>Ga0247823_10001872_pt1 | contig 17353 bp, 19 predicted proteins | sample 13C_PalmiticAcid_2_FD_192426 | JGI IMG/M metagenome (GOLD analysis project Ga0247823, IMG submission 192426) | Soil microbial communities from agricultural site in Penn Yan, New York, United States - 13C_PalmiticAcid_Day30 | ecosystem: Environmental > Terrestrial > Soil > Agricultural land...
GTGCGGGAGGAGGGGCGGCGGGGCGGGGAGGAGATGGAGATGGAGAGGATGGTCGAGTAGGAGGGGTCTTAGGAGGAAGGATGGGAAAGAGGTTAAGAGGGCTGGCTGGCTTGCGATGGTGTTTCTAAGCGGGTTTGGAAGGGTTTACGGGATTGATACCACTTTTGACTTTTTCACGGCGAGGCGTTGAGAGATAAAAGGGTTTACGTTGGCAGTTGTGGCGGGCGTTATGGAACTTGGAAACAAGGGCATTATTTGACTTTCCGGATGTGTCTCTTTCTTTGTGGTCGGATAGTGTTAAGACGGAGACGTGATTGGGATGGCGATGCGTCGACAAACCCAGCTGACAAAACAGTCACACGCCATCAGCCAAGGTATTCCCAGATGGAAATCATCGTTGGATTCATGGAGCAAACTCTGTGCTCAGGTATACATTCCCTCATGGGGATCAAGCAGCAAGAAACGCCCTAACCGGGGATCCGATCCCCAAACCCAGCCGTCCGGTCTCAGTTACCCTTTCCGACTCCCAGAGACCGGAGAGTGTCGTCGACAATCACCCCGGGCCCGCCAGCAAGGGCCTTCTTCCAGGTCGCATCCGGAATGGCGTCCTCCTCTGGCAGCACGCTCCAGTTGGGCGAGCTGGTGGTCTTGATCCACTTGAAGTCGTCGACCTGATCATACAGGTTGGTCTCGGCCTTTTCCTTGTCCGTCAACTGCACAGGCAGAACACATTCTCGTCAGCACACAGGCTCTGTCGTTACTCATCTTCCCAACATAACGCAGAACAAAAGAAAGAAAAGAACTTACATAAGACTCTGGCACCTTGGCGAACCGCACGGCCTTGCAGTCCTCGATGATCGGGCGGCTCACGCAGTGCAGGTAAAACACGACGTTGCGGCACTCGTGGATGCGCACCTGCCGCGCCACCACCATGACGACGCAGTCCCGCAGGCCCGTGACGTGCACGGGGCCGTCGACGTGGCCCGCCACGATGGCGCTGCCTGCAATGTCCTTAAGAGTGAGGCTGGCAAAGGGCGCGCCGGCAGAACCGGTGCTGGTGCTGGTGGGGACCGACATGTCGACGACGCACCGGTCGAGGTTGGTCAGCGTGCCGGCCGACGTGGCGCGGGCGGCCGAGGCCGGGAGGGTGATGTGCACGCGGCTGTGGTCCGAGAGGGTGATGTCGCGGGCGGTGGAGAAGCTGGGCTTGCGGATGCCCATGCCGTCCGTCGGGCGGGCGATCTCGGCGTTGTAGTTCTTGCTGGTGGAGGCGGAGGTGCTGGAGGCGGTGTGGGTGAAGGTGGGGAGGGCGCCGACGGTGTCCTTAGCACCGGCCGGCTTGGAAGATGAGGCAGCAGCAGGAGCGGCGCTGTTGGGAGTCGGGTTCAGGCGGCGGGTGTCGGGTTTGGCGGGGGCAGAGCCGTTCACGGGCCGCTGCTTGAACTGGAAGCGGCTCTTGGGGGTGATCTTGGCTGTTGCCTCGTTGACTTGGTCTGTGAGGGCCTTGACAGCGGCGGAATAGGTGCGCTGGTCGTAGGCGGGGACATAATCGGCGGCATCGGCGACCTGGTTGGACAGGCGCGAGATGCCGCTCAGGATGTGGCCGACTGCGTCCTGGCGTTCGCCGGGGATGGCAGCGACCTCGGGGAGCCGGTTGATCTCCTCCTGGAGGACTTACATCGTTGTGTTAGTCTACAGCGACCGGTCGAGGAGGTTTGGGGGACTTACTCCCAGCCGAGACCTGGAACTGGCGATAGAACTTCTCTTTGGGGTCCATCGTGCTCATTTTGAGATCGGTCGCTGGAAGATGAACGTTTTGTAAAGCCCGATGCTTGCGATGCCGAACAACAAATAATTTGCTGTTATTCACCGCTTCAGTTTCGAAAGAAGAGTGTTAGTTCTCTCACTTAGGAATTGAAGGGGGTGGAATAGAATCGGGGAAAAGAGATGCCCTCACATGTTTTCGACGGATCGACTTATTGTTTTCGGTTCCAGATCTGCAGGATCAGAAGAGCTTGAGTCGATGCGACGAGGCCTGTGACGACATCCAGACACCGCCTCAGTCTGCCGATGCTTGCTCGTCTCTCAACTCCACGTCAACTTGGGCACTAATGCCTGTGTATGCACGCTGGAGGGCCCGGGGGTGCAGATGGAGGGGCCGGTGCAAGCAAATGGGGCAGCCTGGGGATGATGGTGGGGTTGGCGCGTGGAATCGCGGGGTCCGGATCGCGTTGGACCAGGCACTAGTGGGCGACTTCCACGAGGGTGTGAGATCAGTTGGGAATCTCCTTGGGATGAAAACGTGTTTGCAGGTTGCACCGAGGGGCTTGTTTGGGGTTGTCATGGTGGTGATGGGATTCTGAGGTGTCTCTGAGAGCTTCTTCTACGAGGTTGCTGCAGCCCAGCTGTGGATTCTACGTCAATCATGCCACCACTCGTGTTCTGTGTTCTGGCCGTGACGGGAGTTGCAGGAGCCTAGAGGTCGCTCCCTAGCCATACACGTTAATTAACTTCGTATTGGACCTCGCTCTCAGCAGACAATGCCATGTCCTTATTCGCCTTTGCGGGCTGAGCCATGGGATTTCCAGGTTGTCTCGCGATGGAAGCAGCCAAAACTGCCAAACAAGATCGGACCAAGCCAGGACCCCTACCCCCGCATCTCATGCTGCAGAGTGCCGGGCCCTGAGTGGGACCCCTGAATTGCAACCCTGCCGTGGCCATCCCGGTCTCTGCCACGAGAACCCGGTTGCCTGTGACGTCGTTGCTCCTTTTTGTCCTGTTCGCAATGGAACGGTGATGCCGCGGAAGTGTCAACGTCTTAGTTCCTACAAAGTCGCGGATCCGACAGTTCCCGACCAGCAGACGGCCTTGCCGAATATCCGTCCATTGTGTGTACACACAAGCATTCGGAGGCGAGAGGGTGTGCTCAGGTGGTCCCGAGGTGCACCCTTGGATCTGCATACGGATTGCGCGCAGCCAGGAACGAGTCCCCAGACCAAGGCCGGAGACCCCGAACTCAGATGATCATCCGCCCTTGTTCCAAGGCCACTGCATACCCGCCCTTCGCCGTGTAGGGGCCCAGTGGACCCTCCATCCCATCGCACGGAGACACCTAGATGTATTTCGCCCTTTCTCTACCGTCCTGTGATATGCGCAAAGCCAAAGCCTACCCATACCCCCTCGCCCTGCCCCCTCCAAAATTACTGGGAATCTTTTTCCCGTTTGCCAGGACAGGTACATACACCGGTGGCATCCTCTTCTTGGGCGCCGGCAGCGAGTTGACCGCGTTCCACATGTCCATGACCCCCGCCCTGCGCGCGGGGAGCATGCTGTACTGCAGGCTGTACAGGTTCTTGCGGTTCAGCGGCGGGACGAACTTGCCCGTGAGCAGGCACAGCAGCACCCGCGGCGAGAGGTAGTGCTTGCGGATCCGCTGGCCCATCTGAAAGTACTGGTGGAACATGGCCTTGAAGTCAAGGGGGACGGACTGCCAAGGGGGTTCAATTAGTTTTTGCGCCTCCGTTACGAGATGGGCCTGGGCTGGGCAGGGGCTCGCTCACCTTGAGGTAAATTACAGAGGTCGAAGGGAGTTGGTTGGAGGAGTCATTAACAGAATGTCTAAAGTCTTGGGTATCTCGAAGTTCAAAACGAATGCCGCCTGCGACACGGTGAGTAGGAAATACGGCAACCCCTTGGCGGGAGCAACATACCTGGTAGCCTCCCAGGATCCTTAACCCGAAGCATAAGCGCAAAGAGTGGGAAATGATTCAAGCAAGAAAGCATGGTGTCGAAGACGGCTTTTAGCGAAATGATAACCATGCGCGCAATGGCAAAGTTGAGGTAGAAGACCACCACCGTTGGCAGGAGGAAGAAGAGCAGCGTAAAGAGGATGGTTCCGACGAGCAGCTGGTCGAGGTCGTAGTCGCAAGAGTCGATACGGTTCCTGAGGACGTTGTGCTTCTTGCCTCGGAACAGGTGAAACAGCGAGATCAGGATGTTTAGTTGCCAATGGTAGATGCGGGCCGATGCAAGGTAGAAAGAGTAGATGTGCACTGTCAGAAGCGAGAGGAGGTCTGAGAAGAGAGCAATCGGCATGCTCGCTCCGGCGAAGCTCGAGAACCCTATGAACCATATGATGTGCGGCAAGATTGGACGGAGTGCCTCGATGCAGCCTAAGTCAATGGTTAGTGAAAGTCCCAAAGCACGGCTGCCCGAGTGGCTTACTTGACCAATAGTCGATGACCCATAGGAACAAGTCCCCAAGAAACGCGCCGAGCTCATTGTTCAGCTTCAACCCGGCAGGCCAGCCCATGAGCCAGGAGATGCTGCTCTGCAGTGCGTCGACCGTGTACTCGGACAGGAGCTGGCTGATCTGCTCCGCGACCCAGCCGGCGTTGTCGATGATGTAGGACCCCAGGGCGATGCCGATGATCACATCGTTGGCCACCAGCCAGAGGCTGTTGTAGAACCGGATGTAGTCAGGGTGGCTCGTCGTCACGCTCTCCCAGTCGTTCTTCCTGAGCCGCAAGGTGACATATTGCATCGGCCAGTAGCAGAACTGCTGCAGCCGGATCTCGACCTGTTGCGCCGTGGCCGAGATGTCCTTGAGGGCGGCATATCTTGGTTGCGCCCGCCATTCTAGAACGCGCAGGAGCACCTCGGCGGCGATGCGATGCGCCATCAGTCCCATCACAAAGATCCGCTTGATGACGGGCCAAACGTAGACGGTGAACAAATCCCACAGCCACACCAACACCATATCCCGCGCTGTTGTCGCCGACTCGACGACCCTCTCTGACACACTGAGGCTCCTCTTAGGTCGTGTGCCAATGCGAGAGACGTTCTTTTGGAACAGCTTCTCGAGTTCCCATGCCCAGTTGATCTGGTTGACAATCTTGGCGAGAGCCTTTTCCTTGGCCGAGGGGACGCGCTTGGAGATAGAGTGTTGCTTCAGCTTCTCCACCAGCTGCCTCTTCTGCTCTTTCTTCTTGCGCTCTTCCTTTTCGTCCGCATCGTCACTCCCATCGGGGACCTCTTGCCTGAAACTGTCATGCTTGTCGCCCAAAGCCAAAGCTATCGGGTTCAACGAGATGTACTGCATCCTCCCCGGGTGCGGCCTCTCGAAAAGAATAATCTGAATGCTCGATGCCCGGGAGCATGTGACGGCAGGCGCTCGCCGGCCCGGCCCTGTCGTGACGCGTATCCATGACGGGTCGACTTCGACGGAATCGGGCGTGTTGGAGAGCCCGAGGACGTGTATCGCTGACTGGCCGCACAGCTCGTAGATGCGACTGACGGGGTGGGGCGCATTGCGGAGCAGGGTGCCGATCTTGAGGGCGAACTCGACATTCCGAGGCTAGAGAGGTCGTCAGCCATTTCGGTCGGGCGTGCCGGACCCCTCAGGGCGTGCTGTGGATGCGGAGCGCACGCACCTCGACCTCTTCCAGTATGGCCAGAACGAAGACGTCCAGGGCCGAGTTCCTCCACCCCACCACGACGCCCCGATGGCCAGACCGCGGCAGGTCGGCCGGCCAAAAGACGCGCATCAGGCCATCATGCTCTGGCATGACAACCAGGGTGAAAAGTGCCCAGCTAGAAAGAACCCCGTCGTCTCAGTTGTTCCCTGGCGGATATGCCGGATCCGGTCGACCGTGGATGCTGGGGAAGGTTGATCGTCAGCGTGGACTCGGGAGCTGGGAAAGAGCGAGGTGCTGTATCGCCGTACCAGGTTCCCCTCGCGGGTCGCAAGACGCTCGACGGGGAAGAAAATGAGGAGGAAGACAAGGCTAAGCACGGCAAAGCCTTTGGCGGCGCGAGTCTGCGGAATGGAGACAATACTGGGGTCAGAAACCGATCGCCTCGTTCGCGTCACAGGGCAAAGAGTTGGTGGTTGTGCTCACGACCACTCCGTAGTCCCAGGCAAAGATGGCAAGCTCATAGAGGCGGGTGACGAGGTCCCATCGGGCGGTGATGTAGCCAGCTACGAAGATGCCAAGAGTCAAGATGGAGAAGGGGTGCATAGAATCGCGCGGCGAGCTACGACCGGAGCATTCCGGAGAGAGGCGGGGGCAGTTCGACGGTCGTGGACGTTGCACTGGCGGGCAGATTGTTGCAGAAAGGTGTTTGGCCTCAGCGCAGAGTTGGGGGGCAGTTTGACGTGGAGAGCGAGTCCAGAGCAGACACCGTCGCGCGTTTAAGGTTTAAGGGGAAGCCGCTTCCAGAGGTTCCAGATGCCAGGATGCCCACCTTGAATTCGTGTGGAGTGCCAGGGCCCACCGCCAGTTCCAGTCGACCAATCGCATACAATGCAACCCTCCAACTTCCATGGCTGCTTCTCCCTCGCTCCTGAGAGCTGGCATTATTGCCGGCAACAAACAAGGCAAGGTAGAGATTGACCAGATCATCTATGGCTTGGAAACGTGGAGATTAAGAAGGGAATCAGTTTGTGATATATCCATGTGGTGAGAGGCCTGATCCCGGAACCATCGAAGAGCCATGTCATGTGCATACGTCTGGCCTCAAGGTTCAGTCTATACAAGTAAGGTATGTATACAAGTTGGTACATCTCGGCTGATAATAAAGAGCACTGCTCTTGACTCTTCAAGGAGAACAGAATGTTAGAGTCCAAAAACCATCTCAGGAGGTTCGGAACTGGGCAGGGCCACTCACACTTCTTTTTCCCCATCAGTGTTGCATCGTTTTCCCTATTGTCTTCCCGGGCCTCGTCAACCAGCTTGTCTATCCCGCGCTCTTTCAATGCCCCCTGTGAGTCCAACCCCATTAGTTTCATTTTGGTAGAAGGGGGCCAATACGCCGTACTTGCAGACAGCTGCTGTATTCCTTAAACAGTGCAGCACATTCGTTATTGTCTGTGGTGCTGGTCCCGCGCAGGTATTCTTCGAAACCATGAGCAATCCCACACGTGTCACCACATCTTGGAAAACTCGGGACTCACTTTCGCTGTACCATTTGAGAAAACAGGTGTCGTAGCGCCTGGAGCAGCAAGTCAGCGTCAGCCTTGCTCTAGACCCTCGAGCGGGCACACTGACTCCTTGACCTCGTTGCACTCTGGGGCGAGGGATTGAGACATTGTGTATGATTCAAACAGCGTGATGCCAAAAACCGGATGAAACGATGATTGAGCCCTCAACACTGAGATGCGGACCGCAGAGTGCGCGTCACCTCTTTCTTGGTCCCGAACTGCCGATGGAGTGGGCAGCTGGTTTGTAGCCTTTGTAGATGTCGAACGCGACTAGTTTCTTGCTTTCCCAAGTGACCAAGGTCTTGTGATTCTTGTTTGCGGGCTGTTTCGTCTCAAGTGGTACTTTTGTTGAATATGGCCAATTGGATAGGTGCCTGGAAGGTGTGGTCGGGTGTAAGTTGGTGGATTGGGCGGGCCTGAAGCATTGGCGCATCGCGCTGCTCTTATCTTATCGCAGCTAAACCACATCTTCCAAAGCTAGGCCGAATGATTGGTGCATCTGGCTCTTTCAACTTAATCGCCTCCCCCTTCCCTGTAGCCGCAGACCCCAAGCACCTTATCGGACGAAAGCCAAGCCAAAGCGGGCCCTCAAAAAGTTCAAGATCGGCGATTTATTGAAGGGAACGGCTGCACATGTGCTCCCTGAGGCTCCCTCTCTCGTCTTGCCTGCCGCCCTCGCAAGACTAGACACCCAGTCCTGCATCGCCATCGCCATGGATTCGTCGCAGGAGTTCAAGCCTTTGCGGGATGCCGTCCAGTCCGCGCTGGTCACAGTCACGCGGTCCATCAACACCCTCGCGAACGAGGACCTCCAATTCCAGCGGACCGTCCATCCCGGAGTCGCGACTCGCCTCGACCGGAATACAGAACGCTTGCTTCAGCTTGCCGGCGGCGTGCTCAAATCTGCGGGGAAGCTTACTGCCCAGAATGCGCCTGAGCTAGACGACGCCGACGACGTCGAGATCCAATGGAGGAGCATCGTGGATGTCATCGACTCGCTGCTGGAAAAGTCGGATACCTGTCTGGATGAGTACACGGGCCTGGTCAAGAGGAAAGATGCGCCCACTGTCGAAACTGTGCGCTCCCATACTTCCTAGGTCGCATACGACGTTTCTAACTGTGTCACAGGGCCGAGAGCTCAAACGGCCAAAGTCGACCACAGACCGACTCGACTGGTCCCTCAAACGCGCCAACATCCTCAAGCCTCAGAATGCATTCGAGCAGAAGACGGACAACTTTGAGGAGGGCCCATGGAAGCCTTTGTTGACAACCAAGCCCCATGCCCAGATCCCGCTCGAGACGAGCTTCACGACCTTCAGCAACGAGGACGGTCTCACACAGTACGTATAACGGCGTTCCTTCGGAAAACAAAATGTTCTGGGTGCCGCTGACACTAGCAGATACAAACACCCGTACGAGCATGAAATTACGGACCTGCAGTTCCCTCCCCGAGTCTTCGAGCCGCGCGAACCCATCAAGTACCTCCCCATCGACAAGACAAAGGCCATATGGGTGGACACGTACGAAGGCGTATTGGAGATGCTGGAAGAACTGAAGAAGGCAACAGAGATTGCAATTGATTTGGAGCATCACGATTTCAGGACATACACGGGGCTTCTGTCCTTGATGCAGATCAGCACGAGGGAGAAGGACTGGATCGTGGATACCCTTGTGCCCTGGAGGCACAAGCTCGAGGTTCTGAACGAAGTCTTTGCAGACCCGAGTATACTCAAGGTAAGCAAGCTCGCGGGATCAAGGCGGTGATGTGTACTAACCGGCCAGGTTCTTCACGGCGCATTTATGGACATTATCTGGCTCCAACGGGATCTTGGGTTGTATGTCGTGGGCCTGTTCGACACCTTCTATGCCAGTGAAACTCTGGGGTACGCCGGCCGAAGCTTGGCATTCCTGCTGAAGAAGTTTGCCGACTTCGATGCAGACAAGAAGTATCAGCTCGCCGACTGGCGGATCCGGTAAGCTTTAGCTCGACCCCATCTGAGTTTCTAACTGACCCCCTCGTTAGCCCGCTCCCTGAGGAGATGTTCTACTATGCCCGGTCTGACACACATTACCTTCTCTACATCTACGACATGCTGAGAAATGAACTCGCCGGGTTTACCTCCGAAACCTACCCCGACGTGAAACCCATCGACCGCGTAGTCCAGAAATCCAAAGAGGTGTCCCTGCAGCGGTACGAGCATCCCGTCTGTGACCCAGAAACGGGAGCCGGCAACCGTGGATGGTACAACACTTTGATCAAGTCACCTACGTTGTACAGCGGCGAGCAGTTTGCCGTCTACAAGGCGGTGCACAAGTGGCGGGACGATGTCGCCCGACGCGAGGACGAGAGCCCCCCATTCATCATGTCGCAGCAGGTCCTGAGCGACATCGCACGCATCATGCCCACCGACATGAAGGCCCTGTGGAGTCTGCTGGAGTCCAACGCCCGGGGGCTCAAGCCACGTCTCAACGAGCTGTTTGAGGTTGTACAAGAAGCCAGGGCGAAGGGCGCGAACGGCCCTACGATGCTGGAGTTCTTCCGGCAATCATATACAGGAACTGTGCAGACGTCGGTCGGAGATAAATCCGCGACGACAGCCGTAGTACCGGACACCGAACCACTCACTATTGAGGAACTGAAGAGCAGCCACTCTCAGCTCTGGGGCAGCGTCGCCCTCAACTCAGCACGGGATGGCTCCGTGAAGGCTCGTCCGATGGACGCCCAAGAGATGATTCCGCTCTATTCCTTTGACTTTGGCGCCGTCAAGGAAGAGCCCCCAGAAGTCACCGCGCCACCGCCCAAGCCCAGCCGCGCCGAAGCCTCCGAACTAGCTGCGGCCCCCGCAGACGAGGGCTTCACCCTCAAGGGCGGCCGGAAGCGCAAAGCCAGCGACGCCGCTGACGTCGAGCCCGCGTCCGAGGCCGAGTCCGCCACCTCGGACGTCGAAATGGACGACAGCCCGGCCGCAGCCGCCGACCACGAAGGGGACGACGACACCGAAGCCCTCAAAAAGGCGCAAAAGCAAGCCAAAAAGGCACAGAGAAAAGAATACAAAAAGGCCCAGCGCGAGGCCCAAGAACTCGTCAAGCAGGGCAACGCCCAGGCAGCACAGCACCTGCTGGACGAAGCCAAGCGCAACCGCAAGGCTGCCAAACGGGCGCAGAAGCAAGAACAGCAACAACAAACCTCCCCATCCGCCGACGGCAGCAGCGCCAGTAGCCCAACACAAGAAACCACGCCCTCCTCCCATACTCCCTCCTCCGAGCAGGACGGCGTCGAGAACGACGACAACGACGACGAGCAACCGTTCGACTACGCCAAGGCGTCGTCCGTGCTGCACGCGCCGAGGGCGAATACTGGCGGTAATACCGGGGGTGCTGGTGGTCCCAAGGGGAAGCGCGGCAAGAAGGCCGTGCCGTTTGATCCGTATGCGCAAAAGTCCGGGGCCGCGCCGCAGGGGGCGCGGAAGCTAAATTACGAGAAGAAGGGCCGGACGGCGACATTTAGAAAGTGAGGGGTTGGTTTTGGGTTGTGGTCTGTTGTGCTGTGTCTTTGGAGTCGGGTAGAGGGGCTTTACGGAAATGAAGAAGGGGGGCGGGCGTGGGGTATGTTGAGTGTTTGGATTGTATAGTGTACTGTAGTGTACGTATACGGCATAGCATTCATGGAGGGGGAGAGGGAAATGGGAAAGGGGATGTTCAGGAGAGTGAAAAATAAATACCCTAATGGATGCCCACAGACAAAACGCTGGACTCTGATTGATGGCTGTCGTTCTTTCTCGCTTGTGCTGCTTCACTCCTATATTGCTAACGTCCACAATATCAGAGGGTCCCAAGGGAGATGACATGACATGAAAATCGAAACAAGAGGGTCGACCCGAGACCTGTTGATTGAAACAGCTGTCATGAAGAGGGAAGGACACATGGGTGTGTACTGAACTGACTGCCACCCCCCGAGCCCTGGAACACAGAACCAGACATCAAAATCACGGGCAACTGGAACGTGAGCGGTCTCGCTATGAAAAACTGCATTGTGTGCTAAGGTTGGTAGACAAATACTCAAGGAAAATCAAACGATAGATACAACTACAGCCCATGTTCCCAGTCCCAAACTCCATCGTGTTCATGCCACCCATCCATTACTTCGCCTCAGCCAGACCGACGGTGTTGGCGCCGGCGTCGTAGATCGAGTAGTACCTCCGGAGGAACGCGTCACCAAGGATGGCAAGCGGGCCGGTGGGCGCGGGGAAGTCCATGCCCATGAAGGTGGAGATGCAGCTGCCGCTGATCTCGAGGATGTAGTCGTACGGACCAAGGGTGAAGTCGTAGCCAGCTAGGTTGAAGGTGACGTCCTTGAGCGAGTCACGTTTGGCGCAGTCGACGCTGTACTGGCCATTGTAGCCCTTCTTGGCGCCGATCTGGGCGTTGAGCATCTCGGCGAGCTGGCTGGGCAGGGCGATCAGAGAGGTGCCGGTGTCGAGGATGACGCCCGTGTTCTCAAGCTCGGCCGTGTCGTCACCGTACGAGATAGCATCGAAGTCGACCTCCCAGTAGGCCTTGCGCCTCAGCGGGATGGTGGTGATCTTGCCCTTGTAGTGGTCCTTGTCGACACCGCCAAAGACAACCTCCGACTCGCCCTCGGTATCGGCCAGGTAGAAGGCAAAGACGGGCTCGTCAATGAGCTTCTGCTCGAGCATCTTGTAGAAGGGCGGGACGATGCGGTTGACCGAGATGGTGTCGTAGCCGAGGCCCAGGATGCCATCGAAGCGGCCAAAGGCAAAGGCAAGGCCGGGCTCGCTAGTGGCCTCGGCGAAGTCCTGGCCCTTAATCGTGATGTCACCGATGGTCATGGTGTCCTGCGAGACGAAGCCGCTCAGGCTGCCAGAGCCGTAGCGGATCTCAAAGGACGTCCCGTTCTTCTTGTAGGTCGACGAGGCGGAGGAGTCGTACTTGGAGTGCAGGTAGCACGCAATGGACCCGCACTCGACGGAGGGAACCCAGAGGTTGGAGCTGCCAGTGTCCAGCACCACCTTGAAGTTCTGAGGGGGGCTTCCGATGGTGATTTCGGAGAAGTCTAAGCCATGTTAGAACCCGTCTCCTCCACGCGCACGCGACCACGACAACGGGCACATACACTGAGCGTTCATGAAGTTGGAGATGGGAACAGGGTGGTTGCCCTTGACATCGGCGTGCATGCCGTTGAAGACGGCGCTGGCATGGGATTGCCGTGGCCGAAGCCCCATGTACTTCTGGCCGAGCTGCTCGAGCTGGGTGTTGATGGGCACCGACTCCTGCACACAGTAAGCATCAGAAGCGACGCGGAATCGCCGGCGATGAGTGAACATACAAGCTGCTCCGAGAGGGGGACCTTCTGGAGCTTCATCTTGTGCACTGCGCCCTGCGCAGAGCCGAGCAGCACAGCTGCGGTCAGCAGAGCACCCTTCATGCTGGGCGACTGGTTGGTCGATCGGTAAGAAGGGGGAAAAGGAGAAAGAATGCGAGGCAACGGGATGCGATAACAGAGGCAGGCGAATCCCTCGCCGATGGTGATATCTGCGATGAACAACGACGCTGGTGATGGCGATGCCGGTGGGATGTAAAGATGGGGTTGCGTTGTTGATGAGGACGGGAGAGGCTGGGGGAGCGGCTCAGTGGCGGATGCGGAGGTGATAGGCAGGTCAGGTGTGAGGTGTTCCTGCATCCGATTACGTAGTGACCGGGGTAAGCTGCGCCTGTTTGCAGTTAGCCCCCCCTGCCAAACCAAGGCACTGCTTGAACAGGCAGCCAGCAAGGTTGCTGGGGAACCGAGCCATGGACATCGGATGCATTCTGAGCGCCGGCTGACCTCTCTCCCGTCCGGCCAAAGAAAGCCGCATACAGTAACTAACTACTGTGTGCACCAAATCAACCAACAGAGGTCTGGGAGCTTTACGCAGGTCCCGTCTCAACAGTCCGTGCAGCCCTCGACCGTTGAGCTTGGGGCCGAGACCTCGGCAGCTTTGACACATCCCCGCCGAGTGCTTTGTTTCTACGGTGCATACTGTGTAGTGACCCTGTCTTTCGAGGGACCATTCTGTATTTGCAATGGGCTATCCCGCGCCGTTGACGAGTCTGGCCTGCGATGAGATAAGCCAAAGAGTCGGGCCTCGAATGCATGTTATTGCCATGGTATGATGGAGAGATGAGATGGTGTGGGGCGTCCAGCCCGTGGCTGTTGCTTGGCTGGTCTTCGACGAGGCGATATGCTCGGCGTGTGGAGAGCTCGTCGCATGCCATAGCTTCCAGTCTGTTTATTGTGTGTGTAATGTCTTCATCAGCCCATGTTGCCGTTCCCGAGCGCTATGTTTGTTGTCGAGAGGGACCTCAGCATGACAAGGCAAAAGGCACGGATACCAAGGTAAACAGAGAACTGGACTGTTGATCCGACGAACCAAGTCAACTGGCACACAGAGCACGCCTGGGGAGCACAGGCCCATGTCAACCCCCCTGCTACCCCACAATCCTCACCGTGCACACCCCGACACCGAGCTGGCAGCCAGGCAACCCCGCCATGAATTTTTGAGCAGCTCCCGTCTCGCAAAGACCCCCTAACCCGATCCGACGTCATTCCGTGCAATCGGTTTGACAGCTGCTCCTGTATCTGTCTTCTCGCTGCAACATGTGAAGGACCTGCCCAGGATGGCCAGCAAAGACAAGGAAGCAGCAGCGAGGTAAGGACTTGGGCCCGATAGACCTGAGAAACGGAGCAACCTGTGGTGCAGTTGCGCTGACCCACGCCCTCGACACAGTGACGCTACGCCGTCCAACCCCCGTGGCATCCCCTATGCGCCATTCGTCGACAAGGTCGAAGACTATGTCACGACACGCGCCGACGTCGAGCCGACGCTGCGGCGATTTCAGGAGATGATTGCGTGAGCTGCTCTCGGCCTCCCACGACGTCAACGGACGAGATTCGGCTGATGCTTGGGTTGGGGGAACCTAGAAAATACCAGTTCATGGAGCAGAACCTGCAGCGGAGGGTGGTGGGACTGAAGGACAAGCTGCCTGATATCCGCAAGACTCTGGATACCGTGCGGTTCTTGAAGTTGAGGACGGTACGACAGCAAATCATGCCTCTTGGCTTCGTATGGTGCTGACAGAATGGAATGCGACAGTCCGAGTCGGATCCGATCGAGACCACGTTCGAGCTGAACGACACCCTTTACGCAAAGGCCGAGATACCGCCCACCGACGAGGTGTACCTGTGGCTTGGAGTAGGCTCTCTGCTCGACCGGCTGGAGGCGTGACCTGAGGCTAACACATCCAAGGCCAACGTTATGCTGTCATATCCCATCGACGAGGCCGAGTCGCTCCTCAACTCAAAGCTGCAGGCCGCGAAACTGAGCTTGTCAAACTGCGAAGAGGACTTGGACTTCCTGCGGGAGCAAATCACGGTAATGCCACCCTTCCTTCCGTCGCCGCTGGGATCTTGCTAACCGCTGTGACGGCCAGACTATGGAGGTTGCGGTCGCTCGAGTATACAACTGGGATGTCGTACAGAAGCGGAAAGACAAGGAGGAAGAGGAAAAGGGGAAAGGCAAGGGCGCCACGGGCACCTCTGGGAGCTGAGTCCCTGCCCTGGATGGGGATGCGCTCAAGTCGGAGCTGGTACCCAACACCCATCGAACGCGAATCAAAGTCGTCGCCGCAAGCCCCCGTCCCACGGAGTTCTTCGACGCCTTCTTGACCTGCTGGAGTACGTTGTCTAAGGTCATGGAGTTTCCAGTTCGCCATCGCTGCAGGTAGTTCTTGGCTGGAACGTCGACTTAACGTGACATGCTTGGGCTCGTGTGAGGGGCCGGGTTCAGAAATCTAGCATGCACATGGCAGGCTTTGGGAACTGTACAACTGCAGACGGCGCATGTATACCGCCGTGGGTAAAGAACTAGGTTTCCTCTACACAATGAACATCTGAAGAGTCATATAGGCTACACCCGGGGGTTTTCAAGGTTGCTTGGGTGAGACGTCTATGAAGGTGGCGGAGGAGGCTCAAGTCAAGCTGTGCCACGGCCTGCAACGCCTGCAACAGGTCGTGGTGTCGTCAGCCAGGGTGAGGCCAACCGGTGTTTGTGTCAACCGTTGGACACCGGCCCTTGGTTCAAATCCATGGAAGGCCGGCTCGTTGCCTGTTGGCCAACCGAATGCCAACTTTGTTTCCATTCCAGGGGTCTTTGGGTGAAGGAGAGATCCGGATCCAGATCAGGTGGGGAGCCCGAGGGGTCCAGCCAGGTGCGGGGCTCATGTCAGTTAGTGGGTGGGGAAGTGATTGACCGCACATTTGACGCCCCAGCGCCATCTCCCAGACACCCATGACGAAAATTCAACAGCGCGGGGTGGCCCCTGAGCTTGTATTTCAGCAGAGGCGCCTCTTCCACACCCACCGCCGGCCCGCCTCCCCAACACCAAACCGGCCTTCCTTGCATCCGACCTGTCTCTCGCCACGAACCAGCGGCCTCCCCGTCCTTGTTCGTATCCACACGGTCCGCACCCGTCTCGTCTGTAACCACCTCACTTTTCCCTTTTCTCTTGGCAACTTCCTCCGCAGGCGGCAACCAAATAGCGGGGAACCTTGGGACCCAAACAAGATCAACACCGCAACTTCGCATCTCGGAGAATAATCAGACACAATGGCTGCCGCGCCCAAGCCCTCCACCTTGGAGCTCGACCCCAAGTACGATGACTACGACTTCCCGACCACGGCGCCCGTCGCCCAGAACGGGCACCCCGGCTTCCTGACGCCCGAGCAGCAGGCCCAAGTGCACCAGCTGCGGCTGCTGCTCGAGTCCGAGGGCTACACCAAGCGTCTCGACACGCTCACACTGGTACGGGAGGCGCTCGGGATATCATGGGGCGGGCACGGAATAGCTGCTGACTGACGGGATAGTTGCGATTCCTGCGCGCGCGCAAGTTCGATGTCCAGCTCTCCAAGCAGATGTAAGCTAGTTGGGCGAACACCGCACCGGCACACCGCACAATTACTGATCGGCTACAGGTTCGTCGATTGCGAGAAGTGGCGGGCAGAGATTGCCCTCGACGACACTGTGCCGACTTGGGAGTATCCCGAGAAGGAAGCCATGTTCAAGTACTACCCCCAGTACTATCACAAGACGGACAAGGTACGCGCTGTCTCTCCCTGCTTTCGTCCGCTATTCTCGCAATGATGCTTATTTTTCTGGTTTCAGGACGGCCGCCCGGTCTACATCGAGCAGCTTGGCGGGATTGACCTCACGGCCATGTACAACATCACGACGGCAGAGCGCATGCTGACGAACCTGGCGGTCGAGTACGAGCGGCTGGCGGATCCGCGGTTGCCGGCGTGCAGCCGCAAGTCGGGCACCCTGCTCGAGACGTGCTGCACCATCATGGACCTCAAGGGCGTGGGCCTCACCAAGGCGCCGCAGGTGTACAGCTACGTCAAGCAGGCGAGCGGCCTCAGCCAGAACTACTACCCGGAGCGCCTCGGCCGCCTGTACCTGATCAACGCGCCGTGGGGCTTTAGCACCGTCTGGGGCGTTGTCAAGGGGTGGCTCGACCCCGTCACGGTGCAGAAGATCCACGTCCTCGGCAGCGGCTACCAGAAGGAGCTGCTCGCCCAGGTGCCCGCCGAGAACCTGCCCAAGCAGTTTGGCGGCACGTGCGAGTGCTCCGGCGGGTGCCCCCTCAGCGACATGGGCCCATGGCGCGAGGCCGAGTGGGCCCGCCCTGCCAAGTGGGAGAAGAAGGAGGACGACTCCGCGATCAAGACGGCGCCCGCCGAGGTCAAGGAGGGCGCCGAGGTGGCGGCCCCTGCCCCTGCCGTCGCCGAGGCCACCGATGCGGCCAAGGCCGATGCCGCTGCCCCGGTTGCCGCCTAAGGGACATGAACACCCAAATGCAGAGATGGGGGTGTGAGATGGGGCGGGAGTTGGTTGGCGGACGAACGATTTGGTCTAGACCGAGACGGGTGGCCATCAGTCAGTCTTGTCGGTGCAGTACACTCGGCTGGAGGGAGGAAGCCATTGCCTTTGCAAGTTCTTGTGGTGGGAGCCCGGGTCCCGTAGATTCCGTCGTAATATCTTGATCACTCGCATGGATACACAATAGACTCCTTGCATGCTTCTGTCGCGACCACCTCATCTCCACCGAAGCCAATCCCAAACAATCCCAAATAATCCGCTCATTATGTTGTCCCTACGCCAAAACGCCATCTCTTGCTTTCCACACCATCCCAACCGACCCCCCCCCCAAACAAAAAAAAAGCCCCTACTTCCCACTCGCAAAATACCCAGCCGCAACCCTCGCCCGCTCCATCTTGGCCACCGCGCTCGGCATCTCCCTCTTCAACCGCCCCAG
>Ga0247823_10001874_pt1 | contig 17342 bp, 21 predicted proteins | sample 13C_PalmiticAcid_2_FD_192426 | JGI IMG/M metagenome (GOLD analysis project Ga0247823, IMG submission 192426) | Soil microbial communities from agricultural site in Penn Yan, New York, United States - 13C_PalmiticAcid_Day30 | ecosystem: Environmental > Terrestrial > Soil > Agricultural land...
CCCGCGAGGACGGGTTCCCGGTCCTCGCCAAGAGCCGCACGCACACGACCGAGCAGTTCAAGCTCGACGTCGTGGCCGAGGCCGTCGTCGGCCCCGACTGGCGGAGCCTCATCCCGGCGCACCGGCGGCTGAGCGAGGAGGCGGCGGTGCCGATCGGCCCGTCCCACTTCGCTAACGTGTCCGCGTGGCTGGCCATCGCGGGCGGGCTGGTCCAGGGCGCGATCGTCGAGGGGTACGAGACGAGCGACTTCGACCTGACCGACCTGTTCCCGGTCCGCAACCCGTCCCTCATGTTCTGGAACGGCGGCGAGCGGTACACGGCGATCATCGGCCCGTCCCGCCCGGCCCCGGAGTTCGGCATCGGGCAGGCCCACCCGGACGCCCGCATGGACGCCATGTGGATCGAGCCGGGGCCGATGAAGAAGTACGGGCACAAGATCACGGTGGCGAAGGAAACCGCCGTCGTGGACATCTCCGGCGGGCGGATTCTGGCCGAGGCGCGCGAACTCGGCATGGGACTCCGCTACCGCGAGAACGAACTGTGCCTGGACGTCATCACCGGGCAGACCAACAACTTCAAGCTCGGCCTGACCAACTCGTCCGGCGCGACGGGCTACAACACCTACGGCGCGACGGTGCCGACGGGTCCGGGCACGACCGGGACGCTCGGCAACGACATCGCCAACCCCGTCTCGTCCGACCCGATGACGGTGTTCAACACCAGCCAGAACGCGCTGCTCGGCTACACGCACCCGGCGACGGGCCTGCCGATGCCGATGGCCGACCGGCTCTCGACGCTCCTGATCCCGTCCAGCATTTCGTGGTTCGCGACCTACGTCAACACGGCGGCGCAGATCACGATGGGTTCGCAGCCGGCGGCCCCCGGGCCGGGCACGCTGGGCGGCGGCACGTTCCCGACGGGCTGGATCACCTCGAACAACCCGTTCGCCGGGCTGTTCAAGCGGGTCATCACGAGCCAGTGGCTCTACTACCGCCACACGGCCAGCACCACGCAGGGCGACCCGGATCTGTCGGCCGGGCTGGGCCTGACGTCGGGCGTGAGCGGGACCGCGAACCGGTGGTACAGGCTGGACCCGGAGCGGTTCGCCTGCCGGCGCATCGCGTGGGACATCACGCAGACCGAGTTCGACCCGCGCAGCTTCACGATGGCCGACCAGAACATCGTGTTCGGGGCCGCCGCCGACATGGCGATGCAGGTCCAGGTGCTCAACCCGTGGGCGATTCAGCGAAATAAAGTGTCCTGACGAATATCAGAACACGGCGGGGGAGAGTTTCGCATGGCGAAGCAGAAGAACGACGACAAGCCCGCGGCGGCGGACTCGCCGGCCGTCGCGGTCAAGGTCGCGGTGGTGACGCCGGAGGGCGGCTCGCCGGTCGAGGTCGAGTTCCCCGCGGACGCGAAGGACGCGAAGCACGCGGCAGTCGAGGCGTACAAGGCGAGGGCGGGAATCTGGTCGCTGCCGACCGAGCCGGCCGTCGAGTTCCCCGACAAGGGCAAGTGACCGGGGGCGTGCCGTGGCGACCGAGGCGGAGAACATCGCGACCGCGCTCGCCAACGTGGCGCAGCAACTCGCGGACCTGACCGCGAACCCGAAGCCCTCGTACTCCGTGTCGGGGCCGAAGGGGTCGCGGTCGGTGTCGTGGGGCGAGCACATGAACAGCCTGCTCGCCCTCCAGAAGCAACTCCGCGACCAACTGGTGAAGGTGAGTGGTCCTTACACCGTCTTCGGGTGACCCGTGACGCCGTTCCCGGCCGACATCGCGCAGGACTTCGCGGCCGTCGTGGACGGGCTGGAGCACGTCACCGTCTCGCGGCACGACCCGGACACGGGCGAGGAACTGGACTCGTCCGGCCCCGTCACCTGCCTCGCGGGCGACCGCGTGGACGAGGACGCGGGCACGGCGGCCGGGGGGCAGGCGGCGGGCGAGAAGTCCGGGTTCACGCTGGTGGCGTGCGAGGTCGGGTTCGAGCCGCACGAGCGGGACCGCGTCACGACCTCCGACGGCGTGGCGTGGGTCATCGACGCCGTGAGCGTGGAGGGCGGCGGGACGCTGTACGTCTGCGACGCCACCCGGATGCAAACGGGGGCGCAGTCGTGAGCGTGGCCGGGGACGTGGCCGGCGCGGTGGCCGCGGCCGTCGAGGGGCTGGCCCTCGCCGGCGTGACGGTCGTCCGCCGCAAGACGCCGTCCCTGCCGCACGGGGTCAGCCCCCCGCAGGCGGTGGTGTGCGTCGGCGAGGAGGGCGAGGACGACTACCTGACCGCCCGGCTCCGGCGGGTCCGCTACCCGGTGGTGGTGGCGCTCGTGACGGCGGCCGGGGCCGCGCTGGGCGACGACGACGCGTTCCGCGACTGGCGGGAGCGGGTGCGCGACGCGGTGGACCGGAAGGGCGCGTTCGCCGCGGTGCCGGAGTTCGACGCCGTGAGCCACACCGGCCGCGTCCCGTTCGACCAGGCGGCACTGCGGCAAGACCTGAACTACGGGTTCCAGGTGTTCACCGTCGAGACGATCGAACCCCGGAGTTGAACCGTGAGCATCAGCGGCAAGTACATGGAGGCCAAGATCGGGGGCGTGTCCCCCGTCTTCGTCGCCGGCAACTACGGGTGGACGGTCGAGGAGTCGGCCGACGACCTCGACGGCACGACGGGCGAGGACGACGGGTACGCCAACCACTACGACGGCGTGTGGGACGCGGTCGTCAACCTCAAGGGGTACATGGACGTCGCGGCCGGCGAGTACACGCCCGTCCGCCGCGGCACGACCATCTCGAACCTCAAGCTGTACCGGGACAAGGACGACGCCACGCCGGCCTTCACGTTCCCGTCCTGCCTCGTGCTGAACTCGACGCAGGGCGGCGAGGTGCGGGGGAAGATCGAGTGGACGGCCCGCATCGTCCTCAAGGGCACCTACACCTACGCGGACCCGGCATGACTCTGGCCGATTTGCTCAACGCGCCGACCGAGATGGAGTTCGAGGGCGTCACCTACCGACTCCGCGAGCCGACGCTGCTGGAAGAGGGCGAGTTCCAGCGGTGGCTGGAGTCGCGGGCGCGGGAGGCGGCGGGGCGGGCGACGGACCTCCCCGACGAGGACCGCCGCAACCTCCTCCGCGACGTGACGGCGGACATCGCCTCCGGCCGGTACGCCTTCGGCGGCGAGGAGTGCCTGCGGGCGCTGCGGACCGAGGTCGGGTGGGCGAAACTCGTCGCGATCGTCCTGCGGGACCAGGGCGTGAGCGACCAGCTCGCGGCCCGCATGGTCAACCGGAGGTTGCGCGAGATCGTGGCCGTGATGCGGGCGGAGGGCGAGTCCGACCCAAAAGCCCTGGCGGAAGTCCTGTCCCGGCTGGGCCTCCCGGCGGACTTCCTCTCCTCCTCGTCCAACTCGCGAACCCCCCGTTCAACCGCGGCACCCGCGAACTCGCCGGCCTGAGTTTCCGGCAACTGGCCCTGTACTTCGCGCTGGAGCGGGGCGAGGGCGGCGTGCCGAAACTGGTGCCGCCGGGCGAGGGCCGCGCCCCGTCCCGCCGCGAGTTGTTCGCGCGGATGTGCTACCTCCGCGGCGTGACCGACCCGGCGACCGTCGGGCGGCTGTGGGCCGAAGAAGAGGCGAAAGCACCCGCGACCCCTAACAGGCGTGCCCGCCGTGGCTGACTTCCCGAAGCCCCTGCCCGACGGCGACGACCAGCGGGCCGTGCTGGTCGCGCTCGAACTGCTGCGCCGGTCCGTGGCGGACCTCCCGCTCGGCATCGCCCGCCAGGCCAACCAACTTCCCGGCGAGAAGACCAACCCGTTCGGCACGCCCCGCCCGGCGGGCGGCGGGTACGACTTCGCGTCGCCGGGCGCGAACCCCGCCCAGGCGAACGCCGGCCGCACCCCCGCGGGCGTGGCGATCCCCGGCCGCGAGCGGGTGGGCGACGCCCTCGACACGCTGGGCCGCCGGTTCGCCGCGGTCGCCGGGCCGCTCGCGGTCCTCGGCGCGACCGTCTCGGCCAGCACGTCCGGGTTCAGCGTCCTGGGCACGGCGGTGCGGGTGCTGGCGACCACGCTCGCGCCGATCCTGCTGCCCGTGGTGGTGGCGGTCGCGACGGGGCTGGTGACGCTCGCGGACAAGATCGAGCCGTTCGTCCAGGAGATCCTGCCGAAGTGGGCGGCGTTCGTCCTCGACCACCTCATCCCGGCGTTCGAGTACGCGGCGGATGTGATCGTCGGGTTCGCCGAGACGGCGCGCGACGTGATCGGAGTTTTGGGCGACGTGGCGGACTTCGCCCTCGACGCGATCAACCCGTTCGGCGGCGCGGTCGCGGCGGCGGTGATCCCCGGCGGGCGGCCGGAGCGGGACACGGGGGCGGGCGACTTCGACTACATCGACCCGGCCAGACGCGGGCGTCTGGAGGGCGACAGCGGCGCGGCGCTGCGGGACGTGCTGCGGTCGCTGCGGGTCAGTACCGGGCCGCGGGCGCAGACGTCCGGCCTGTCCGACGCCGCCCGCAGCGCGCAGTTGGCGGCGCTCAACGCCGACCCGCTGGAGGCGCGGATGCTGCGGACGCTCGAAAAGACGCTCTCGACGATGGAGCGGGTGGCGCGGGGCGTGGAGAAGATCGGCGGCGGCGGCGGGGCCGAGTTCCGGGGGGACTTCTGACATGCCCATCGACGGCGACGGCCAGTGCATCCCGTTCACGCCGACCGAGATCGCAGACATGGGCATCGCCACGCCCGGCGTGCGCGACCAGACGCACCCGACCGAGGCCCGCGCCCCCGGCGAGAGCACCATGCGGCGCACGTTCCGCGTCCTGTGGGACTCCCGGTACGACTTCTGCGAACTCGTGCTCGGCAACGTCAGCCTGTGGGACGACGCCGGCACCATCCGCCTGTCCCGCCTCCTGCCCGACGACACCTACGGCCGCCACCACACGCACCCGCAGATCGTCGCGACAAAAATCGAGAAGATCACCGGGTTCCGCTTCTCCGGGGCGCTCGACGACGACGGGCTGCCCATCTACGACTTCGCGGACGTGGAAGTCCTGTACGAACACGTCCCGTACCAACTGCTCGACGACGCGGACGCGACGACCGAACTCGACCGCTACACCATCCCGCCCGGGCTGGAGGAGGCCCCGAGCGAGGCGGAATACACGACGATGCCGGGCGGCATCCTGCACTACATCCGCGAGACGGGGACGGACGTCCCGCACCTGCGGCCGATCCCGTTCAACATCGGCTACGTCACCCCGACGCAGAAGCGGACGTTCCGGTGGAACAAGCTGCCCGAGAGCCTGTGGGGCGACACGGCCAGCCCGCTGTACGAGCGGGTGTTCGCGGGCGAGGGGGCGGACGGGCGGCCGTTCATCGGCACCGTCAACAAGGAGGAACTGTACGGCTACCCGACGGGGACGCTCCTGTTCCTGAGCGTCAAGGACCGGCTGTACCGCGACCCGCTCGGGTCGGGCTGGCTGTGGGACTTGGAGTACGTCTTCGACTACCGCCCGCAGGGGTGGAACTGGATGCGGTACTTCGACACCGAGACGAACCCGGACGGGTCGCCGGTCAACGCCTCGGCGAACGGCGTGTACTTCATCGGCAAGGGGGCCACGCACTACTACTCGGACACGCTGCCGGACAACTACGCGCTGTACGACGCCCGCGACCACACGCTACTCTGGGCCGTCGAGTGACTTCGGCTCGACGTGGCAGGCGACCGGCTGCCGCCCGTCCGCCCGCGTGACCGTGTAGACGACGCCGGCCGCGTCGGTGATCTCGCTGCCGCGGGTGGGCTTGCCGGTGGCGGTGATGGCACCCCGCCCGCCGACGTAGAACCGCACCCCGCCCGCCACGTCCTTGCGGTAGGCGTCCACCTCGGCCGGGTTGCGGAACTCGCCCCTCTGGGCGTCCCACACCCGGACCGTCACCACCTCGTCGTACTCGGCCACGCCGCACCTCCCCGGAGTCGTGGTTCTCCCCCACATGATAGCACGACGGGTGTGACATTCCCGGTGTATGAGGAAGCCCAGACCAGGCGACCCGGCGGCGGGGGTCGCCCCGCTCCGCAGCCCGCCCGTCGGGGACTGGTTCCCCGTCGAGGTCACGGGCGAGTCGTCGGCCGGGCGGTACACGTTCGACGAGTGGGCGGTTGACGGGAACGGCGACTGGGCCGCGAAGACGGGCGGGCGGCGGGCGACCGCCGAGAACCCCGCCGTCGCGATGTTCGGGCTGTTCGCCGCGGGCGACTTCGCGCTGGCCCGGAGCGGCCCGACGGCCGGCGGCACCCTGTGGGAGTTGGCACCCCTGACCGGGTCGGGCGGCGCGTCGTGCGAGTCGGCCGGGTGCGACGGGCTGGTCGGGCTGGAAGAGGAGTGGTGCCTCAAGATGACGTTGGCCTGCCACGAGGGCCGGTTCGCCGACATGGACGAGGACCAGTTCGCCGCGGTGTTCGGCTGGTACGACGAGGTGGAGGAGGGTTGGATCTTCTACGTCTGGGATCCGGAAGTCCCGGACTGGGTCGAGTTCGAGATGGACTGGGGCGGCGGGACGGGCAACGTGGTCCTGACGTTCGAGGCGGACGGCACGCCGGTCCTGACGGTCGGCGGCACGCTCACGATGTACTACGAGCCGTGCGCGACGGGCGGGCGGTTCACGGGCGGGCCGCGGAACGGGTTCACCGGCGGCACCGCCCCGGAGTTGTGCGAGCCGAACGCGTTTACCGTCGTGGTCGAGTGTTCGTGCTGCGCGATCGATTCTTGGCAGGGCGACGGGTTCTACTGCGTCGAGGACACCGGACCGAGCGACTGCTACGCGGTGGAGTTGCTGGAAGAAAACCTCGACCACTGCGACGACGGCGACCCGTTCGTCATCTGCTCCGGACCCTACGCGACGCAGGAATTGGCCGAGGCCGCGTGCCCGCCCGCCCCGCCGCCCATCGAAACCGGGTGCTGTCCGGACGACCCCGTCCCGCAGTCGCTCACGGCCACGGTCACGAGCGGCGGGGCCTACGACGGCACCTACGCACTCACCTACCGCTCGGGCGTGTGGTCCTTCATCCTCGACGACGGGGCCATCGGCTCGTGCGGCGCGGGCGGCACGGAGGCGATTCTAGTGCTCCAGTGCAACGGGTCGAACCAGTGGGAGTTCTACACCGACGACTTCGTGTTCGGGCCGTTCGCGGTGACGACCGAGGCGTGCGACCCGTTCCAGTTGGTGTTCGACAACGTGAACTTCTCGCTGTGCGGCTTGCAGACGGGGGCGACGGTCACGGTCACGGCCTGACCGGGTAGAACGCGGGCGGGCGGCCGGTCACGTCCAGCCGCAGCACCGCGTCGCCGGGGGACGCCCCGCCGGGCGAGAGCGGGCCGGGGGCGCGGAACACCCGCCCCTGTTCCGCGACGGAGAGCGAGACTTCCGGGCCGCGGGCGACCGGCCGCGCGAAGTGGCACAACAGGAACCCGGTGGCGAACGACAGAATGACCGTCAGGGCTTTACGCATGGGGTTCTCCTGCCGTGATGTTCGGTCGGCCGGCGGTGGGATTGTGCCGAATGCGACGGAGATTGTCCAGTGAAAGCCAAGTTGGCCCGCGCCCTCGCCCGCACCGCCGACCGCAAGGCGAAGGGGATTCTCCCCGTCTACGCCCGCCACCGCAAGGAGAAGGGGGCGACCAGCCCCCCGCCCAAGACCGCCCGCCAGTCGCTCCCGTGCGTGCATCTGGGCGACCCCACCGGCGAGACGCGGCCCTGCCAGGGGTGCGGCGGGCGGGTGGTGCCGGTGCCGCTGCGGGCGTGCGCCGTCTACGGCGTGTGCAGCGAGTCGAGGGTGGTGAAGCTCGCGGGCGGCGAGCCGGTGAAGTGCTGCCGCGCGATGTGCCCGTCGTTCCGGGCGGCGGAACCCGCCTGACCCCCTCCCGAAGCAAGTTCCCCCGGACGCCCCCACACTGGGGCGACACCACAGGGGGGGATTCGCGAGTGCCGCGACTGGGCAGGAACTTCCGGGCTGGCACGCGGCGGCTGAACTGGGGCCGCCCGACCGTCGTCGTCCCCCCGACCGACCCGCCCGAGGACATCACCGACCTCGCGGCCGGCAGCCCGACCAGCACCACAATTCCCCTGACCTGGACCGCCAGCCCGACCGCGGGCGCGACCACCAAGATCTACCAGTCGTCCGACCCGACCCCGACGTTCCCCGGCGACTACACGCTCGTCGCGACCAAGGCCGCGGGGGTGGAGAGCCACACCGCCTCCTCACTGACCCCGGAGACGGAGTACAGCTTCGTCGCCGTGCCGAACACGACCGCGGGCGGCGACGGCAACCCGACCGACGCGGTCAGTGCGACCACGACGGCCGGCGGCACGCAGGAGTTGTTCACGAAGTCGGACATGGACACGTACCTCGGGTCGTTCGTCGCCCCCCGCGGGCGGACCATAGTCAGTTCGGGCCGGACGGTCGTCGGCATTACCGGCAGCAACCAACTGATCCTGCCGTCCGACGAGCCGGGCCTCCCGTCCGGCTCGACCGGGGTGGTGTTCGAGGTCGTGGGCGGCGCGAGCGCCGGCTCCCGGTGGTTCCTGTTCCGCTACGACGGGCTGCACGCGGGCGGTCCGAACAAGTTGTTCACCGTGGACCCGGCGACTCTCCCCGACTTGACCGGGGAGGAGTACCGGACGTTCACCGAGTACCAGAACTACCACGGCACCTGGGGGTTCGGCGGCCTGGCCTCCCGGCGGGTGGGCGGCGAGTTCCGGCTGTCGTACATCACGGGGTTCGACCAGACCGGCGACACGGACTACACCGGCTTTGTCACGGAGTTCCTGCCCCCGGCGGACCCCCTCCCCAAGATTTTCTCCTCCCTCGTCTACGGCGAGCACGTCTACACCTGGGCCGACCAGACGGCGAAGGAGGGGGCGCTACAGGCCAACGAAGGGAACATCGGGACCGTCGCCGACTGGGGCGGCGACAACGCCCCCCGCGGGCTGTTCTGGCAGGACAACAACACGCTGTGGGTCAGCTACGGCGGCGACTACCAAGTGACGGCGACCGGCCCGTCGTTCATGCGGCTGCGGCTGTCCGGCGGCGAGCACGGCACGTTCACACGCGACGGCCCGTTCCGCTTGAAGCGCGAGAGTGACGACTCCGTCATCTCGTACAAGCGGCGGGACATGGGCGTGTTCCTGCTGCCGCAGGAGTGGGCCGACGCGCACCTGGACGCGGGCGGGACGCCGACGCTGGCGATCTACGGCGGCGGCTACCACTCCCTGTACGAGGCGCAGGGCGGCGGGGCGGGGCTGTGCGTGTACGCCGCCCTGGAGGCGTTCCCGGAGACGGCCTATTCGAGTGGCGTGGACGCGGGCGACTCGCCCGTCCCGTACACCCCGGTCACGCCGCTGGTCGAGTACGACACGGGCGGCACGGGTTCGCAGCGGCGGCCCCTCCCGGACGACGCCCCCCTGATCAACCGCAACTACCACCAGCGGTTCGCCGGGAGCGACTCCGGCCTCGGGTGCCAGGGGCACGAGTTCGCGCGGCTGTACGGCCTCGGCGGCACCTGGGAAGCGGGCGACCTGATCCGCGTCACCCTCGGCGCGGAGGAGTGGACGTACACGGCCCTCACGTCTGTAGTCGCCGGGAACGACAGCATCGTGCAGGGCTTCGTCGCGGCCTTCAACGCGCTGGACTCCGGGACGTACCCGAACCTGAGCGCGCTGGTGGCCGAGGAGTTCGCCATCTTCGGGCTGGTCGCGGTCTACCTGCCCGGCGGCACGATCGGCACGCTCACCCTGACGCCGTTGGAGTCCGGCGGAGGGGCGGCCGACGCGAACCAGATCAACGGCGGCACGGCCGCCACGGCCGGGACGCTCGGGTCGATGGTCCGCCTGTGGATGGGCGGCGCGGTCTACGACAACGTGTTCAACGACATGCGGCTCTTGATGACTTCCGGCGTCGCGACCGGCGAGTCCGGGACCGCCCTGTACTCCGCGGGGAACCTCGTGGGCGCGGTGTTCCTCGACACCGTGTTCGCCACCGCCCCCGACGCGGGCGACGAGTACGACCTGTACCACCGCGAAGTCGTGTCGGCCACGAGCACCACGGTGACGCTGGACGGGGCCGCCCCGACCGCGAGCGGGCAGGGCGGGGCCTACGGCTGGATGCGGGTCACGAGCGGGGCCGCGGCCGGCGAGGACGAGTTCGGCCTGACGCTGGCGTCGGGCACGACCTACAACCTGTCCAAGCCGTTCGACACGATCCCGAGCGCGGGCGACCGGCTCCGCTGGTACGGCGTCGGGCACCCCGGCGTGGAGGAGCCGACCGCCGAGTACGCGTACTTCACGCACGGCGACCAGGTCGCCCAGACGGTCGTCCCGGTCTGGACGGCCGACCGGCAGGGCGTCCTCATGTTCACGACCCTCGGCTGCGACCACCAGTTCTACGACCGGTCGGCACTCCGCGGCCGGCAGCGGGCGGAGTATTGCTTCGTCTACGACTTCGACCAACTCGCGGAAGTCGCGGCCGGGACGCGCCAGCCCGAGGCCGTGATCCCGACGTGGTTCGAGATGTTCCACACGGACGAGGACGACGTCGAGCAGAAGGGGTACCTGGGCGACCCGACGCCGACCGCGCTGCCGACCGACAATTTCGTCGGCGTGAGCGCCTACCAACTGTGCCGCGGGGCGGCGCGCGACGAGGTGAACGGCCGCATTTACGTCCTGCGATCCTACTTCCCGACGGAATTCATCATCGACGTGTACCAGGGGCCGGTGTGAGTCACACCGGCGGCATCTTCTCGGGCGGGCCGGGGTCGGAGGCCTTGCGGGCCGCCCAGAACTGGGTGCCCCCCGAGTGGCGCAGGGCGTGGCGGACGGCGGCGGGGTCGAGGGTCAGGAGTCCGGCGAGGGCCAGGCACCCCTTGCGGACGAACTTCCGCCAGCCGCGCAAGTCCCCGGTGTACAGGTCGGCCGTCTCGCAGGCGAGCGGCTCGAACCCGGCCCACGCCAGGAGGCCGCGGAGTTCGTGGGTGCCGTACTCGCGGGTGTGGAGCCAGTGGGCGCGGGGGAAGAAGGCCGTCTGGAACGGCCGCCCGCCGCGGGCCGCGTGGTACTGGGGCGTCAGCCCGCCGACGTTGGGCGTCGAGAGCAGGAACAGCCCGCCGGGCCGCAGCGCCCGGTTGAGGGCGGCGAAGTGGAGGGCGGGGTTGAAGTCGAGGTGTTCGACGACCTCCCACAGCGAGACGGCGTCCCACGGGCCGCCCGGCGGCGGGGGCGAGTCGGGGCCGATCGGGTAGGAGAACGGGGCGTAGCGGAAGACGACCTCCCCGGTCGCGCGGTCGGTGAAGGCGCACCCGCCCGCGTCGTGGTCGGTGTGGGACCAGCGGACGCCGGGCGTGGCGTGGGCGACCGCGAGGGCGACGTGCGGGCCGCTCGACACGTCGAGCGCCCGCGACCCGGCCGGCAGGTGGCGGCGGCAGAAGTCGGCGGTGAAGAGGGCGCGGCGGAGGCCCCACCGCTCGAAGTGCGGGCCGCCCGCGGGGTCGGTCCGGGCGAGGAGTTCGGCGGTCGTCACGGGCGCTCTCCGGTTTGATTGTTCGGCGGGCGGGCATTGTATCCGGGCGGCGCGCCCGGGTTCACCCCCAGGGGATGATTCGTGTCACTCTCGGCGGCATTGGCGGCGTACTACGCGCTGGACGAGTCGAGCGGGACCGCGACCGCGGCCGACTCGCACACGAACGCCGCGGACCTGAGCACGGTCGTCGGCACCCCGACCGCCGTGGACCCCGGCCACGTCGGCAAGGCGCGGCAGTTCAGCGGGGCGGACGTGCGGGTCACGCAGGGGGCGGACGAGGCGGCGGTCCGGCTCGGGTACGACCGCGACTGGACCGTGGCGTTCTGGCTCAAGTACAACTCGTTCGCGATCCCGGCGGGCGTCGAGTGCGTCGCGCTGGAGCGGCCGAACGAGTTCCGGGTCTCCTACACGACGGTCGGGGACGCTCTCCAGTTCTTCATCGGCAAGGACTTGCCGGGGTACGAACTCGTCGGCTCCTTCACCGGCGTCGGCTCGGACGTGTGGATTCACTACGTCTTCCGGTTCAACGGCACGACCAAGCGGTGCAGGTTGGACATCAACACGACGAACGTGAACGACGCGACCGCCCCGACCCTGCCGGGCGGGCAGAACTACAACAACGGGTCGGCGTCCAACCGCCTGTCGCTCGGCACGCAGGCGGACGGCGGGATTCACCAGATGGACGAAGTAAGCATTTGGTCGAGCGCGACCGGCGGCGGGGGCGAACTCGACGACGCCGACGTGGTGGACCTTTACAACTCGGGCGCGGCCCGCGACTACGCCTACGTCAGCGCGGGCGGCGGGGGCGGCGGGTTCCAGGCGGCGTGGGCGCGGGGCAGTAACGTGATGATCCTACCGGGGGCGCTGTGATGCAGAAGAACGTGGCGGGGCAGGAGATCGGTGCCCAACTGGTCAGCGCGACCGACGGGAGCGCCTTCACCGGGTCGGTGACGGTGTACGTTACGGGCGACGCCGGGACGCAGGCCGTCGGGTCCGTCGGCTCGGGGGCGTGCGCGCACGAGGGAAACGGCTACCACACCTACGCACCGGCGCAGGCCGAGACGAACTACGACCTGATCGCGTTCACGTTCACCGGGACGGGCGCGGTGCCGGTGACGGTGCAGGTGTACACGCGGGTGGACGCGAACGTGCTGACCGCCGCGGGCACGGCGTGGAACTCCGGGGCCATCACCGAGGCGAGTTTCGCGACGACGGCGGGCAGCTTCGCCCCGCTGGGCATCATCGACCAGGGGACCGCCCAGTCCGCCACCTCGACCACGCTCGTACTGCGGTCGGCGGCGGCGTTCGCGGACGACACGCTGAGGAACTGCGTGGTGTTCGTCCGGGGCAGCGACCAGGACCAGTGGCAGGCCCCGCGCATCGTCACGGCGAACACGCTGTCCGACGACACGGTGACGGTAGACCCGGCGTGGGAGGACACGCCCTCGGGGACGATCCTGTACAAGATTTTCGGCTCCCCGGCGGACCTGACGACGCCCCCGGCGGTGAACCTGACGCAGATTTCGGGGGCGGCGGTCAGCACGTCCACGGCGCAGATCGGCGTGAACTTGGTGAACCTGGGCGGCAGCGCCACGCCGGTGACGAACATGACAACGGTGTTCAGCACCGACTTCGCGAACAACTACAGCACGGCCGACGACGCCTGGGCGGTGAAGCTCAAGAACGGCGTCGTCCACGGCGGCGGGACGGCGGAAATCTCCGTGAGCGTGGCGACCGTCGGCGGGGCCGACATCGCCACGACGACGAACCTCAACGGGGAGACGTTCGCCCTGATCCCGTGGAACGCCGCGTGGGACGCGGAGGTGCAGAACGAGTGCGCGGACGCCCTGACCGCCTACGACCCGCCGACGAAGGCCGAACTCGACGCGGCCGAGTCGAACATCCGCGGGGCAGACGGCGACACGCTCAAGACCCTGAGCGACCAGATCGACGGCCTCAGCACGTCGGCCGCCCCGCAACTGCTCCTGAACACCACGATCGCCACGCTCGCCTCCCAGACGAGCTTCACCCTCACCGCCGGGTCGCCCGACAACGACGCCTACAACGGCGCGGTGGTCGTGGTCACCGACCAGAGCACGAGCACGCAGAAGGCCGTGGGCCTGATTTCCGACTACGTCGGCAGTACCAGGACGGTCACGCTGTCGGCCGACCCCGGCGTCTTCACGATGGCGGTCGGCGACACGGTGGACGTGCTCGCCAACATCACCAGCGCCCCGACCGTCACCCAGATCCGGCAGGAAATCGACTCGAACAGCGCGCAACTGGCCGCCATCGTGGCGGACACCAGCGAACTGCAGACGGACTGGGCCAACGGCGGGCGGCTGGACGCGATCCTCGACGCCCGCGCCAGCCAGACGAGCGTGGACACGATCGACGACTTCCTCGACACCGAGGTCGCGGCGATCAAGGCGAAGACGGACCAGCTCACGTTCACCGAGACGAATCAGGTGGACGCGAACGCGAAGAGCATCAACGACACCGCGGTGAACGGCACCGGGGTGACCGGCGACAAGTGGCGGGGGGCGTGACGCGATGGCATCGTTCGACGAGGACGCGTTCGACACCGACGCCTTCGACACCGACGCCTTCGACATCGTGGCGTCCGACCCCGGGACCGAGGACGGCCCGGTCGCCGGCACGTTCTCCCTGCCGTCGGTGCTCATTTACATCGGCGAGGACTGTTCGCTGCTCCTCGCCGGCCTGAGTTACACGGACGGCGACGGCGACACGGTGTACCTGAACGCCGCGGACTGCGACTACGTCCTGCGCGACGCGGCCGGCACCGCGGTGTCGGGCGGGTCCGGGACGCTGGCGTACGCGGGCACGAACGGGCGGTACGAGGAGGTCATCGACGCGACCGTGACGGGCACGCTGACCGAGGGCGGGCGGTACGCCGTGACGCTCACCATCCGCGAGGGCGAGCGGGACGGCTACCGGCGGCTGGAGACGATCGCCGAGGTCCGCGGCGGGGCGTGAGCGGTGCCAGAAGGCCCTCCGGCACAAGTTCCCCGGCCGGCGCGAATAATACCCGCGACGAGGACGCCCCGCGGGGCACGACTCCCGCGGGGCGTCCGGTTTTCGAGGTCAGCGCCGACCCCACTGAAATCGTACCAACGGTCCCAGTGGGGTGCAACCCGTGGTCGCGTCCGCGCCCTGCCCGTCCCCGCGCCAACTCGTCGCGCCGCTGCTCGTCCGCGGCACCCTCCACTACCCCCGCGTCGGCTGCCAGTACCGCGGCGTCTACCGCAAGCGGGGCCGCTGGCGCGCCACGGTCAAACTCACCTGGCGGGGCGGCGGCGTCCACCGCCGCGCCATGCACCACCTCGCCGGCCCGGACGGGCGGAAGGTGTTCGACTCGCCGCTGGACGCCGCGCGGGCGCTGGCCGCGTTCTGGGCGCACTGGCTCGGCCCCGACTGGGGCTGGCTGATCGCCAACCACCGCAAGCACGTCTGGCGGTACGCCCCGTGGCGGGCGAAGTACGTCGTCCGGCGCGACCGCGGGCAGACGCGGGAGGGCTGGTCGCTCGTCGTGTGGGCGGACGGGGAGCCGCGCCGCGTGGGGATGCCGGGCGACGGCGGCGACCGCGAGCCGGACGGCCCGTTCGCGGGCGAGCCGCGGCTGTTCCCGAGTTGGGAGGCGGCGCGGGCGGAGGTCCACCCGTGGCTCGCCCGCACGTTCGGGGCGGACGGGGTCGTGCGGCTGTGGCGGCCCCGCCCGCAAGTTCCCCCGCGGCCGGCGACACTGTGTTGAACAACCACGGGGGTGACATGGCGGACGCGAGCGAACCGAGGCAACCGGACCCCGGCCCGTGGTGGATGCGGCCGATCCAGTCCCTCTTCACGATGACCGCCGAACAGCAGCGGGGCGTGGTCGCCCTCGTACTCCTGGGCGGCGCGATGTGGCTCATCTTCAGCCTCGTCACGGACGCGCGGCGGGCGGACAACGACCGGGCGGCGCTCCTCGCCCGCGTCGTCGAGAGCGAGAACCAGAAGAACCGCGACGCCAACGAGGACAACACCAAGACCGTCGCCGCGGCCTTCCAGGCGGCGACCGTCGCGCAGGTGAAATTTGAACTCCGCATCGCAGACATGAACGTGACGACCCAGGAACTCAAGAACACGGTCCAGAAACTCGAACAGACGGTCGGCCGGTTGGAGAAGCAGGTGGCGGAACTGGCCGGGTCGCTCAACACGCTCAACCGCAAACTGCCGCCGATGGAAGTGACGGCCCCGATGCCGCGGGCGAAGGCGGTCAACGCAGCGGGCTGACGTGGCAATCGACGACGCGGACGGAGAAGTCCGCGGTGGCGGTGCGGAACACGCGGTCCCGGACGGGCGACAGGACGCGGCCGACGACCTCGACGGCGGGCGCGGGGCCGGGGCCGAGCGGGTCGCGGCAGGCGAAGACCACGAGGGGCGGGCTGCCGGGCGCGTCGCCGGACACGCGGAGTTCGCTGCCGGCGGCGGTGTACGACCCGGCGGCGAGGCGGACGCGGACGAGTGCCCCGGCGTAGGATTGTGCGGTCGGGTAGTCGCGGGCCAGCCGGTAGACGCCCACCGAGTAGACCGACTCCGGTCCGGTGGGCGCGGGCGGCCCGCAGCCCGGCACCAGGGACACCACGATGGCGAGCAAGAAGGCGAAGCGGGACACGGGGGCGACTCCGAAAGGGAAAGTCCAGCGGTCCGTGAATTCTACCAAGCACAAGGCGGGGACGAACAAGGCGGCGTTAGCGGGTTGCTGCGACCCGTGCGCGGAGATGCCCGCGGGCACGGTGTTTTTCTGCGAGGACGGAGTTTTCACGCCCGTGCCCGAACCGGCGGGTCCGGCCCCGTGGGTGCTGGCGCGGTCGCCGAACGTCAACGGCGGGCTGCCGTACTGGGCGTCGTGGTCGGTGCTGGCGGGGGCCGACGAGCCTGCCCCGGTGCCGCCGCCGCCCGCGCCGGCGGACGAGCCGCACCCGTGGGAGACGGTCAAGTAACACTCACTCTCGGGGGAATCATGAAACTGCTCGGCGGCGCGTGTCTGTTCGTGTGTCTCTTCGCGTCGGTCGCGGCTTCGACCGACCCGGCTACTCCACTTCCGCAGTCTCAACCCGTCACGCCACCCGCACCGCCGCCGGGCGAGACTCTGCCGGACTGGCCCGCCACGCCGGTGGTGCCGCAGCCCATGCCCCCGCGGCCCGCGCCGAAGGCGGTCGCGAGCCTGGGAGTGGACGAGCTGTACGTCGTGCAGAGTGACGAGGACGTGCAACTGCTCGCCAGCCCGCCGGGCGTGGTGCTGATTACGAAGGAACAGGGCCCGCTCAAAATCCGCGGCCGCTTCGTCGGCAACAAGATCGTCAGCACGCGGACCTACGCGAAGAAGAACGTGTTCGTCGTCGAGCGGGTGAAGCCCGGCGACGTGGAGTTGCTGCTCGTGCCCGCGGGCAAGGTGACGCGGCGGGTGGTGGGCGACGACAGTGACCCGATCCCGCCGCCGGACCCGGAGCCCGAGCCGGGCGGCTTGGGGCTGAAGGCCGCGAGCGCGGCGGGGCTGGCGAAGGTCGCGGACCAGTCCGGGCGGGTCGAACTGGCGAAGCAGCAGCGGGCGCACGCCTCGGCGGTGGCGGCGGGCGCGTTCGACTCGCCGGCCGCGATCCTCGCGGGCTGGCGCGGGGCGAACAACCGGGCCGAACCCGACCTGACGAAGCTCGCCGCGTTCCAGGCGCGGTGGAAGCCGTGGGCGGCCGGCGTGAGCGCGAAACTGCAAGAACTGTAC
>Ga0247823_10001876_pt1 | contig 17335 bp, 13 predicted proteins | sample 13C_PalmiticAcid_2_FD_192426 | JGI IMG/M metagenome (GOLD analysis project Ga0247823, IMG submission 192426) | Soil microbial communities from agricultural site in Penn Yan, New York, United States - 13C_PalmiticAcid_Day30 | ecosystem: Environmental > Terrestrial > Soil > Agricultural land...
GCGGCATCCTCACCGACAATGCCGCGAGCCTGACGATCGCCGATGTCACGACGACGGGCGACCGCCGCGCGCATTATTCGGTGCATGTCGGCGCGGTGCACAATGTGCTCGTCAAGGATCTGAAGGTCGAGAATCCGGTCGTTCACCCGGTGAGCATCAACACGCGCTCGACGCGCTCCGTGTTCCTCCGCTCGGTCGTCGACAAGGAAGCGATCATCGACCAGCACAGCGGATCGAACCACCAGAATCTGTTCGATGCGATCGAAATGCATATCGATCCGAAACAGGTGAAAGGCACGTGGCATTATCAGCTGTGGGTCGGCGGCGGCGCGCCTTACTGGAAGCCGGGGCACGGGCTCTACAACACGTTGTGGAATGCGAAGCTGGTAATGCCCGAGAGCGTTCCCGCCGATGCGACGGTCGCGATTACCAGCGGGCTCGAAGGGCCGGGCGAGCGGATCGTCGGGCTCCACGCGAACCGTAAGATCAATGTAAGCTACAATCCCGCGCCCTATATCGAGGGGACGGGGCAGGCGGTCGATGCGGCGCCGTCGCTCTACGAATATCAGCTCGCGCGCCGGCAGCGCTGACGGCTAGCGGGCCGGCGGCGCGGCGACCGACTGCCGTTCGACGAAGGTCGAGGCAAGCACATTGCTCTCGTCGTCGCCGCCCTTGGTGCCCGGACTCAGGAAGTCGGGGACGAGCGTCTGCGCGGCGCGGATACCCATCTCGCGGATCGGCCAGCGCACGGTGCTGAGCGCGGGCCAGATATGCGTCGCGGTGGGGCTGTCGTCGAAGCCGATGATCGACAATTCGCCCGGCACCTTGATCCCCTTGCTATGCGCGACGCTCATCACGCCTGCCGCCATCTCGTCATTCGAACAGAAGACCGCGGTTGGCGGTGTGGGCAGCGAGAGTAAAGCTTCGCCCGCCTCGATCCCGGCGGTGTAGCGATAGTTACCCGGCGCATAAAGTTCGGCGGGCAGATCGAGCCTCGCCTCGGCGAGCGCTCCGCGGAAGCCCTCTTCGCGCTCGGCGGCCGAGCGGAATCCGACGGGGCCGCGCACGAAACCGATCCGGCGGTGGCCGAGCGCGATCAGCCCGCGTACCGCCTCGGCGACCACCTCGCGGTCGTTCGACGAGATGCAATGTTTCGCATCGTCGATCCGCGCCGACCCGATGCGGACGTATCGCACGCCAAGGTCCTCGCAGAGCGCGGCGAGATCGTCATTTTCCGAAATCGGCGGCAGCAGCATCGCGCCGATCGGGCGCTGCTTTTCGAGGAAGGTGCGCACATCGTCGAGCATCTTGTCCGAGCCGCGGTCAACCGGACGGACGAGCAGCGCGAGGTCGCTGTCCTTGATCGCGTCGAGCACCCCGCGCTGGAAGTTGAGCACCGTCTGCGCGTTCGGATTGTCGTGGAGCAGCGCGATCAGGAAATTTCGGCGAAAGGCGAGCGCGCGCGCCTGCGGATTGGGTACGAAACCCAATTGCTCGATCGCCTTTTCGACCGCGGCGCGCGTCTTGTCGGTCAGGAATTCGGAGCGGTTGATCACCCGGCTGACGGTCTTTTTCGAAACCCCCGCAAGCGCTGCGACGTCGTTGATCGTCGGTTGCTTGCCCCCCGGCCCCTTATTTTGTGCCGCCATATTCTGTCTTTCCCCTGCAAGCCTCTGGCCCGGCTCGCGCTTTCCAATGCTGATGGGCGCTCGAAAGTGTAAAATCAACGCCCCGCGGGGGTGTCAACGCCTCTTGACACCGGTTACCATCAAATCTAGCAAGGCGGCAAGCCAGAAATATCGAGCGAGGATGCGATCCCATGTTTTCCAAGACCTATTACGCCACCCATCCCGTGATGATGGAGGAGGCGTCGAACGCCGAGCTGCGCGATCGTTACCTGATCCAGAACCTGTTCCGTGAAGGCGAATGCGTCCTCAACTACACGCACGCCGATCGTTTCGTGATCGGCGGCGTCGCCGTCGGTTCGGCCCCGGTCAAGCTGCCCGCGCAGAGCGAGCCACCGTCGGCCGCGGGGCACCCGTTCCTCGAACGCCGCGAACTTGCGATCGTCAACGTCTCGGGCGTCGAAGGCATTGTCATCGTCGATGGCGAGAGCTTCACGCTCGGCAACAAGGATTGCCTCTATGTGACGATGGGCGCGAAGGACGTCGAATTTGCAGGTGCCGGCGCGCGCTACTATCTCGCGTCGTGCCCCGCGCACAAGGCGTTCACGACGCGCAAGCTCGGCATCGCCGACGCCAATGCGCTCGACCGCGGCAGCCTCGCCGAATCGAACGAACGCACGATCTTCCAGCTCGTCATTCCGGGCGTGTGCGACAGCGCGCAGCTCGTGATGGGGCTGACCGTGCTCAAGGAAGGCAGCGTCTGGAACACGATGCCTCCGCACATTCACGAGCGTCGCAGCGAGATCTATTTCTATTTCGAACTCGACAATCTCGACAGCGACCGCGTGATGCATTTCATGGGCGAAGGCGAGGCAACCCGCCACATCGTCATGCAGAATGAAGAAGCGGTGATCTCGCCGCCCTGGTCGATCCATATGGGTGCGGGCACCAAGGCCTACGCCTTCATCTGGGCGATGGCGGGCGAGAATCAGGATTATACCGACATGAACGTCCTCGACATTTGTCAGCTGTCGTAATGGCGGGTCTGTTCGATCTTTCGGGCAAGGTCGCGCTCGTCACGGGTGCCAACACGGGCATCGGGCAGGGGATCGCGCTCGCGCTCGCCGAGGCGGGCGCCGACATCGCCGCTGCGGGCCGCTCGCCTGCCGACGAAACCGTCGGCAAGGTGCGCGGGCTGGGGCGCAGGGCTGAGAATTTTGCCGCCGACCTGTCGAGCGTCGGCGCGGTGCAGCCGCTCGTCGACGCGGTGCTCGCCGAGTTCGGTCGCATCGACATCCTCGTCAACAATGCCGGCATTATCCGCCGCGCCGACGCGGTCGATTTCACCGAGGCCGACTGGGACGCGGTGATGGACACCAATTTGAAGACGCTGTTCTTCCTGTGCCAGAGCGTCGGCCGCCACATGATCGCGCGCGGCAGCGGCAAGATCATCAACATCGCCTCGATGCTGACCTTTCAGGGCGGCATTCGTGTGCCGAGCTATACCGCGTCGAAATCGGGCGTCGGCGGACTCACCAAGCTGCTCGCGAACGAATGGGCGGCGAAGGGCGTGCAGGTCAACGCGATCGCGCCCGGCTATATCGCGACGAACAACACCGCCGCGCTGCAGGGCGACGAGACGCGCAACCGCCAGATCATGGAGCGCATCCCCGCGGGCCGCTGGGGCGACCCCGCCGACATCGGAGGCGCCGCGGTCTTCCTCGCGTCCTCGGCATCGGACTATGTGCAGGGCCACATCCTCGCCGTCGACGGCGGCTGGCTCGCACGCTAGCATCGCGCCATGTCCTCCGGCCGCCTTGTCTTTTTCGGCGAACTGCTGATCCGTCTGACCGCGCCGGGCAACGAGCTGTTGATGCAGTCGCCGTCGCTCGCGCTCCATGTCGGCGGTGCGGAAGCGAATGTCGCGATCGGGCTGGCGCATCTTGGCCATGAGTGCGCGATGGTCAGCCATATCCCTTCGAATGCCTTGGGTCGCGGAGCCGTGGCGGCGGTACGCGGCGCGGGCGTCGATTGCGCGGCCGTCGCCAGCGGTGCGGGACGCATGGGGCTCTACTTCCTCAGCGTCGGCGCTGGGCTGCGCGCGTCGGAGATCGTCTACGACCGCGCGGGGTCGAGCTTTGCGGCGACGGGGCCCGAGGATTATGATTTCGACCGCCTGCTGGCGGGGGCGGGCCTGCTCCACCTGTCGGGCATCACCCCCGCGCTCGGGCCGCGTTCGGCCGAGACGGCGCTCGCGGCGGCACGCGCCGCCAAGCGGCTCGGCGTTCCGGTCAGCTTCGACGGCAATTATCGCGCGATGCTGTGGGAGGCATGGGACAGCGATCCGCGCACGGTCCTCTCCGAACTGATCGGTACCGCCGACATATTGTTCGGAAACCACCGCGATCTCTCGCTCGTGCTCGGCAGGGAGTTCAGCGGCGAGGGCGAGGATCGGCGGCGCGAAGCCGCCGAAGCGGGCTTTGCCGCTTTCCCGAGCCTCAAGCTGATCGCATCGACCGCACGCCATACCGCGACCGCCGACCATCATCGCATCGCCGCGCGCGTCGACCGGCGCGACAGCGGCTATCAGACCCCCGAGATCGACGTCACGGGCATCGTCGACCGCATCGGCGCGGGCGATGCCTTTGCCGCGGGCGTGCTTCACGCGCACCTGTCGGGCGGCGACGCCAAGGCGATGGCGGAAAGCGGCCTCGCACTCACTTGCCTCAAACATTCGCTTCCGGGCGATGCGAGCCGTTTCGGTCAGGCCGATATTGACGCCTTCCACGGCGGCGGGCTCGATGTCCGCCGCTGAGCCGACGCGGCGCGGCCTGCTCGCGGGCGGGCTGGGTCTGGTGGTCAGCTCGGCGGTGTCAGCGCGGACCTATAAAACCCCGACCTATATCCTCATCTCGCAAGACGTGCTTTCGGCCGATGGTCACTACCGCAGCGCCAGAATCCGCCCGATCGATCCGCCGGCCTTTCCGTTCCGCGGGATTCGCTATGCGCGCGCCGCGCGGTTCGCGGCACCCGTCCCGGTCCTGAAGGCCGAGCAGTTTGGACCCGATCCGGAGGATGTGCGGCGGGCCGACAAAGAGGACCGGCTCGACCCCGCCTTCGGCCCCGCCTGTCCGCAAACGGGCGACCGCTACCATCCGCAATCCGAGGATTGCCTGTTCCTCAATGTTTGGACCCCCGATACGGCGAAGCCTGCAAAGCGCCCTGTCATGGTCTATTTCCACGGCGGCGCTTATTCGACCGGCAGTGTTACCGACCCGGTCAACGATGGGGCTGCGCTGGCGGCGCGCGGCGATGTTGTCGTCGTCACGGTCAACCACCGCCTCAATGCGCTCGGCTATCTCTATCTCGCCGGGCTCGACCCGCGTTTCCCCGACAGCGGCAATGCGGGGCAACTCGACCTGATCGCCGCGCTCCAATGGGTGCAGCGCAATATCACGGCGTTCGGAGGCGACCCGGCCAACGTCACTGTCTTCGGCCAGTCGGGCGGCGGCGCGAAGATCGCGACCTTGATGGCGATGGCGCAAGCCAAGGGCCTGTTCCACAAGGCGATCACGATGAGCGGGCAGCAGGTCACCGCTTCGGGCCCGCTTAACGCGACGAAGCGCGCGCAGGCGTTTCTGGGCAAGCTGGGCGAGGGCGTCGACCCCGCGACCGCGCCGGTCGAGCAGCTCGTCGCGGCGCTGGGCGCGACCGATCCGATTCTCGGTGGCGGCGTCTATATGGGGCCGGTGCTCGACATGAAGCATCTGGCGCGTCACCCCTTCTGGCCCGACGCCGCGCCGCAGTCGATCGGTATCCCGATGATGCTCGGCAATGCCGTCATGGAAACGCGCGCCTTTTATGCCCCCGATGGCAAGCAGCTCTCCCGGCTCAATTTCGAGAATCTAGCAGCACGAATCGCACCCGAGATGCGGATCGACATCGAACCGTCGTGGGTCGTCAGCCAGTTTCGCGCGCGCTACCCCGACGCCGCGCCGCTCGATCTGTTCCATCGCATCGTCACTTCAGCGCGCAGTTGGCGGGGGCAGGTCGAGGAGGCCGAAGCGCGCGCTCGCGCCGGCCATCCGGGGTTCGTCTACCAGCTCGATTTCGAACAGGCGAAACATGCCGACGATATTGCGCTCAGCTTCGGCACGATCCCCGATCCGGCCCCGGCGCAGCAGGCGATGAGCGATCGCGTGATGGACGCCTTCGTCCGTTTCGCCCGCACCGGCGCCCCGGGCTGGCCAGCCTACACGCTGGCGAAGCGGCAGACGATGATCTTCGATCGCGAAAGTCGCGTCGAGAATGACCCGCGCAAGTGGGAGCGTGAGCTGTTCGCGCGTGTGCCCTACATTCAACCGGGCAGCTAGACGATCTTGTGCGAGCCGAGCCAGTTCCACAGCAGTTCGGGCCAGATCGCAACCGGCAGCCCCGCCGCCTTCATCAACCCGAATCCATGTTCGCCGCGCTCGAAGAAATGGGCTTCGACGGGGGCGCGGGCGGCGCGCGTTGCTTCGCGTAGCCGCACACTGTTGTCGACCTTCACGACGTTGTCGTCTTCGGCGTGGAGCAACCACAGCGGCGGCTGGTCGGCGCGGACATTGCGCTCGGGCGAATAGAGTGTCTCGCGCGCCGCATCGGCGTTCGCGCCGATCAGTTTCTCGCGGCTCACCGCATGCGCGATCGCTAGGTCCATCGACACGACGGGATAGATCGCCGCGAGCGCATCGGGCCGTGCCGGCAGGGCATCCGCGGCATCGATTGGCGCATGTACGTTGGCATCGAAGCGCGTGAGCAGGCTCGTTGCGACCTGCCCACCCGCCGAGAATCCGCCGAAGGTGATGCGCGCCGGATCGATATGGTCCACGGCTGCGCGGCTGCGCACCAGCCGTACCGCACGCTGGGCGTCGGCGAGCGGCACGTCGGGACCGTCCGTCCAGCCGTCGCCGGGCAGGCGATAGAAAAGGACATAGACGGTGACGCCGCGCGTCCGCAGCCAGCGCGCGAGCTCATAGCCTTCCTTGTCGATCACGACATAGCGATAGCCGCCGCCGGGGGCGAGGATGACCGCCGCGCCGTTGGGTTTCGCCGGGCGGAAGATGTCGAGCCGCGGACGCGTGATACCTTGCAGCATCCGGTCGCTCGCATCCGGATCGTCACTGCGCTGGACGACTTCTTCAACGAGGCCGGACGGGGGCTTGATATGGCCATCGGGCCAGAGCGCGATGCTCGCGTCGGGCGCGAGATCCGCCGGCCGCGTCCATGCCGTCTGCGCCGCGGCCGCGCTTGCAAAGGGCAGCGCGAGGCTGGCTGTCAGCAGCGCGCGGCGATCGACGTTCACGGCGCGGGCGCCTTGTTCGGATAGGCGATGATCAGCACCAGCGGTTCGCGGCCCGTCTGGCGGATGCCGACCTTCGCGCCCTTGTAGAGCCATGCCGCCGTGCCCGCCTTCAGCTCTTGCTCTTCGTTGTCCGATTGGACGACGCCGGTGCCCGAGAGGACATAATAAATCTCGTCATGGTCGATCGGATGCACACCGATCGCGGCGCCGACATGCAGTGCGCGTTTCCTGAATTCGAAGCTGCGCGGCGCAGGCACCGCATCGCTGATCCGGTACGCGGTCGACATGCCGATCGCACCGTGCGGCGGCGCCTCCTCGCGCACCGTTGCGGTCTCGTCGATCACGACCATCGCGGGCGCGGCGCCACCCGCGAGGAGGAGGGCGAGCAGCGCGCTCATCGTCAATTCGCCGACCGCGACGCGCGGTCGCGCGCCGACAGATTTTCCTGCGGCATTGGTGCCGTCTGGCCCGGATAGTGGCCCGACTTCGGCTCCATCGTCGCAAGGTCCCATTCGGCCGCGACAAAGGGCGCGCGCGCCTCTGCGACCTTGGGGTAGCCGCTCACGTCTTTCTCATCATCGATCACCGCGCCGCGCCCTTCGGCGACGAAGAAGAGCACGCGGATCTCTTCGGCATCGCGCGCCCACGGCCGCGCGCCCGCGGTCGCGAGCACCGAGGTTTCGACGTCGCGCACCGGCAGGATATTATAACCGGCGACCGGTGCGAGCGGCGCTTTCGCGCGGATCAGTTTGGCCTGCGTTTCGCCATAGCGGCCGAACTCGGGAAGCGGTTCGCCGTGGCGATCGACTGCCAGATTGTCCTTGCCATAATATTCGAGGTCGCCGTCGCCGCCGAGCATCAGGAAGGGCAGGTCCTTGTCGGTGTCGTTGCCGCCGCGCATCACATTGCCGACTGCGGTGATCTGGCCCGTCACATAATCGTGACCGACCCATTCGAGATTCATCAGGTTGTAGTGCACCGCGCGATGCTGCGGATTATAGATCAGGTTGTTGATCATCAGCGCCTGCCCGCCGCCCTTGATCAGCGGGTTGCGCTCGACATTATGCGCCCAGACATTGCGGTAAAAGACAATCCCTGTCGCATTGTCGTGGATCAACGATCCCTTGCTATGCTCGCCCTTCGGATGGCTCGCATCGGCGAGGCCTTCGGCGGCGAGATTGTTCGAGAAGGTGATGTTGTGGCTCGTGCCCTTCCGCCAATCCTCGAGGTTTTTGCCGGTGAAGCGCGGGCCGGAGGCGGACATATTCTCGTCGATCCCCCACATGAGCGTACAATGGTCGACAATGACATTGTGCGCCGCGACGGTCGAGAAAGTGTCGGCTTCCCATCCGCTGCGCTTCGGCTGGCCGTCGACGCCGGTGTAGACGCGTAAATGGCGCATCACTACGTCATGCGTTTTCACGTCGAAGCCCGTGCGGATGAGGGTAATGCCGGGTCCGGGCGCGGTCTGGCCGGCGATCGTCAGATAGGGATGTTTGATCTCGATCGTCGTGCGCCCCATGTCGATCACGCCGGCGACCTCGAACACGATGATGCGCGGCCCCGGCGTCTCGATCGCCGCCTTCAGCGACCCGGGGCCGTCGGGGGCGAGCGTGGTCACGCGCAATATCTTCCCGCCGCGTCCGCCCGGAGTCTGCGCCGCCGGACCAACCGCGCCGGGGAAGGCGAGCGGCGCTGCATCCGCCGCCATCGCTGAGACCGATGACAGGCCAAGAGCCAGAAAAAGCGCAGTTATCCATGGCTTTTTGGCCATCCGGTCTCTCCTCGTCATTGGGGTATTGACATGTTCGTCGCAATCCGCAATCTTTCTGACACCGGTTACCCCAATCGGTCAACGAGAAAATATTTCCAAGGGAGAGGGTCTGATCCGGTTCGTCGCACTCGCGAACGAGCCGTCATTACTCTCTGAAAAATCGACGGATAAGGCGGTTCGCCAAATCGCTTTGTCCAGCAAAGTAACCGGTGTCATTCCTTGCGCAAGCGGAGGCAACGGGGCGATAAGGGAGGATGATAATGGCAATATATGCAAGGCGGAGCATTCGCACTTTGACCCGGCTGGCGTGCGGTGCATCGCTTGCCGTTCTGGCGGCCTCGCCGGCTTGGGCGCAGGACGCCGCCGCTGCCGACGAAGCCGCTGTCGCGAACGAGGACGAGATCGTCGTCACCGGCTTCCGCGCTTCGCTGGGCGCTGCACTCAACGTAAAGCGCGAGTCGGTCGCCGCGGTCGACGCGATCGTTGCTGAAGATATCGCCAAATTCCCCGACCAGAATCTTGCCGAATCGCTGCAGCGTATTCCCGGCATCACCATCCAGCGCGACGGCGGTGAAGGCCGCGGCATCACCGTGCGCGGGCTCGGTTCGCAATTCACCCGCGTTCGCGTCAACGGGCTCGAAACCGTCGCGACCTCGACCGACGGGGCGTCGGCAAACCGCGACCGCGCGTTCGACTTCAACGTTTTCGCGTCCGAGCTGTTCAGTTCGATCGTCGTCCACAAGACCGCGTCGGCCGAACTCGACGAAGGGTCGCTGGGCGCCGTGGTCGATCTCAACACGGGCAATCCGCTCGCCGGCAAGGGCGGCTTCACCGCGGCGCTGTCGGCGCAGGGCAGCTACAACGACCTCTCCGAGAAAGTCGGTCCGCGTGTCGCCGGACTGCTGAGCTGGGTCAACGACGCCGGGACGCTCGGCTTTGCGGTGTCGGCCGCCTATTCGGACCAGAAAACGCTCGAACTCGGCAACAACAGCGTGCGCTGGGCACAGGCGCGCTTCGACTCGGTCGACGGCACGCCGTGCTGGACCGCCGCCAATTCGGGCGGCACCTATATCCCGGGCGCCGCATGCGATGCCGTGTCGCTCGCCTTCCACCCGCGCATCCCGCGCTACGGTGAAATCGCGCACGACAAGAAGCGCCTCGGCATCACCGGGTCGATCCAGTTCGCCCCGAGCGACGCGACCAAGATCTCGCTCGACGGACTCTATTCGAGCTTCAAGCACCAGCGCCGCGAGCGCTGGGCCGAGGTGCTGCTGCGCAGCAACGAGCGCTCGATCAACGTCAGCGACTATGAAATCGACGGCGACAATAATCTGGTCTCGGCGACGCTCGACGACGCGTGGGTGCGCACCGAACATTATCTGCGCAAGGCGAAGACCGAATTCTGGCAGGTCGGCGCGACCTGGGACCAGGATGTCAGCGATACGTTCCGCTTCACCCTGCTCGGCGGCCTGTCGAAATCGACCGCGTCGATCCCGCTCGAAACGACGATCGTTTTCGACGACCGCGATGCGCAGGATTATCGCTACGACTATAGCGACATGGCGCGTCCGCTGCTGACCTTTGGCACCAGCGTGACCAATCCGGCGAACTTCCAGCTCGCCGAAATCCGTGATCGTCCGTCGGAGGTCGAGAACAAGTTCCGCACCGTGCAGCTGCGCACCGAGTGGGACATCAGCGACGATTTCACGGTCAAGGCGGGCGGCGTCTATCGCCGATTCGACTTCGCCAGCATCGCCTTCACGCGCGATACCGTCGTGTGCGGCAACGGCGGCGTCGACCGTGTCCTCGGCACGCTCGCCTGTTCGCCGTCGTCTGCCTTCGGGCCCGCCGCGGTGTACGGCTTCCCGGTCAATTCGGGGCTGGCCGACCTGTTCACGCTCGGCAAGGCGGGCCAGCCGTCGGGTACGACGACCGAGTGGCTGGTCGCCAATCTCGACGCAACGACCGATTTCACCAAGCTTTACGACCGCGTCGCCGCGGTCGACGCCGGCAACAACCGCGCGGTGCGTGAAGAGGTTAAGGGCGGTTATCTGCAGTTCGACGCCAAGGGCGAGCTCGGCGGCCTGCGCTATGCGCTCAATGCCGGCGTGCGCTATGTCCACACCGACCAGACGTCGAGTGGGCTCAACAGCGGCGCGGCGGTGACGGTGAAGCGCAGTTACGAGGACTGGCTGCCGTCGATGAACCTCGCGCTCTTCCCGCACGACGACATCATCATCCGCGCCGCGGTCGCCGATGTGATGACACGCCCGACGCTCGGCAATCTGACGCCGGGCGGATCGGTCGACGGGTTCAACTATCGCATCAATTACGGCAATCCGTTCCTCGATCCGTTCCGTGCGACGTCGTACGATCTCGCGTTCGAATGGTATTTCGCGCCGCAGTCGATCTTCTCGGTCGCGCTGTTCAAGAAAGACATTGCGAGCTTCCCGGTCGCAACAACGACGAGCGGGACCTTCGCGTCGACCGGTCTGCCGACGTCGGTCATACCGCCGAGCAGCCCCGCCTCGATCAATCCCGAAGGCCAGCTGTGGACGATCACCTCGATCGGTAACGGCGAAGGCGCGAAGCTGAAAGGCATCGAAGTCTCGCTGCAGGCGCCGTTCAAATTCCTGCCGGGCTTCCTGTCGAACTTCGGCGGCATCGTGAACGCAACCTACGTCGATTCGGACGCCGACTATACGGTTGCCGGCCCGTCGATCGTCCCCGGCGGCGCGAATGTGTCGGCGGTGCGCAACGGCACGCTCTTCAACCTGTCGAAGCGCGCCTATAACGGCACGCTCTATTATGACGACGGCAAATTCAGCGCGCGTGCCTCGGTCAGCTATCGCAGCCGCTATGCGGACGCCAACAGCGGTACCGGTAACGTTTTCGAAGGCTATGGCTCGACGATCAACGTAGATGCGTCGGTCCGTTACGCGATCACCGACAATATCGAAATTTCGGTCGAGGGCATCAACCTGACCGACGAATATCGCTATCGCTTCACCGATATCGATGCCGATCGCAATTACGAGAATAACCACTTCGGCCGTACCTTCCTGTTCGGCGCGCGCGTCAAGATCTGACGCGAACGGGTTCGTCCCGGTGAGGCCCGGTTTCCGATTTCAGGGGGACCGGGCCTTTCTTTTTCGAGGAGAGACGCGTGACCGATCGCCGCGACATGCTCAAACTCGCCGGGGGCGGCTTGCTTGCGACGGGCCTGTCGGGCTTCCCAGCGCCGGCCGCGTGGGCGAAGCCGGAGCCCGCGCCACACGGTTTGGCAACCGCATGGGCGAAAGGTTTCGACGGCCAGCGCAAGGCCGATCTCGGCGACGGACGCTTCCTCAACCCGATCATGGCCGGCGACCATCCCGATCCGTCGATCCTGAAGGACGGCGCCGATTATTATATGACTTTCTCGACCTTTGACTCCTATCCGGGGCTGGTCATCTGGCATTCGCGCGATCTGGTGAACTGGCGCCCGATCGGCCCCGCGCTCCACAGGAATATCGGTTCGGTCTGGGCGCCCGAGCTGTGCAAGCACAAGGGCCGCTATTATCTCTATATCCCGACCAAGGGACCCAATACGAGCTGGGTGATCTGGGCCGACAGGATCGAGGGGCCGTGGAGCGAGCCGGTCGATCTGAACCTGCCGGGCCACATCGACCCCGGCCACGCGGTCGGTGAGGATGGCTCGCGCTGGCTGTTCCTGTCGGGGGGCGATCGCGTACGCCTCTCCGACGACGGCCTGTCGCGCATCGGCGATCCCGAGCATGTCTATGATCCCTGGCGCTATCCCGTCGACTGGGTGGTCGAAGGCTTCGCGCCCGAGGGGCCGAAGATAACGCGGCGCGGCGACTATTATTACATGATCACCGCGGTGGGGGGCACCGCAGGGCCGCCGACCGGCCATATGGTGATCGCGGCGCGTTCGAAATCGATCCACGGCCCGTGGGAAAATTGCCCCGCGAACCCGCTCGTCCGCACCAGATCGGCCGCCGAAAAATGGTGGTCACGCGGGCATGCGACGCTTGTCGAGGGACCGGCGGGCGACTGGTGGAGCGTCTATCACGGGTTCGAGAATGGCTATTGGACGTTGGGCCGCCAGGCCTTGCTCGATCCGATCGAATGGACCGACGACGGCTGGTTCCGGATGAAGGGGGGCGACCTGTCGCAGCCGGTCGCCAAGCCGAGGGGCGGGACGATTGCGGGGCCGCACGGTATGGCGTTGTCCGACGATTTCGCGAGCCTCGCGCTTGGCGCGAAATGGAATTTCTTCAAACCCGCCGCCGACGAGCGCAGCCGCGCGCGCGTCGAGGATGGCGCGCTGGTGCTGACTGCGCACGGCAAGGCACCGGTCGATTCATCGCCGCTGCTGCTGATCGCGGGCGATCAGGCGTACCGGTTCGAATGCGATATCGAGATCGCGCCCGGCGGCACTGCGGGGCTGATCCTGTTCTACGACGAGAAACTCTATTGCGGGCTCGGCTTCGACGGCGAGCATTTTGTCACGCACCAATATGGCATCGAACGCGCGCGCCCCGCCAATCCGCACGGCACACGGATGCGGATGCGCGTGACCAACGACCGCCATATCATCACCTATGATACGAGCGGCGACGGTGGAAAGACATGGGTGCGCTTCGACCGCGGCATGGAGGTCTCGGGCTATCACCACAATGTCCGCGGCGGTTTCCTGATGCTGCGTCCCGGCCTCTACTCGGCCGGGCAGGGCGAAGCGCGCTTCCGCAATTTCACCTTCCACGCGCTCGATTAAAGCGTCACGCCCGACTTCCAGATCGCAATATCGCGTTCCTCGTTCTTCTCGGCGCACGTCACGGCGCCCGATGCGGTGTCGGCAATCAGGTCGAGCAGCGCGTCCGCCGCGCTGTCGAAGCCCGCGTCGAGCACCGTTCCGGCATCGAAATCGATCCAGCCCGCCTTGCGCTGCGCGAGCGCGCTGTTCGACGCGATCTTCAGCGTCGGCGCCGGAAAGCCGAGCGGCGTTCCCCGCCCGGTGGTGAACAGAATGATCGTCGCCCCCGCTGCGGTGAGCGCAGTCGACGAGACCGCGTCATTGCCCGGCGCTTCGAGCAAGGTGAGCCCCGGCAACGTCGCTTCGCCGCCATAACGCCGGACATCGACGACGGGCACTTTGCCGCCCTTCTGCACCGCGCCGAGCGATTTTTCCTCGAGCGTCGTGATCCCGCCCGCGATATTGCCGGGCGACGGATTCTCGCTCACCGGCTCGCCGTTGCGAATGAAATACTCCTTGAAATCCCGCACCAGCGCCACCGTGTCGTCGAACACCGTGCGCGACACCGCGCGGTCCATCAATATCTGCTCGGCACCGAAAATCTCGGGGATTTCGGTCAGCACCACCTTGCCGCCCGCTGCCCCGACGGCATCGGCCATGCGCCCGACGAGCGGGTTGGCGGTCAGCCCCGAAAGACCATCGGAGCCGCCGCATTTGACGCCGAGCACCAGCTTCGACAGCGGCACGTTGGTGCGCTGCGCGCCGGCGCATCCATCGACAAGCTCGCCGATGAGTTCGAGGCACGCCGCCTCGTCATCCGCGACCGTCTGCGCCGACAGCGTGCGGATATGCGTGCGGCGTTCCACCGGTATCAGGTCGAGCAGCGCGGCGAGCTGGTTGCTTTCGCATCCCAGCCCGACGATCAGCACCCCGCCGGCATTGGGATGCTGCGCGAGCGCCGCGAGCAGCGCGCGCGTGTGGCCAAGATCGTCGCCGAGCTGCGAGCAGCCGAACGGATGCTTGAATGCGTGAACCCCGTCGACGGACCCCGCATGGCGCGTGCCCGCGATCCGCGCGACGCGTGCGGCGAGATTGCCGACGCAGCCGACGGTGGGGATGATCCAGATTTCGTTGCGCGTGCCGACGCGGCCGTCGCGGCGGGCATAGCCGTGGAAGATCCGCGCCGGATTGGTATCCGGCATCTCTTCGATCGCGCGCGGCATATAAAGATAATCGCCATCGCCGCTCAGCGCGGTCGCCAGATTGTGGCTGTGGACATGCTCGCCCGGTGCGATGTCGGCGGTCGCGATTCCGATCGGAAAGCCATATTTTATTACCGCTTCGCCGCGTGCGATGGGGGCGAGGGCGATCTTGTGGCCGCGACCTGCGGCGACCGCACTTCGCAGATCGCCGTCCGCGAACAGGGGCGCGCCTGCGACAATATCTGCGATCGCAGTTGCGACATTATCTGCTTCATGGACGCGGGTCGCGTGGATTTTCCGGTCAGCGGTCATCGCCGTTCAGCACCCGGCCCGGCGCAGGAATTTGTCATACATCCGATATTGACTTGCCTTTGACACCGGTGTCTCTTACACCGCTTCGCGGAAGAGGGAAATGAGAAAGATGCTGGCGACAAGCGATCAACAGAATGTGGCGCGTGCATTCATCGACGCGCGCGCGGGAAAGACACCGCTTACCGTCTATCCCGGCGCGATGCCGCAGACGATGGCCGAAGCTTACGCGATCCAGGACAGCGCGATCGCGCTCGACGGGCGCCCCGTCGGTGGATGGAAGGTCGGACGAATCGCTGCCGAGCTCGTCGCCCGCTACGGTGGCAACCGCCTGACCGGCCCGATCTTCGCCGACGAAATCCTCGATGGTGGCGTCGATCCGGTGATGCCCGTCTATGCCGAGGGTTTCGCCGCCGCCGAGGCCGAGGTGCTGCTCTGCTTTGGCGAGGTCGGCACGCGCGCCTATGACATTGACAGCGTGCGCGAGTGCATTGCCGACGTGCGCACGGGCATCGAGATCGCGAGCTCGCCCTTTCCCGAAATCAATCGTCACGGCCCCGCGGTCACCGCGTCGGATTATGGCAACAACAAGGGGCTGATCCTGGGCCCGTCGATCACCGGCTGGCAGGGCGTCGACCTTGTCCGCATGCCGGTCGAAATGGCGATCGACGGCGAAACGGTGGGCGCGGCGTCAATGGAGGCCATGCTCGACGGTCCCTTCGGCTCGGCGCTGTTCCTGATCGAAATCCTGCGCGCGCGCGGCATAGCTATTCCACCGGGGACATGGGTGTCCGCGGGTGCGATCACCGGTATTCATGAAATCAGGCCCGGCCAGCGTGCCGAGGCGCTGTTCGACGGAAAAATCCGCGTCGGCTGCTCGATCAAAAGCTACTGAAGCAACATAACGGGAGAGGATTATGGCACAGGCATTCGCGGACGGAGGTACGGCGGCGGCGGTGCCAAGGTCCGGCCGCCACCGCTGGCTGATCGTCGCGGTGCTGTTCGCTGCGACCACGGTCAATTATATCGACCGCACCATGCTCGGCCTGCTCGCGCCGACGCTCGGCACCGAACTCGGGTGGAGCGAGAATGACTATGGCAACATCGTCACCGCGTTCCAGGCTGCCTATGCGCTTGGTTTCCTGCTCATGGGGTGGCTGATCGACCGCTTCGGCCCAAAGGTCGGATATGCGATAGCCATCTCGATCTGGACCGTCGGCCATGTCGCGCATGGCTTCGCCTCATCGGTCGCCTCCTTCATGATGGCGCGCGTCATCCTTGGCGTCGGCGAAGCCGGGCATTTTCCGTCGGTCGTCCGCGCATCGAGCGAATGGTTCCCGCAAAAGGAACGCTCCTACGCGATCGGCTGGGTCAACAGCGCGACGACGATCGGGGTGATCCTGACCGCGCCGACGATCTGGCTGTTCATGGTCTGGATGGGCTTCGACTGGCGCCAGACCTTCATCTACACCGGTGCTTTCGGCATCATCCTGCTATTGCTCTGGCTCTGGCTCTACAGCAACCCGCGCGAGAGCGGGAAGGTCAGCGAAGCCGAGCTTGCGTGGATCGAACATGACCCGCCCGAAAAGGTAGAACGCCTCGGCTGGGGCACGATCGTCACCAAGCGCGAGGCCTGGGCCTTTGCGGTCGCGAAATTCCTGACCGATCCGGTCTGGTTCCTGATGCTCTTCTGGCTCCCCAAATATTTCAGCACGACCTATGACGTCGATCTCAAGGTCGTGCTGCTGCCGATGATCATCATGTATCTCCTGTCCGACGCAGGCAGCATTCTCGGCGGCTGGACCTCGTCGAAGCTGATCCAGTCGGGCCATAGCGTCAATTTCGCGCGCAAGGCGACGATGCTCGGCGCGGGTTGCTGCGTGCTGCCTTTGCTGTTCGTCACCGGGCTCGACAATATGTGGCTCGCGGTCGTCTTGATCGGCATCGCTCTCGCCGGGCATCAGGCGTTCTCGTCGACGATCCTCTCGATTCCGCCCGACATGTTCCCCAAGCGCGCGGTCGGATCGGTGATCGGACTCGGCGGTTTCGCGGGCGGCGTCGGCGGTATGATCATGGCCAAGTCGACGGGTCTCGTGCTCGATGCAACGGGAGGCAATTATACGGTCATCTTCGCGGCCTGCACGACCGTCTATTTCCTCGCCGTGCTGGCGGTCCACCTCCTCAGCCCGCGCCTTGCGCCTGTCACCGTGGAAAGCAAGGCCTGATCCCATGCCGCGCCCGTTGGTTCTTTCCCCCGATCGCCTCTTTCCGTCCGATCCGGCGCAGCGCGGCATTGCGCGCCGGCTCTACAAAGAGGTGATG
>Ga0247823_10001877_pt1 | contig 17334 bp, 12 predicted proteins | sample 13C_PalmiticAcid_2_FD_192426 | JGI IMG/M metagenome (GOLD analysis project Ga0247823, IMG submission 192426) | Soil microbial communities from agricultural site in Penn Yan, New York, United States - 13C_PalmiticAcid_Day30 | ecosystem: Environmental > Terrestrial > Soil > Agricultural land...
GCCATCGCGGGCGTACTCGCGGCCGCGATGGCGATGCGCTCGGGTCCGACATGCTCGTCGGTCAGGAACAGCTCGGTTGCGCCGGCGCGTACCGCCTGTTCCGCCTTGAAACGGATATCGGTGATCGCCGCGCGCAGCGTCTCGGGTCCGCCGCCGGCGGGGAAGGTGCAGTCGATCTCGGCGGCGAGGTCGCCGAAATGACCCTTCAATCGCGCCCAGTCGCCATTGGTGAGGACGGGGCTTTCGAGCACCAGCACCTTGTTCGCGGTTTCCCCGGTATCGAGGATGTTGGCGAGGTTGCCGAAGCGCGTCTTGAGCGACATCACGTGCCGTTCGCGCAGGCTGTCGATCGGCGGGTTGGTGACTTGCGAGAAGTTCTGGCGGAAGAACTGGCTGATCAGGCGCGGCTTGTCGCTGATCACCGCGAGCGGGGTGTCGTCGCCCATCGACCCGACCGCTTCCTTGGCGTCGGTCACCATCGGCGACAGGATCAGCTCCATGTCTTCCAGCGTCTGGCCTGCCGCGACCTGACGGCGCGTCAGTTCGGCACGGTCGAAGCGTGGTTCGGCTTCGTCCACCACCGGAAGATCCTCGACCGTCACGAACTCGCCGATCATCCCGGCATAGTCGTACTCGTCGGCGATCCGGTCCTTGACCTCATCGTCCTGGTAGAAGCGGCCTTCGTCGAGATCGACGGCGATCATCTCGCCCGGTCCCAGCCGGCCCTTGGCGACGATGGTCGATTCGGGAAGCTGGACCATGCCGGTCTCGGATCCGACCACCAGCAAGCCGTCGGAGGTGCGGGTATAGCGCAGCGGGCGCAGCGCGTTGCGGTCGACGCCTGCGACCGCCCAGCGGCCATCGGTCATCGCCAGCGCGGCCGGGCCGTCCCACGGCTCCATCACCGAGGCGAGATATTTGTACATCGCCAGATGATTGGCGGGCGTCTCCGGCCCCATCGCCTCGGGCACCAGCATCAGCTTGGCCGTCGGCGCATCGCGGCCCGAGCGGCAGATTGCCTCGAACACCGCGTCGAGCGCGGCGGTGTCGGATGCGCCCGCCGGGATTACCGGCTTGATGTCCTCCGAATGCTCGCCAAAGGCGAGGCTCGCCATCTTGATCTCGTGGCTGAGCATCCAGTTCTTGTTGCCGCGGATCGTGTTGATCTCGCCATTGTGCGCGAGGCAGCGGAACGGCTGTGCGAGCCACCATTGCGGGAAGGTGTTGGTCGAATAGCGCTGATGGAAGATCGCGACGCGGGAAACGAACCGTTCGTCCTTGAGGTCGGGATAGAATTCGCTGAGGCTTTCGGCAAGGAACAGCCCCTTGTAGATCACGGAGCGGCAGCTCAGTGAACAGATGTAGAAACCACTGATCTGCGCGGCGATGATGCGCTTCTCGATCCGGCGGCGGACAAGATAGAGATTCTTCTCGAACTCATCCTCGGACACTTCGTCGGGCAGCGGTCCGGCGATCATGATCTGCTCGATCTCGGGCCGGGTCGTCTGCGCCTTCTGGCCGATGACGGAGACGTCGACCGGCACCTGGCGCCAGCCATAGATGGTATAGCCCGCTTCGATGATCACGCTTTCGACGATCGTGCGGCACGCTTCCTGCGCGCCAAGATCAACGCGCGGCATGAAGATCATGCCGACCGCGAGGCGGTTGGGCAGCACGCGATGGCCCGATGCCAGCACGGCATCATCGAAGAAGCGCAGCGGCAGATCGACATGGATGCCCGCGCCGTCACCGGTCTTGCCGTCGGCATCGACCGCTCCGCGGTGCCACACCGCCTTGAGCGCATCGATCGCGCTCTGCACCACACGGCGCGAGGGCTGGCCGTCGATCGCCGCGACCATGCCAACGCCACAGGCATCGCCTTCGAACTCGGGGCGGTACATGCCCTCGCGGGCGAGGCGTTCGCGCTCGCTTTCAACCATCGTCACTTACCTGTCTCCGCCGTGATTTCGGCCTGCAGCGTCTTCATATCTTCCTCAACGCCGACCATCGCTTGCTGCATCAGCCCACGCTGCCATGCGAGCACATCCGGGTCGGACATGATCGCCATGCTTTGATCCATGTAGAACCGCCCCGTCGGGGTGTTGAAGAAGGCGGTGACCTCATCAAGCTGCGCAGTGGTGAAGCGGCGGGCATAGGCACGCTCCATCGCCGTGAACATACCGGGCAGCGCGTCGTTGAGCGTTCGCCGGGTACGCTCCTGTTGCTTGTCGATGAAGCGCTGCAGCTCGGCCATGACCTTGGGATCGCCATCGAGTGCGATCTTGGCCGATGGCGACGACAGGATGGTCTGCTGGATATTGGCCATCATCGGCGCGAGGATCGTATCGAACATCGCAGAGCGCTTATTGGGGGGCATCAGCGCCTCGAGCGTGCGCTTCGCGGCGGCGAGGCGTGCCGGGTCAACGGCTTCGGCTGCAGCTGTCGCCGGTGCGGGGGTTGAGGCCTGAGCGGCCGGAGCCAGCAAGGCCGCTGCAAGGCCGAAGCTGAGGGTCATGCTGCTTCCTTTGCGCGCGCGCCCGTGAGCCCCGCGTTCTTCTGTGCCTTGAGCCAGTTGTGCATCCGTTCGCTGACGTCGCGGCCGTCGCGGATCGCCTGAACGACCAGGCTTGCGCCCTTGACGATGTCGCCGGCGGCGAACACGCCGTCGAGGTTCGACATCATCGTGCGCGCGTCGGTGCGAACCGTGCCCCAGCGTGTGACGCCAAGCTCGGGCGTGCCGAACAGCACGGGCAGGTCCTCGGCATCGAAGCCCAGTGCCTTGATCACCAGATCGGCGGGCACGTCGAACGCTGAACCCGGATCGGGTTCAGGCGCGCGACGGCCACTGGCGTCGGGCGCCCCGAGGCGCATGCCGACGGCCTTGACCGCGGTTACCGTGCCGCCGCCCTCGAAGGCTTCGGGGGCAGAGAGCCAGACGAACTCGACGCCTTCTTCTTCGGCATTGGCAGTCTCGCGCTGCGAGCCGGGCATGTTGGCGCGGTCGCGGCGATAGAGGCACTTCACCGACGCGGCGCCCTGACGCACCGCCGTGCGCACGCAGTCCATCGCGGTGTCGCCGCCGCCGATCACGACGACATGCTTGCCCTGTGCATTGAGGCTGCCGTCGTCGAACGCGGGAACGGTGTCGCCAAAGCTCTTGCGGTTCGATGCGATCAGATAGTCGAGCGCCTCGACCACGCCGTTTGCACCGACGCCCGGCGCCTTGATCGCGCGCGCCTTGTACACGCCGGTCGCGATCAGCACCGCGTCGTGCTTGCTGCGCAGCTGTTCGAGCGTCGCATCGCGCCCGACTTCGAAGCTCTGGTGGAAGACGATACCGCCCGCCGCCAGCCGGTCGGTGCGGCGCATCACGACTTCCTTCTCCAGCTTGAAGCCGGGAATGCCATAGGTCAGCAAACCGCCTGGCCGGTCATGCCGGTCATAGACATGCACGTCATAGCCAAGCTTGCGCAGATACTCCGCCGCGGTGAGGCCCGCGGGGCCGGCGCCGATTACAGCGACCGACTGGCCGCGCGCGGGGCCGGGGACGAGCGGTTCGACCCAGCCCTCTTCCCATGCGGTGTCGGTGATGAACTTCTCGACCGACCCGATCGTGACTGATCCGTGCTGCGAGAATTCGATGACGCAATTGCCCTCGCAGAGGCGGTCCTGCGGACAGATGCGGCCGCAAATCTCGGGCATGGTTGAGGTGCTGTTGGACAGCTCATAGGCCTCGCGAAGCCGCCCTTCGGCGGTCAGGCGCAGCCAGTCGGGGATGTGATTGTGTAGCGGACAGTGAACCGAGCAATACGGCACCCCGCATTGCGAGCAGCGCCCGGCCTGTTCTTCCGCGGACGGCGGCGCATAACGCTCCGCGATCTCGCGGAAATCCTGCGCACGCAGCTGGGCCTCACGCTTGGGCGGAAACGCCTGCGCACGGTCGACGAATTTGAGCATGACTTCGTTTGCCATGCCCGCGCCGTGGCAGCTCGCGGAAGGCGAGTCACGCAAAAACCGGCAATTAGGTAAGTCTTATTGACCTATTTAGCAATAATCGATCACGATTACAGCGTTAATTGCGATCTGATCTCAATAATAATGGCCGATTCGGCCTTATCTGGCCAGGAGCCAGATCAGCGCGGCGCTCCCGGCGATGATTCGGTACCAGGCAAAGGGCGCGAAGCCGTAGCGCCCGACGACCTTCACAAAGGCCCGCACCACCAGCAGCGCTACGACGAATGCCGCGCCGAACCCGATTGCGATCGCGCTCAGATCGTCCATGCTGAGCAGCGCGCGATCCTTCCACAGCGAGTAGGTGGTCGCCGCGAGCATCGTCGGCACCGCGAGAAAGAAGCTGAACTCGGCGGCGGTCTTGCGCTCGACCCCCATCAGCAGCGATCCCATGATCGTCGCGCCCGACCGGCTGACGCCGGGCAGCATCGCCAGACACTGGACGGCGCCGATTGACACAGCGGTGCCGGTCGGAATCGCTTCGACGCGGTTGTAGCGGACGGTCTTCACCATCCGTTCGATCAGCAGGATCAGAAAGCCGCCGACGATCAGTGCGACCGCGACGATCACCGGGGTCTGCATTGCCGCGCGAATCGCGTCATAGGCGACCACGCCGATCGCCAGCGCGGGCGCGAAGCCGATCAGGATGTTGCGCACGAACGCCACCGATTGCGGTTCGCCCCGCAACAGGCCGGTCCCGCGGTCCCAGAAGGTGCGCCAATAGGCGACCAGCACCGCCAGGATCGCGCCGAACTGGATCGCGATCTTGAAGGTGATCGAACTGCTGTCGTTGAAGCCGAACAACTCGCCCGCAAGGATCAGGTGTCCGGTCGACGAGACGGGCAGGAACTCGGTCAGCCCCTCGATGATCCCGAGCAGGATATAGGTCAGCGTATCACTCATGCCGGATGGCTCCCCTGCCGGGGGTCACCCGGTCTTGTATGTGCCGGAAAATCTGGGTTCAGGCGGTTTGATGCCCGCCGGCGAAGCGGCCGTGTCGCCGAAACTGGACAAGCCAGCCGGGCGCGACCGTGCCGAGCAGCGTCGGTGTGATGCCGAGCCGGGCCAGGCCGTCGTCCGCCGCGATATTGTCGGTCTGCAGCATCAGCCACTGGTCCCAGCTGATCGGTGTCCCGGGCAGGAAGCCCAAAGTCGCGATCGCCGCACCGGCGAAATCGGGGAGCTCGACCAGCGGTGGATGGCGTCCGATCGCATCGGCAAGCCGCTGATGGAACTGGGTGAAGCTGATCACCTCGGGTCCGCCCAGCTCAAGCGTCTTGCCGCCGAACTCCGTCGGATCGGCAACGGCCTTGACCACCGAAGCCGCGACATCGGCGACATAGACTGGCTGCATGCGCATCGCGCCGCGCAGCACCGGGACGACCGGCGCATGCGCGATCAGCCCGGCGAAGCGATTCACGAACTGGTCTTCGCGCCCGAAGATGAAGGAGGGGCGCAGGATCGTTGCTGCAGGGAAGGCGGCGCGGACCAGCGCTTCACCTTCGCCCTTGGAGCGGCCATAATCCGACCGGGCTTCGGCATCCGCACCGATCGCCGAGATCTGGACGAATGCGCGTGCGCCAGCCGCCGCAGCGGCCTTGGCGGCGTTCCCGGCACCCAATGCGTTGACGGCATCGGCCTCACGCCCGAATGCGCCGGCGAGATTCACGACCGCATCCGAACCCGCGAGTGCGCGGGCGAGCGAATCGGGCTTGCGGACGTCGCCGGCGACGAACTGGGTCTGGCCAAGACCGCCGAGCGGCTTCAGGAACCAGGCCGAACGTGGGTCGCGCTGGACGATGCGGACGCGCGCCCCCGTCTTGAGCAGCGCCTGCGCGACATAGCGTCCGACGAAGCCGCCGCCGCCAATCAACGTCACCAGCCTGTCCTTCATCACGCCCTCGAAAAGTCTGTTCCAATGCGTCCCCCATGCCGCGCGCCGCAGCAAAGGGCAACCTTGTGGAGATGAGTTGCGAGAAGCGGTTGACACGCCCCCCGACCCTCCCCTAGAGGCGCCGGCCTACCCCGTGCCCAGATGGCGGAATTGGTAGACGCACCAGCTTCAGGTGCTGGCGGTCGCAAGGCCGTGGAGGTTCGAGTCCTCTTCTGGGCACCATTTTCCTGTTCGCGGAAGTCCGCCAACAGTTGAGAAAATCACGGAAATCTACGATGCTGATCCTGGCGCCGCGTTGCGCGGTGCCTTGGTCGTTCCGAAGGCCACCCATCACGCCGCCATTCTCGACGCAAACGGCGTGGGCGCGCTGCTGCGGGCGATCGACGGATACGAAGGTCAGCCGATGACGCAACTCGCGCTCAAGCTCACTCCGCATGTGTTTGTGCGGCCGGGCGAGTTGCTGGAAGCGAGCGTGTGGAGAATCGCAGCGTCGAAGATGAAGATGTGCCAGCCGCATATGGTGCCGTTATCCCGGCAGGCGGTCGATATACTCAGGGGCGCGCAAGCGTTGACCGGCCGCCATCAGTATGTGTTCGCATCGCTCTATCCCGGCACGCCCCCCATGTCGGAAAATACGATCAACGCAGCGCTGCGGCGGCTGGGCTGTCCGCTTGGTTGGGCACCATTTCGGTTGCTTTAGGGGTGCTATCGATTGTCTTGTCGTTGGCGCTGAGTTCGTGCGGGGGAGCGGGGTAAGATGAAGACAGATTCGATCGAAGTTGGAAGGGTGCTCCAAGACAGTCGCCGGTTCACTGTCCCAATTTATCAGCGGCAATACGCTTGGAAAGAGGATCGCCTCCAGCCGCTTTGGGATGACCTCGTATCAAAGGCCGATGAGCTGTTAGAGGGGCCGCCGAAGTTCCAGCATTACATGGGTGCTTTGATCCTGGCTCCCGGTTCGGACGGCTATAGCGTCGGGCGCATTTCGAGCGTGCAGGTTGTGGACGGCCAGCAACGGCTTTCGACATTTCAGCTCTTCCTCGCCGCGCTCCGCCATGTTGCGACGGAATGGAAGCAGGACGGCATCGTAAAGGCGCTGGACGTTTACATTTTCAACGACGAGCGCAGCGCGGAAGCAAATGCTACGCTGGCTGATCGCCTGAAACTGGTGCCAACTCCCGCTGATCGGTCCATTTTTCGTGACCTTATGACGGAATCGTTCGCAACCGTTCGGTCGCGCCACGCGCACGCATTCTACAAGAACGGCAATATCATCAAAGGGCAGGCTCCGCGCGCGTTGCTCGCCTATCTCTACTTCCGTCAAAAGATCGACCACTACGCCGCTTGGGGTAGTGACGACCAAGACGGCGAAGATTTTGACGTGACGCGGATGGTGGCCGCGCTCACTAAGGACGATCCGGCGGCGGGAACACGCTTGCAGGCTTTGGCCGATGCCCTCCTGATCCAATTCAAGTTGGTGATTATCAATCTTGAGGAGGGCGACGACGCTCAGGTCATTTTCGAGACGCTGAATAGCCGGGGCGAGCCGCTACTGGCGATGGACCTTGTTCGGAACAACATTTTTCACCGGGCAGAGGCTCAAGGTGAGCAAGCGGAGGGATTGTTTGAAACGCGGTGGAAGCCGTTCGATCAACTTTTCTGGAAGGAGGACGCGCCCCGCGCCAAACCGAAGCGGCCCCGCATTGACCATTTTCTAAGCTACGCTCTGACGGCTCAAACCGGCGAAGAAACGTCATTGCGAGAGCTTTACGCGGAATACCGGGCCTACGCGCGACCGAAGGGCAAGGCGCGGTTTGCGACCGTAGGTGAAGAGCTGGATGCGCTCCTACGCTTCAACCCAGTTTATGAGGCGTTGGAGAAAGGAACGGGTAACGCCAACGTGGCTTGGCTTGGGCGAAAGCTCGCAACGTGGGAAGTCGCTACCGTCTATCCACTCGTATTCGCCACGGCGGTTGCCGATATGGGTGATACCGAAAAGCTGGCAATCTACCGGTTGATCTATTCTTACATTGTGCGGCGGGCGATCTGTAATCTGACTGCCAAGAATATGAATAAGAACTTCACCCGCATTGTTGGGATTTTCCGGGAGAAGGGGGCTTCACTGGAATCGTTTCGCGCATCGTTTGCGGAGCAATCTGGCCCCGCCGTTCGCTTCCCCGATGACGCGGAGCTTCAGGCGGCGGTCGCCCGCCAGCCGATCTATGAGAACATCCTTCGGGCGGAGCGCAAGGTCGATATTTTGTGGGAACTGGAAAAGGCAGTTCGCTCAAAATTCCAAGTGGACGACAAGCGGCCGAGCTACCTGTCTGTTGAACACGTTCTTCCCCAAACTTGGACGACGCATTGGCCGTTGCCCGATGGCAGGGCAGTGCCATCTACGCGCATTCCGGCAGACGAAGAAATGGCTGTGGCCATGCGGCACAGGGATGCCCACCGGCATCGGCTGGGAAATCTGACTCTGGTGACAGCGCCGCTCAATTCTTCGATGCAAAATCAGGCATTCGATGCGAAGCGTGACAGGCTTGGTAAATCTCTCATGGCGCTGAACACGGTCATTGCCGAATCGAGTGCGTGGGATGAAGATGCGATCGTTAAGAGAGGGGCTGAGCTAGGCAAATTGGCGGCTGGAATCTGGCCGCATCCCAACTCGATTTAGCAGAAAATTCAAATGGACCGATGCGCTTGGGGGGCTTTTTGGGGCCTCGCTCGCATGCCTCTAGAATTAAGTTTGCAGTCTGGTTGTGAGTCCTCTTCTGGCACCATTTCTTCCGGCACCGTCCGGAACACCCGTGCAGTCTCCGTCGGGCGGCCGATCGTAATGCGCAGCCAGTCATCGAGAGCGCCTGGTCCAGATCCAGGCCCGCGGCGCTCGCGATTTTGCATACAGCCTGTTACGCAAACATCAGTGGATCACTGATCCCGTCACCACCATGTTCGACGCGGCCGGCAAGGCGGATTTCGATGCCTGGCTGTGCGACGATCAGGTCGTACCAGCCATGATCCTTCGCCAGTTTTAAGAGCTCGACGGTGACGCGACCGGCCGCAAGTGCGACTGTCCTTGTCGCCGACGGATCATAGGCGTCATGCCCGATCACTGCCTCGCCCGTGCCTGAACCGTCAGATGCAAAACGAATCGTGAGTGCGTGAGTCTTGATATCGTAGCGTGCGGCAAGCCGCGATGCGGCGGCAGCCCTCTCAAGCGTCCCGCGAAAACCACGGTGAAACCCGTTGGGTCCGAGTACCCACAGGTCGAACCCGCCATCGGATCCGGCGGTCCAGCTGTCGTCGATGCGCTTGCCGGGCTCGACGGTGTAGCGCCGTGGAATGCGCTCCAGAGCGTTCCGATCATAGACGTGGAACACCGCACCCGCCTTGCCCTCGTTGATGAAGTCGAGCGTGATGGCGTTGCGTCCCTTGTCGATCCGCGCATCGACGTGGAGCACATAGGGCAGCCCACGAGAGCGGCGCAGACCCTTTTCCTGGAACAGCGCCTCGGCGGCACGCGGCGGCAGGGCCTTGCTGCGCTTGAGGTGCGCCGCGAGGATCGCACCCGATCCGCTGACATCGGGGAGCGCCGGGAAGGTCGCGTCCGCCGCCCTGGAGAAGTCGAAGCATGAGGTGAGGTCGCCACAGACCGCGCGATGCCAAGGGCTGATCGCCGGAATGGTGACGCCGAAGCGCTGCTCGATGAACTGGCCGACCGACGTATGATCGAACACCTGGCTGTTGACCCAGCCGCCCTTGCTCCACGGCGAGACCACATACATCGGCACGCGCGGGCCCAGGCCGAAGGGGCGCGTGGTGCCGGTGATGGTGTCGTCGCGCGAGGTATATTTGTCCTCATGATCGTCGAAATAATGGCCGGGCAGCGGCAGCGTCGCCTTGCCCGCGAGCGTGCCGTCGGCGTTGTGGGAAGGCGGCGCCGAGGGCGGGAGATGATCGAACAGCCCGTCATTCTCGTCGAAGGTCTGGAAGAACACCGTGCTCGCCCAGGTGTCCGGATTAGCGGTCAGCGCATCGAGTACGCGCGCGGTGAATTCGGCGCCTTCGATCGGGGTCGAGGCTGAGGGATGCTCCGACCATTCCTTGGGCGGCAGCACCCAGCTGACCGCGGGCAGCGTGCCGTTCCTGGCGTCTTCCGCGAGCTTTTCGAGCGAGTGATGCGACATGCCGCGCTCGAACAGCGGCGATCCCGGTTTCGCTTCGCGGAAACCCTTGAAGGCAAGGCCCCCGTGCATCGCCCCGGTCCAGTTGTCGTTGGGATCCTGATAGATGCGCCAGTCGACCCCGGCGGCTTCGAGGACTTCGGGGATCGTCGCCCATTCGAGCGCATTGCCGGCATAGGTGTAGCCCGGCTCGGGCAGCGCACCCTTGATCCAGCAGCGCAGATTATTGGGTTCGGACCGGTCGTCGCGGCAGTTGACGCCCTTGGCCGCGACCGCAGGGTCGAAGTTGGAACCCGACCAGAAGACGATGCGGTTGGGGTCGGTGCCGGTGGTGATCGAGCAGTGATAGGCGTCACAGATCGTGAACGCTTCGGCGAGCGCGAACTGAAACGGGATGTCCTCGCGCCGGTAATAGCCCATCGAGTAATCGGTCTTGAACTTGGGCCACAACCCGAACTTGCCCTGGTTCCATGCCGCCTGCGCGTCGGCGAAGCTGTGCGGCGTGCCCGGCACCTTGAGCGCGTTGGTCGTCGCGGTGTCGAGGTGGAAGGGCGGCAGGTCGCGGGCGCCGTTGCTCTGCGCCCACACGTTCTTGCCGCCGGGCAGCGGGATCGGATGGCGATCGCCAAAGCCGCGCACGCCTTTCATCGTCCCGAAATAGTGATCGAAGGAGCGGTTTTCCTGCATCAGGATGACGATGTGGCGGACGTCGCGGATCGTGCCGGTCGTCCGCTTCGCCGGAATGGCGAGCGCGCGACCGATGCTGGCGTGGACGGCGGCGGCGGACCCGGCGACGCCTGCGGCCTTCAGGAAATCGCGTCTCGACTGGCTCATGGTTGGTGCTCCGGAGGAAAGGGGGAATGAGGGATCACTGCCAGACCCGGCGTGCGCGTGCAGCGATCAGGTCGAGCGAAAGGATGACAAGGAAGATCGCGATCAGGATCGTGCCGACATGGCCATATTCGTAGAGGTCGAAGCGGCCCTTGAGCTCCTGTCCGATGCCGCCCGCGCCAACCAGTCCGATCACCGTCGCCATGCGAACGTTGCGATCGAGCGCATAGAGCGTGCAGGCGATATGCTGGGGCAGGACTTCGGGCAGGACGGCGAAGCGCCAGGTCGCGATCCGCCCCGCGCCCATCGCCTGGAGCGCGGCTTGCGGGCGCGGATCGGCATCCTCAATATCGTCGGCATAGAATTTGCCGAGAAAGCCCGCGGAGTGAAAAGCGAGCGCGAGCACGCCGGCGATCGGCCCGAAGCCGAATGCGATGACAAGGAACAGCGCCGCGATCAGCTCGGGCATGGCCCGCAGAAACGCGGCGATGGCCCGCGCGCCCGCGCCGATCGCGGGGTGCGGCGTCAAGTTGCGCGCGCCCATGAAGGCGAGCGGCCAGCCGATCGAGACCGCGAACAAGGTTCCCCAGAGCGCTATTTCGATCGTCTCGAGCATCTTCGCCGCGACGAGGAAGAGATAGCCGAACGGTTCGACCAGCCAGCCGGTGCGGACGGTGCGGGTCTCGCTGCGCAACGTATCGGGGTTGAGTTCAGCGACACGGGTCTCGACGGTCTCGATACGCGCGAACGGAGGCAGGCGGCTGGGGTCGAAGCCCTCGATCCGCGCGATCTCACGCCGGGTCGAAAGCTGGATCGGCACCAGCTGGCCCAGTGTGGCGCCAAGCCCGTCGCCAACCTGCGAACGCTCGGCCAGCCCCAGCGGCACCAGCACTGCTTCGCTGGTGAGTGCCACCATGCGCGGGATTTCCACGCGTTGAGCAGTGATCCAGAGGACGGCCAGTGCGCCGAGCAGGATCGCGAGCGTGCGATGTCCGAATAGCGGTGGAAAGCGCCAGGTTTCAGCCGGGCTGGTCATGCTCGCTTCCTCTCATCGCGAGCGGGCATCGTCTCGACGATCGTGCCACGGTCGATCGTGATGACCAGATCGGCGAAGCGTCGCGCGAGTTCGGGCTGGTGAAGCGTGCACAGGATCGTCGCGCCGCTTCGCCGCGCTTCTTCGCGCAGCACGGTCAGCGCGCGCTCGGCGGTTGCTGGGTCGAGGCTGGCCACCGGTTCGTCCGCGAGGATCAGCCGGGGGGCAGGCAACAGCGCGCGCGCGATCGCGATCCGCTGTTGCTGACCGCCTGACAGCGCGTCGGTACGGCGTGCGAGCTGGCCTTCCTCCAGACCGAGCGCCGCAAGCAGATCCGTCGCACGCTCGCGGTCCGCCACGCGATAGCGGCCGGTCAGCGCGCGCCAGAGTGGCCCATGTGATGCCTGTGCCGCCATGACATTGGTGGCGACGCGCGCGCGGCCGGACAGGCCGAAGGCTTGTGGAATCACACCGATCTGTCGCCGAAGCGCTGCGGAGAGGGCAGTGCCGTCGATCGTCACGCGACCGGTTTTGAGATGCCCCAACCCGCTCGCGCAACGCAGCAAACTGGACTTGCCCGCACCCGAACCGCCAAGGATCGCACAGAACTGGCCCGTTGGAATTTCCAGCGTCAGGCGGTCAAGGGCCATCAGCTCCCCGAACGCCACCGTCACATCATCGAAGCGGACCTCCATCCGTCTAGCGCTCCGCCGCCTTGCGCAGCAGCGCCGCCTTCAGCGGGCCGCTTACCTGGGCCATCCTCATCTCGGCTGACCGGAAATGCGCCGGCGTGACGTCTGCGTCGTAGCCGTCGACCTGCGCGCCGCCATAGCCGCGGATCATCTCGGGGGTGACGCCCGGACTGTGGCTGATCTTTTCAAAGGCGTCGCGCAGCTTCGCGCGCGTCGCGGCGGGCAGGCGGGTGCTCAGGATCAGCGGCGGATAGGGGATGGGTTCGCTGCGCGCGAGCACGCGGACATTGCGGACACCGGGCAGATCGGCCCGCACCGCCTTGTCATAGGATTCGAAGGATAGCGCCGCAGCGTCGACCTTGCCCGCGAGCAACGCGGTCAGGCTCGCCGAATGCGAACCCGCGATCCGCACTTCGGACAGGTCGCGCGACGGATCGATGCCCGCATCCATCAGCATGGTGACCGGAAACAGGAACGCCGCGGTCGAGTTGAGATCCCCGAAGGCCACGCGGTGACCGCGCAGATCGCCGATCGCCCGGAACGGCGCGTCGGTGCGGACGAACAGCCCGGAATAATAGACCGAGCGGCCGCCCTTGACCGCGACGGCAAGCAGCTCGGCGCAATGGCGCTCGCGCGCTTGCAGGTAGGTGACGGGGCCGACAAAGGCGATGTCGGTGGCGTTGTTGCACATCGCCTCAACCACCCCGCCATAGGATTGCGCGACCCTGAGGTCGAAGCGAAGCCCGGTCTGGTGCGCGATCGCATTGAAGATGGGGCGATAGTCCGCGAGCGTCCCGCTCTCGGTGCCGCCATCGGCGGGGATCAGGAGCACGCGCAGCGCGGGTGGTGGTGGCGTGCCGGGCGTCTTCGCAAACCAGCCGGCACCGACAGCGAGCAGCGCCGCCAGTCCGATCGCGATCGTCTTTTGCAGCATACGCACTCTCCCTCGTCCGGCGGGACGGGTGCGCGCTACGCTTGAGCTGTGACAGCGCCATGAACCGGAATCCTTCGCGATCGCACGGGCCGGCGCCGTTTCCGGCACCGGCCCGAAACGTCAGAACTTGGTGGTGTAGGAGGCGTAGATGCTGCGCGGCTTTCCCTCGAACGCATAGCCATAGAAATAGGCCGGGGTGTTGACCTTGATGTCGCCGCGGATGAACGCCGAGCTGAAGCGCATGTTGCCGTAGCCGTAGCGCTCGGCATATTTCTCGTCGAAGATGTTGACGAGGCGCAGCTGGAACCGGTGCTGCTGCTTGTCCCCGGCCCAGAAGCCGATCGAACCGTTGAGCAGGAAATAGTTGCCGAAATTGTGGCGCAGCGCGTTGTTGACGCCGCCGGTGGCATATTCGGGGCCCTGGTAGCGCGGATAGAGCGTCAGGTGGAACCGGTTGTCCGGGCTGTGCCAGGCGACATTGCCCCCGATCATATATTCGGGCGTCTCGTTGATCTGCAGATCGCTGCCGGCGAGATGCGCCTTCTGCCGGGTGAAGTTGACGTTGAGCGAGAAGCTCTTGCCGATCAGGACGTCGAGATCGGCGGTGAGGCCGCGGATTTCCGTCACCGGCGTGTTGTTGAAGAAGATCGACTGGCCGGGCTTCCAGTTGATGACACCCGCGGCCGCGGCTTCGGCGGCGTCCTTGGGCAGCTTGGTCTGGATGCGGCCGGTGACGTTGGTGCGGAAGGCGCCGATTTCAGCATTGATCTGGACGTCGCCGAGCGTCTTCGTGAAGCCGATCCCGCCATTGAAGGTTTCGGTCTGCTCGGTCTTGAGGTTGGGGTTGCCGATTGAGGTCGGGGTTTCGAGGAACAGCTCGTTGGTGCGTGGCAGGCTGTAGGATGTGCCGCCATTGCCGCGGATGGAGAAATCGCCGACCGGCTGGCGGAAACCGAATTTCCAGATCGTGCGCGATCCGAAGCTGTCGGCGAAATCGGTGCGGACCGCCAGCGACAGCTTGGTCTCGGGACTGAACGGAATGACGGGGCGCAGATCGGCATAGAGGCCGGTGATCGTGTTCGACTTGTTCGAGATCGGGAAGACCGGATCGGAGTCGTTCTTGTACGAGACGATCTGAACGCCCGTGACCAGCTCGAGCAAATTGGGCAGGGTCAGCGTGTTGCGGACGTTGAAGCCCAGCTCGCGGAAACCGCCGACCTTCGAATCCTTGCCGAACCCCTTATTGGGATAGGGGATCGATTTCCCGGTGGCGTTGCCGAACGGGATCAGCTTGCCGCCCGACGGATCGGGGCAGCCCGTGGCGATCTTGCAGATCTCGGCAAAGGTTTCGGTGTTGTTGAGCTGCGGGTTGCTCCAATAGCCCGCAATCTCGGTGTACAGCCGGTCCGACCAGCGGCGATCGAGCGTGAAGTCGACGATCGGATAGCGCACGCGATTGGGCGAATAGGTCTCGTTGTCCGGGAACGGGTCCTGGAACTCGATCTGGGTGTACTGGCCGCCAATGCGGAACTCGCTCTTCTCGTCGACCTTGAACAGATATTTGAGGCCGATGTTGCTGCGATTGAGCGGGTATTTCTGGATACCGCCCGCCGCCGCGACATTGTCGACATAGGATTCAGGCGCGAAGATGCGCGGGCCGTCGGTCTGGATCGTGCCGCCATAGACCATCACGCTGTGGCGCCCCGCTGAATCGAGCGGGAAGCTGGCATTGCCCCAGATCTCGCGCGTGTTGAACGAGCCGTACTGGCCGCCAAACTCGAACTTGCTGGTCCCATCGGGGCGCTTGGTGACCAGGCTGATCACGCCGATCCCGCCATTGCTGCCGAAGAACAGGCTGTTGCCCCCGCGGAAGACTTCGACGCGCTCGATCATGTGCGGATCGATCGTGGTGGTGCCCCAGATATCCTCGAGCGCGGGGCCGCGATCGTACAGCGGGACGCCGTCGAGCACGACCAGCGTGTCGCGATCGCTGCCGCCGTCGAGACGGATCGTATATTCGCCCTCATCCGGCGAGTAGCCGACATTGGCGCCCTTGATCAGGAACTGCGCGATCTCGGCGAAATTGGTCGCGCCCGTCGTCGCGATCTGCTGCGAGTCGATGATCTGTACCTGGTTGCCAAATTCGATGGCCTGTGCGGCGAGCGGGGTTTCCTTCTCCTGCTTGCCGGTGACGACGACCTCGTCGGAGCGCTCCTCGGTTTCGGCGGTTTCCCTGTCGGTCTTGGCATGCGCGATGCCGGGGAGCGCGCTGACGGTCACGAGCAGGCCAAGGCAAAATGCGGAGCGGAGTGTTGAAGGCATGTGCACGGTGAAACCCCCGTTTGAGAAGCGGTGCACAGCGACTGCGGCCGACCCGCGCCGGAATGGCGATTCGATGTCGGCACCGCAGCGGCGTGCCGGGTCCGCCTAGGGAGGGCCTGTGACACAAAAATGAATATGAATCATTTTTGTGAATATAGAATTTGAGCTTGATTCAATGTTGAACTGGAAGCCAGCGCTGATATTATCGTGATTCCGATCAGCGGCTAAGCGGCTCAAAGCAGAAAAATGCGCAAACTGGATGACAATGGGAGCGAAGGTCAGGGCAAGGCTGCCGATACCGGGCCAGTGGAAAATGCGCTTTCAAGAATGAGGATTGCGCAGCCTTCCATGTCCAAGGGCGCGCGCCGTATCGCCGACTATATCCTGGCCCAGCCCGACGAGATCGTCCGCATGTCGGTGACCGAGCTGTCCGAAGCAGTCGGGGTCAGCGAGGGCAGCGTCATCAACTTCTGCCGTGGTATCGGGCTGACCGGCTTTCAGCACCTGAAGCTCAGCCTCGCGCGCGAAATCGTTCAACCGGTGCAGTTCATCCACGAGGATGTCGCGCGCGACGACGATATGGGCACGATCTGCCGCAAGATCTTCCATTCGGGGATCCAGGCGCTGAGCGACTCGCTGTCGGTGCTCGATCCGCAAGCACTCGGCAAGGCCGTGGGGATCATCCGCAAGGCGAAGCGCGTCGAGATTTATGGCATCGGTTCGTCGGCGCCGATCGCCGAGGACACGCATTACCGGATGATGCGCATCGGGCTCGATGCGCGGGTGGTGATCGACAGTCACGTCCAGGCGATCAGCGCGTCACGCTGCGACCCCGATGTCGCCGTGCTCACCATCTCGCACCGCTGTGCGACGCACGAGACCGTGGCCTCGACCCGGCTGGCAAAGGAAGCGGGCGCACGCACGATCGTGATCACCAACTTCGCGCGCTCGCCGATCCAGGCCTATGCCGATATCGTGCTGTTCACGATGGCGCGCGAAACGCGTTTCCGGACGGAGGCGATGGCAAGCCGGATCGCGCAGCTCTGCGTGGTCGATGCGCTGATCGCCGCGCTCGCGCTCAACGACTATGACCGCTCGACCGAGACATTGCGCCAGACCTTCGAGGTGTTGTCGATCAAGCGTTTCTAGGCCGGACTCGCCCCATCAGAACCGACCTGACCCGGCAGCAATCGTGAACCCACAGGATCCGGCCTATGCTTCGAACAACGGCAGCTTCAAGCCGATCGAATACCGGGTCGACGAAGCCGGCGGTTGAGGTTGCGTAAGACGGACCGGCGAGTGGCGGCAATGTACCCATCCGGTCGTCACGGGCATTGGATCGGTTCGTGATCTCCGGCATTGAGGGGGCAATATGCCGCAAACTCCCTCCAGTCCCTTTGCCGTACCCCTGTTCCGCGCCGTGTGGCTGG
>Ga0247823_10001878_pt1 | contig 17332 bp, 13 predicted proteins | sample 13C_PalmiticAcid_2_FD_192426 | JGI IMG/M metagenome (GOLD analysis project Ga0247823, IMG submission 192426) | Soil microbial communities from agricultural site in Penn Yan, New York, United States - 13C_PalmiticAcid_Day30 | ecosystem: Environmental > Terrestrial > Soil > Agricultural land...
GCGCGCAGCGTCGCCGGGCTTCAGCGCATCGATGCCGCGCAGGAAGACCAGCGCGTCGACACCCGGCGCGGCGACGCTGCGCGCACTGCGGTCGTCGGGATCGTCGACGAGCGGATCGCTGACCGCCTTGACCTCGAGCTTCACCGGCTGCAGGCGCGCCTTGCCGTCGGTGACGGCCACTGCGAGCCAGGTTTCGCCGTCGCGGGCCGGCACCTCGTCGCCATGGAAAGCCTCGCCGGGCAACACGAGCTGCGGCGAAGCGGATGCAGTGCCGACGGCGGCGGCGAACAGGAGCAGGCAGAGGGCGGCGGGCTTCATGCGGCGAGTATCCGGGGAATGGGCGGCCGGCGGCGAGGCGGGATTCTGGCGTTCCGCAGGCAGTACCGGGCGCCGCGCCGGATCACGCAACGGAACGTGGCGGCGCGGCCGGGCGAACACGGCCGGATGCAGACCACCGGGCCATGGCGGCCGCGGCGAACCGGACAGGAGCAGGCGGGTCACGAGATGCAGCAGTCCCGCCCCCAGGGCCGCTCGCCCCGGCCAGAGCGCCGGTTTTCCGGGCCCTGAACGCCACCGGAAAGCGCCGCCCGGCCGCGCGGACCAGCCCGCCAGCGACATATCCCTCTATCCGGAATCAGCGATATAATCCGCGCCCTCCTCGCCGCCGAGGGGCGCTGCAAGTCCGTTCGCTGGGTCATCGCGAAGCGGAATCAGGCTCGGCGGAATCGGGTTCCAATCCGACACCGCGCCCGCCCAAAGCACTGGAGCTCACCATGAATGCCGTCGCAAAGCCGCAGCACGACTACAAAGTCGCCGACATGTCCCTGGCCGAATGGGGCCGCAAGGAAATCGAGATCGCCGAGCACGAGATGCCGGGCCTGATGTCGATCCGCAAGAAGTACGCCGCCGCCAAGCCGCTCAAGGGCGTGCGCGTGACCGGCTCGCTGCACATGACCATCCAGACCGCGGTTCTCATCGAGACCCTGGTCGACCTCGGCGCCTCGGTGCGCTGGGCCTCCTGCAACATCTTCTCCACCCAGGACCATGCCGCTGCCGCGATCGCCGCCGCCGGCGTTCCGGTGTTCGCCTGGAAGGGCGAGACGCTCGAAGAGTACTGGGACTGCACCCTGGACTGCGTGATCCACCCGAACGGCAAGGGTCCCGAGCTCGTCGTCGACGACGGCGGCGACGTCACCCTGCTGATCCACAAGGGCTATGAGCTCGAACAGGGTTCGGACTGGGTCAACACCGCCTCGGCCTCGCACGAGGAACAGGTCATCAAGAACCTGCTCAAGCGCGTCGCCAAGGAACGTCCGGCCGGCTTCTGGACCGCGATCGTCAAGGAATGGCGCGGCGTCTCCGAAGAAACCACCACCGGCGTGCACCGCCTGTACCAGATGATGGAAGCCGGCAAGCTGCTGGTTCCGGCCATCAACGTCAACGATTCGGTCACCAAGTCCAAGTTCGACAATCTGTACGGCTGCCGCGAATCGCTGGCCGACGGTCTCAAGCGCGCGATGGACGTGATGCTGGCCGGCAAGGTTGCCGTCGTCTGCGGCTACGGCGACGTCGGCAAGGGCTCGGCCCACAGCCTGCGCGCCTACGGCTGCCGCGTGATCGTGACCGAGATCGATCCGATCAACGCGCTGCAGGCCGCGATGGAAGGCTTCCAGGTCGATACGGTCGAAGCCTCGCTCGGCCTCGCCGACATCTACGTGACGACGACCGGCAACAAGGACGTCATCACCGTCGAGCACATGCAGAAGATGAAAGACCAGGCCATCGTCTGCAACATCGGCCACTTCGACAACGAGATCCAGGTCGAGGCGCTGAACACGCTGCCGGGCGTCAAGAAAATCAACATCAAGCCGCAGGTCGACAAGTACGTGCTGCCGAGCGGCCGCGAGATGTTCCTGCTGGCCGAAGGCCGCCTCGTCAATCTCGGCTGCGCGACCGGCCATCCGAGCTTCGTCATGTCGAACTCGTTCTCGAACCAGACCCTCGCGCAGATCGACCTCTGGGCGAACAAGGACGTCTACGAGAAGACCGTCTACCGTCTGCCGAAGAAGCTCGACGAAGAAGTCGCGCGTCTGCATCTGGAAAAGATCGGCGTGAAGCTGACCAAGCTCACGGCCGACCAGGCGGCCTACCTCGGCGTCGACGTCGACGGTCCGTACAAGCCGGAGCACTACCGCTACTGATACGGCGAGTCATTCGCCGGCGTTACACGACGGCCCGCCCTGTGCGGGCCGTTTTTTTTTGCGTCCGGCTCAGCGCCGCCAGCAGCCGTAGCTGCCCTGCGGGTGAACCTCGAAGTCGCCGTAGAAGATCGCGTCGGCGCGGTACTCGAAAGCGCCGATGTCGACTTCGCCGTAGCGGCGCGCGAACGGCGCGCCGCGCTGGTCGTAGGACAGGCTGGCCGTGTCCTCGCCGCGCTCGCAGGCCGGACTGCCGACACCCAGGGCATGCGTCGGCGCAGGGCCGCCGTTGTCGGCGAGCGGTTGCAGTAGCGGATCCGCATCGATCAGGTTGTCGGTATTGCTGCCGTTGAGCAACCCGGCGCCGGTGCGACCCGCACGAGGCTGCGCCGCGCCGACAGCACGCTGGGCGGTCCGTCGATGCCGCTGTCGCGCGACAGTTCGCTGGCAACGCCGTTGCCCCGCGTATTGCCCGCGACGACGGTGCTGATCAGCTCCAGGGTATGCCCGCCTTCTGCGACAAAGACGCCGCCGCCGATGCCGTCGCCGGCGGTGACGGCGGCCGGCGCGCGGTTGTAGGCGACCGTGCTGTTGCGCACCTGCAGCCGACCATGCTCCAGGGCCAGACCCGAGCCGTGTCCTGTCTCGTGCCGCACCGTATTGCCGGACACGGTGCTGTTGCGCACGAGCAAGGCGCCGGCGTCGGCGACGCCGAGCAGATAGACGCCGCCGCCGGCATATTCCGCCGCGTTGCCGCTGAAGGTGCTCGCCGTGATGGTCACGTCCGGCACCGACAGCGCCACGCCGCCGCCGGAATTGGCGGCCGTGTTGTTCTCGACGCGGCTGGCGACCAGTTCGACGCGGCTGGTCACGCCGATCGCGCCGATGGCGCCGCCGAATGCGGCGCCGTTGGCGCCGAACGCGCTGCGCTCCACGATCACCCGGCTTTCCTCGACCGCCAGTGCACCGCCCACGTCGGCCGCCGTGTTGTCGTGGAGCACCGAGTCAATGAGGGTCAGCTGGCTCTGGTAAACGTATAGCGCGCCGCCCGAGGCCTGGGAGCGGTTGCCGAAGAACACACAGTTCTCGACGCGCAGCGTCGCGAAATCGAGTACGGCCACCGCACCGCCGCCGGTATTGCCGCCGTTGCCGCCGCTGAAGGTCAGGCCGCGCAGGACGACGCTCACGGCGGACGGATGATTGATGTCGCCGACGATGCCGAACACGCGCGAAGTCTGTCCCGGGCTGATCCCGATCGCAGCCGTACCGAGGCCGCCCTGGATCTCGACGGCATCGGAAATCGGAATCTCGCCGGCACTCAAGCTCACCGTCGCACCGGCCGGAATGACGATGCGGTCGGCGCCGGGTGCGGCGTTGGCGGCGGCCACGGCCGCGCGCAGCATGCCCGGCTGCGGCGGGTCGCTGTCGTCGAAGCGGGTGACCGTGAAATCGGCGGCCTGAGCGCCGGCCCAGCCCAGGGCCAGCACGGCGCCGAGCAGTGAACGGGAAGCGGACATAGAACGGAAATCCTTGTCGGTGAAAACCGGAATGGCGCGCGGCCGCGCGGGCCGTTCCGTGGCGCCGGGCGACGGCCCGCACGGCGGTGGTCCGGCGCGAACGACCGGGCGGCATTACAGCCAGGCACCGCCGGACGGGCTTGATCCGTGTTTCAAGGATTTCTCAAGTTTTCGAATCGCCCGGGCACGGGCGTGAACGAGTACCTCGCGGGACGCCGCTCGCGAGCACTGCCGCAACATCGCCGCGAATGGCGGCGCAGGACAGGCGGCGGGAACGCGCGGCGCGGATCGCGCCGCTCAGCGCTCGACGCGACAGACGCGGTTACGGCCTTCGGCCTTCGCGCGATACAGCGAGCGGTCGACGGCGGCGAGGAAATCGCCGCTGCGCTGGCGCCGCGACGCCAGCAGTTCGCCGACGCCGATGCTCACGGTCACGGCGCCGCGCTCGGCGTTCGGCGCCAGCGGCGCGCGGGCCAGACGCTGGCACAGGGCCACGGCGGCGGCGGCGGCCGCGTCTTCGTCGGCGCCGTAGAGAATCACGGCGAATTCTTCGCCGCCGATGCGCGCCAGGCGCGCACCGTCGCCGTCGAAATGCGCACGCAGCTGGTCGGCGAAGGCGATCAGCACGGCGTCGCCAGCAGCGTGGCCGTAGCGATCGTTGATGTGCTTGAAGTGGTCGATGTCGATCAGCAGCAGCGACAGCGGCGTCCCCGCAGCCAGCGCGCGCTCGAGGTTGAAGGCGAACTCGCGCCGGTTGTCCAGGCCGGTCAGCGCGTCGGTGCGGCTCTGCTTCTCGTAGAGGTCGCGCTGATGCAGCAGCGCGAGCTCCAGCAGCAGCTGGCGTTCGTACTGCTGCCGGCTCAGACGCAGCGCCGACAGCAGGTAGAGCAGGAACACGCTCAGCGCGAACGCGACGCCGCCGAAATCGGCGACGGACCAGGCCAGCACGACGCTCGGCAGGAACAGCAGCGCGATCGCGGACAGCGCACCGCGCCAGCGCATCGCGAAGGTATGCGCGAACGCCGTCGCATAGGCCACGGTGCAGATCAGCGCGACGAGACGCGCGGGCTGCAGGCGGACGTCGAGCAGCACCCAGACGGTCAGCGCGCCCCACAGCGCCGCGGTGATCAGCAACAGCGACCACCAGGCCGACAGCAGCCGCGCCGTCGGCTCGGGATTGCCGGCGCTGCGGCGCGCGAGCACGACGCGCAGCGCGGCCAGCAGCACGAATACGACGGTCAGCACGGCGGCCGGCAGCGGCCGGCTGTGATGCAGGTCGGCGCTCCAGGCGACGACGAGCCAGCCCAGCACGTAGAAGCCGCCGCCGAGAACGCCGCGCGCCGCCGTTTCGGTCAGCTCGCGCCGGCAGCGGAACTGCGCCTCGCTGGAAACGCCTTCGGCGGTCGTGCTCGACATGGCCGCATTGTGCCGCAGCGGCGGCGTGACGAAGTGTCAACGATCTGCGCTTGGAAGCGGCCCGCGCGCCCGGCATGCTACGCGCCCTTTCGCTGCAGCAACGCCGCCATGCTCCAGCCGCGCATCAAGATCTGCTGCATCCGCGACGCCGCCGAAGCGGCGCTGGCCATCGGTCAGGGCGTAGCCGCGCTCGGTCTGGTCTCGGCCATGCCCAGCGGACCCGGCGTCATCGAAGAAACCGCCATCGCGGCGATCGCCGCGAACGTGCCGCCGCCGATCGCGACTTTCCTGCTGACCTCGCTGACCGACGCCGACGCGATCATCGAGCAGCAGCGGCGCTGCCGCTGCAATACCGTGCAGCTCGTCGACGCGGTGCCGCCGGGCATCCATGCACGGCTGCGTGCGGCCCTGCCGGGCATCGCGCTGGTCCAGGTCATCCACGTCGTCGACGCGGCCTCGGTCGAGGAAGCCGTCGCCGTCGCACCGGAGGTCGACGCATTGCTGCTGGACTCGGGCAATCCCGCGCTCGCGGTCAAGGAACTCGGCGGCACCGGCCGCGTGCACGACTGGAGCCTGAGCCGTGCCATCGTCGAGCGCTGCGGCAGACCCGTGTTCCTGGCCGGCGGCCTGCGCCCGGACAACGTCGCCGACGCCGTACGCACGGTGAGGCCGTTCGGCCTGGACCTCTGCAGCGGCGTGCGCAGCGACGGCCGCCTCGACGCGGACAAGCTCGCGGCATTCATCGCGGCGGTGCGGGGGGCCTGAGCCGGGCGCGGAACGGTGGGTGTCCCGATTCGTCTGCACTCGGGTCGGATCTCGCACAGAGGCGGATAGTGGGTGTCCCGATCCGCTGCCGCGCCCGGGCTTCGTCCGGTTCGGGCAAGGCCGCCCATCTATCTCTGTATCCGGAAGTCGAGATATATTGCGCGTCCGCGCGCCCGTCCCGGCGTGCGTCCCTCATCGCCACTTCCGTCCAGGACTTCCGCAATGCCCGCGACCGCCCCGTCCCGTCTGCCGATTCCGGTTTCGCTGGAGTTCTTTCCGCCCAAGACGGACGAGCAGCGCGAGACCCTGGAGAAGGCGCTGCCGTCGCTCAAGGCGCTGAATCCCGAATACGTGTCGGTGACCTTCGGCGCCGGCGGATCGACCCTGAGCTACACCCCCGACACCGTCTGCCATCTGCGCGAGCAGCACGGTCTGGATGCCGCGCCGCATCTGTCCTGCATGGGCGGCACGCGTGCGGAAATCCGCAGCCTGCTGCAGCTGTATCGCAGCAAGGGCTGCCGGCGCATCGTCGCGCTGCGCGGCGACTTGCCGTCGGGCATGGCCAGCTACGGTGACTTCCGCTACGCCAGCGATCTGGTCGCCTTCATCCGCGAAGAAACCGGCGATTTCTTCCACGTCGAAGTGGCCGGCTATCCGGAAATCCATCCGCAGTCCGACGACGCCCAGGCAGACCTGCTGCATTTCAAGCGCAAGGTCGAGGCCGGTGCGAACGGCGTGATCACGCAGTACTTCTACAACGCCGACGCGTATTTCCGCTTCGTCGACGACGCGCGCCGGCTCGGCGTCACCGTGCCCATCGTGCCGGGCATCATGCCGATCACGAACTATTCCCAATTGCGGCGTTTTTCCGAACTCTGCGGCGCGGAGATCCCGCGCTGGGTCGCGCGCCGGCTGCAGTCTTTCGGCGACGATCACGACGCCATACGCGAATTCGGCGCCGACGTCGTCACGGCGTTGTGCCGCCGCCTGGTCGACGGCGGCGCGCCGGCGCTGCATTTCTATACCTTGAACCGCGCCCGCGCGACGACGGCCATCGTCGAACGCCTGCAGAGCTGACCCGCCCGCTTGAGCCGGGACGGGCGCGTTTCCCGAGTAGCCTGGAATCCAGTTCGGCGGTGTCCTGGGGAGGCTCCGCAACCTTATTCGCCGCCGCGCCCGCGCGGCAGCGTCCGAGGGGGTTGGGGGAATCCGGCTGCTTCCGTCACCCGATAGGCGCGCGACTCCTAACCGCGCCGGATTCGCATCGCGCGCTCGTCGTGGGGAGATGCGGAATGAAACGGTTTTTACTCTGGAGTGTGGCAGGAGCAGGTCTGCTGGCGTCGGGATTCGCGGCAGCGCAGGGATCGCCGTCGTTGTTTGCGCCGGTACCGGCGATCTATCGCGCCGTGCAGGGCGACGCCGCGTTCGACGCGCTGGCCGCCGAGCCGGCCTCGGCCAAGATCAACGTCGTCATGATCAACACCGAGGCGCTGCAGGCCGATACCAAGACCTTGACCCTGGACCTCGACATCGGCGGTCCGGTCAGGCTCACCGCGCAGCAAGGCAGCAGCTACTTCGCCGAAGACGGCAGCCTGGTCTGGCAGGGCAGCATCCTCGAGACGGCGCTCAAGCGCGAGATGGGCCCGAACGAGATCGCCGAGGACGCATTGAACTCGGTCATCCTCGTACGCAACGGCGACAAGATCACCGGCAACGTCCGCGTCAGCGGTCAGTTGTTCAAGATCCGTCCGCTGCACGACGCGCGCCACGTCGTCGTCGAGGTCGATGAAAACGCGATGCCGCTGGATCATCCGCCGGGCGACTACCGCAAGCTGTTCGAACAGGCCGCACCGCTGCCGGCCGGCAGCAAGGCCATCGCCGCGAACACGGTGATCCGCGTGCTGGTGAACTACACGCAGAAGGTCGCCAGCGTTTCCGGCGACATCAACGGCCTGATCAATCTGGCCGTGGCCGAGTCCAACCAGGGCTATACCAACAGCGGCGTGCAGATCACGATGCAGCTGGCGGCCAAGTCGCAGGTGACCTACACCGAGACCGGCAACTTCGACACCGATCTCGCACGCTACCGCGGCACGGCCGACGGCTACATGGACGCGATCCACACCCAGCGCAACAGCGTCACCGCCGACGTGGCCGTGCTGATCGTCAACAACACGGCCTATTGCGGCCTGGCTTCCGCGATCGGCGCGAGCGCGAGCACAGCCTTCGCCGAGGTCTACTGGGACTGCGCGACGGGCTACTACTCGTTCGCCCACGAGATCGGCCACCTGCAGTCGGCGCGTCATGACCCGGCCAACGATCCGACCAATACGCCGTACGCCTACGGTCACGGCTTCCAGTCCACGGCCGGCGGCTGGCGCACGATCATGGCCTACGCCTGCTCGAGCGTGACCTGCACGCGCATCAACTACTGGTCGAATCCGAACAAGACCTACGGCGGCCGCGCCATGGGCACGACCACCCGCAACGACAACGCCCGCGTGCTCAACAACACGCGCGCGACGGTCGGCGCGTTCCGCTGACGGACCGGCCCGGGCGATGCCTCTCGCCCGGGCCTTCGCGTACGGAATGGAATCCTGGATTTTGCCGGCCTGCGCGCCTGCGGCATGCACCGCAGGCGCGCAGGTTCGCCGCCGGCGCCGCGGTCCGCGCGTGCTTGCAGGGGGCTGATCCGCCGACTACGCTGCCGCTTCCATTAGGGGAGGCGTCATGCTCAACGAGATTCCGCTCGAAGCGTTTGCGGCCATCGTCGGCCAGAACGTGCGCGTGTCCAGCGGTGAACACTACATCGACGTCGAGGTCGCGCAGGCGCAGACCCTGGCCAATCCGAGTCCACGCGCACAGCCGCCGTTCTTCGTGATCGTGCGCCACAACGGCGCGACGCGCGCGATCAATCAGGGCATCTACCAGGTCGATCATCCGAGCCTCGGCGCACTGGATCTGTTCCTCGTGCCGGTCGGCCCGGACGGTCAGGGCATGTGCTACGAGATCACGTTCAACTGAGCCGGACGCGCCGGTCCGGCGCCTGTCGCCGCGCGCCGCGCGCGTGGTCGCGACAGGTCAGGCGGCGTCGAGCGGCGCAGCCCCGTTCCAGCCCAGGAACAGATAGACGCCGCGGTTCTCGATCAGGCGGAAGCCGAGGCGGTCGTACAGCCGCATGGCCGGATTGTTGGGCTCCACGTGCAGGGTGATTTCCCAGCCGTTCGCGCCGGCGATCTGCAGCAGCGCTTCGATCAGCGCCGAGCCCATGCCCTGCCCGCGCCGTTCCGGCACCAGGGCGATGTCCATCAGGCGGATCTCGCGGCCGCCTTCCTTGCGATAGAGGTAGATGCGGCCCAGGCGCTCGGACTGCGCCTGGATCACGAGAAATTCCGCACCGACGTAGTTCGCCCGGTAATGCGCGTGCTGCAGCGCGTGCTGCTCGTGCAGGAAGGCGCGTTTGGTCGCCGCCTCCCAGGGCACATGGGCCAGCTCGGTCTCGCGCGTGGACGCATACAGATCGGCCATGAACGCGCGGTCGTCGTCGCTCTCCTCACGCAGCGACAGCGCCGGACAGCGCCGCATCAGCTGCGCTGCGAGCGTCGTCTCGCCGCTCAAGCCGGCTCCACGCTGAAGGACAGGTAGTCGCTGTCCGGCAGACGGCCGTTGCGCAGGATCAGCGGCCTGTCGTCGTAGCCCGTGTAGACGAACTGCGAGGCGTCGAAGGTGCGCAGGCTGTTGCCGGTCCGGTGCACGAGCACGTACAGCCCCGGCGCGAAGCGGCCGTAGGTGTCGCCGAAAGCGACCGACGCGGTGGCCGGGGCGCTGCCCGAGGCGCGGTTCCCGCCGGTGCTGCGCCGGGTCAGGGCGAAGCCGCCGAAGTTCGGCGTCTCGACGTAGAAGCTGATCGGACCGCTGCCGCTGGGCTTGTCGCCGACGGAATAGAGCAGCGCGAGGTTGACCTTGTCGTTGGCGCCGAAGAACGCCGATTCGACGTCGACCGGGCCGAGCGTGCTCGATGCCGCAGGCACGAGCCCATGCACGGTGATGCGCGCGCGCTTGAGCTTGGACGGTACCTGCGGCCAGGCTTCCTGCCAGTTGCCGAAGGTGTCGGTTTCCAGCGCGCTGCCGGACAGGCGCAGCAGGGTGAACGACGGTGCGCTGCCGGTTTCGTCGCTGGCGACCAGGCCGCCGCCCTTGTCCGCAGCCGCCTGCGCACTGCCGTTGCCGAAAGCAAGGCTCAAGCCCACGAGCGCGGCAGGCGCGCCCAAGAAGTCACGTCGTTTCATGGATTCCCCCTGTTACGAACCCGCTCCGGGGCTCGCCGTACGGGGATTCTACGCTGCGTGTTCAGGACTGTGATGGCTGCTCGACACATTGACGATTGTTGACTTTCATAAAACGACCGGCGCGGTCCTTTCGGACCGCGCCGGCATGGGTCTTGCGTGGTGGCCGCTCAGCCGCGCGGCGGGAACACGCCCTGCAGGGCGATGCAGAACATCAGGGTCAGGTACGGCTGCAGATTGTTGTGCGGCAGGCCGCCGCCGTTGATGGCGATCTCCTGGAAGTTCATCTGCACGACCGGCGTGGTGCCCGCGGGTGCGTAGGCGCCGCCGTTGTTCGACGAGGTCAGCACGCGCTGCGGCGACGGCGAATTGTCGGTCGCGATGTCGGCGCCCACGCGCAGGACGTGGTTGTGGTTCGGCATCTCGGACTGCAGCAAGGTCACGTTCGGCACGCCGCTCATCTGACCGAGGTCGTAGAGCGTGCCGGTCGTCGACTGGCCCCAGTGCATGGGTGCATTGCCGGCCATGTCCGGCAGCGCGAAGTTCGACTTGCCGTTGCCGCCGTAGGTGGTGCCGAGCAGGGAAAACAGGGCCGTGTTCTGGCTCAGCGGCAAAAGCTGACCGTCGCAGGTCGCCCAGCCGCGCGGCGCGAAGTTGAACCCGAAGATGCGAATTTCAGCAACGAATGGATCTGCCATGACGCGCCCCCCTCAGGTCGGACTCGGAAAAATGCCGAACAGCGAAATGATGAAACTGACGCACAGATACGGCTGCATGTTCTCGTGCGGCTGACTGCCGCCGGTGGGCGTGATCGTCGAAGCCGGGCCGAAGTTGGCCTGGCCGTTGTCGCTGATATAGACCTGCACGGTCGGCGCCTGCGCGAAGATGCCGTCGGTCGGCTGCGGGTTCTGCGCCGTCACCGTCGATGCGAGCAGCGCATGGTTGTGTGACGGAATCTGCTGCGTGGTCAGGGTCACGGACTCCGTGCCGGCGCTTTCGGCCAGGATGAAGCTGTTGCCTTGATGCAGCGGCACGCGGCCCTGCAGATTCGGCAGCGCAAAAGTTTCCTGACCGTCGCCGCCGTAGGTCGTTCCGATCAGCTGGAACAGGGTTTCGTTTTCGGAGATCGGCAGGAGCTGTCCGTTGCAGAACATCCAGCCGGCCGGTGCGAAATTGCCGCCGAACATGCGGATCTCGCCAACATAGGGTTGTGCCATGGTCGCGGCTCCTCAGGTCTGGCTCGGGAAGATGCCCTGCAAGGCGATGCAGAAGCTCAAGGTCAGGTACGGCATCATGTTGTTGTGCGCCTGACTGCCGCCGACGTTGGTGATCGACGACGGATTCAGCGTCGTCAGCGCGGTCGGCGTGTTGTACAGGCTCGAGGATACCGACGCGATCATGGCCGAGGCGTTCGCGGCGGCCACGGTGCCGCCGGCGCTGGTCGCGTTGAGCATGTGGTTGTGCTGCGGCAGTTCGCTGATCGTCAGCGTATGCGCCGCTTCACCGCCGCGCTCGCCCAGGGTGAATCCCGAGCTGCCGCCGATGTAGACCGGGATGCGGCCGCGCAGGTCCGGCAGGGCGAAGTTCACGCGCCCGTCGCCGCCGTAGGTCGTGCCAAGCAGCGAGAACAGCGCCTGGTTCTGGTTGATGGGCAGCAACTGCCCGTTGCACAGCGCCCAGCCTTTGGGCGCGAAAACGAAGCTGAAGATGCGGACTTCAGCTAGGAATGGCTCTGCCATGTTGCCTCCCCTGATAGAGATGCGTTGCGTGGTCGGACTGGAGCGACTGCGTACAAGCTGCACACCGCTTCCTGCGATGCGTACCGCGGGCGGCGTCCTCGTCTGTACGAGGACGCCGCCGGATTCCTAGACCGCCGGAAGGATCAGAAGCAAACGGCCGTGCCGGTCGTGAAGTTGGTGACTCCGTTGACCGATGCCGACGGCTGCGCGTTGGTGTTGGCGCCGTTGAGGTAGCTGATCACGTCGGCCGCCGTGCCGGTGCCGCCGACATTGCGCAGGCGGAAGTTCGCGACCGGCGCACCGGTTTCGAGCGGGAACAGGCGCAGGCGCATGTTGCCGGTGATCGAATCCCAGGTCTCGCCGGCGCCGACGACGTTGTTCTGGATGTCGGCGCAGAGCTGGCTGCCGTCGGTGTCGTCGGTGCCCGACTGCATGAAGATCGCATGGCCGATGCGCGTGGCCGGCACGCCGTCGGGCTGGCGGAACTGATTGTTCGTGACGACGACGCCGAGATTGTCGTTGAGCTGGCCGAGCACTTCGACGCCGCGCTGCTGGATGCGCTGGATCGTGTTGCCGGACACCGTCATGCGCATGCCGCCGGACAGGCCTTCGTCGGTGATCGACACGCCGTTGCAGCCGGCGCAGTTGTTGCCCGAGTTCGCCACGCCGTTGGCGCCGATCGTGTTGTTGGTGAAGTTGCCGATGAACAGGCCCGTCGCGTTGGTGCCCTTGCGGAACGTCACCGGCGTTGCACCCGAGGTCACCGTGCCGGTCACCGTGATGGTGTTGTTCGACGCCGTCGCATTCATCGTCGCCGCGTTGTCGGTCAGGAACTGGAACGCGAGCGAATTGTCGACGAAGGTATTCGCCGTCGTCGTGCCGACGTTGAACGTCATCTGCGCGTTGCCGATGCCCTGCGCCGTGAGCGCCGTGCCGAAGTTGCGGCGGAACGTCGAACCGTCGATCGTCGTGGACATCACCGAGCCGCCGTTGCCGGCGATCAGCACGCCCTGGGCCGCCGTCGACACGTAGGTCCCGCGGTCGAAGGTCGAGCCGGTGATCGTCATCGTCAGCGCGCTGGCCGCCCCCGGATTCTGCACCTCGAACTGGCGGTGGTAGTTGCCGGTGAAGCTCGAGTTCGTGACGCTCACCGTGCCGCGCAGGTTGACGAACTGCACGCCGTCCTCGAGGTTCTCGTCGCCGGCGTTCTGCACCGTCACGTCGCTCATGGTCAGGCCGTTCACGTCGTTGCCGTTGATGCCCATCTGCGCACCGCCGCTGACATCGACGTTGGTCAGCGACACGTTGCTCGTGGTGAGCATGTGGATGGCTGCACCGCAGTTCGTGTTGGTGCCGTTCAACGCATCGCCGCAGGTGGCCGCTGCAGCCTGATTGGTGCCGTTGGCCGTGAAGCCCATGTTGGCCAGCGACAGACTCTTGAGGCCGCTGGTGCTGACGCCGTGAGCCGACTTGTTGTTGATCGTGCCGCCGGAGTTGGTCGTCGTGCCGACGCCGGTCACCGTGAGACCGCCGTTGCCTGCCGCCGTGCCGGTGCCGCTGAGGTTGATGCCGTTCGCACCGGTGCCGTTGTTCGTGATGCTGCGGAACGTCAGCCCGCCGGCGCCGATCTGCGTCGTGACCATGTTCAGCGACGTGCCGGTGCCGGTGGTGCTGATCGTGTTCACGACCGCGCCCGGCGCCGTGACCGTCAAGGTGCCGCCGCCGGTCGCGTCGATGCCGTCGCCGCTGGCCGAGGTGATCGTCAGGCCACCCGAGAAGTTCACCGTGCCGCTGGTCTGGTGGCGCAGGCCGTCGCCGAGCGTGGAGGTCAGGCCGACCGCACCGGTGAAGTTCATCGTCGTCGAACCGTTGGCCGACAGGTCGATCGCATTGGCCGCAGCCGAACTCAGGGTGATCGCACCGCTGTAGGTCTGCGTGCCGCCGGTGTTGTTCGACAGGCGGATGCCGGTGCCGGTGTTGGTCTTGTTGATCGAGCCGGCCCAGGTGAAGGTCGGCGACGATGCGTCGATGCGGATCGCTTCGTTGGTCGGGTTGGTGATCGACGAGCCCGTGTTGGAGAAGTTGATCGTGCCGGACGATGCCGTCGTCACGTCGATGCCCGCGTCGCCGCCGTTCAGGGTGACCACGCCGCTCGCCAGCAGCGTGCCGCCCATGCCGTTGAGGTTGATGCCGGTGCCGGCCGTCGCGCCGAGCGCGCCCGACAGCGTGATCGTGCCGCTGGCCTTGTTCTGCACGTCGATCAGCAGGCCTGCGCTGGCCTTGTTGACCGTGCCGGCATAGGTGAGGTTGGCCGTGCCGCCGCTGACGTTGAACGCCGTACCCGTGGCGCCCGACAGCGCGCCGGTACCGAGGTTGACGGTGCCGTTGACGGTGGTCAGCGAGACGTTGTTCGTGCCGCCGCTGGAGGTCAGGGTCGCGATGACCGAGGCCGCATCGAAGCTGCCGTTGGTCAGGTTCAGCGCCTGGCCGCTGGTGCTGATGCGCACGTCGTCGAACACCTTCAGGGTGCCGAAGCCGGTGCCGCTGATGGCCGCGCCGGTGACGTTGCCGATCTGTACGCCGCGCACGGTGTTGTTGCTGCCGAGCGTGACGCCGTTGCCGGCGGCGTTGGTGATGACCGGCGGCGTCTGATCCACGAGCGGACGCGCGATCGAATGGCCCGGCGGCGTGATGCCGAGTTCGGCGTCGAAGTCGTTGACCGTCGTCGCGTCGAGCGCCTGGCCCGCGAGTTCCACGCCGTTGGCCAGCGTGACGCCCGTGGTGTAGTTGCCCGAGAACAGGAAGATCTTGTCGCCCGAGGTGGTCGCCAGCGCCGCCGCGGCCGACAGGGTCTGCAGCGGCTGCAGCAGGGTGCCGTCACGCGTGCCGACCACGACCGCGTCGTCGTCGACGAAGAAGATGCGCGGACCGGACACGACGAGGCTGACCGTGACCGGCGTCGAGCAGGCCTGCGGCGAGCCGTCGTCGCAGACGGTGTACTGGAACGTGTCGGTGCCGGTGAAGCCGGCCGGCGGGTTGTAGGTGAACGCGCCGGTCGTCGTGTTGATCGCGACTTCGCCGCCGCCGACCGAGGTCGTCGGTGCCGTGCCGATCGTGAAGTTCGAGCTGTCCGGATCGTTGATCGCGCCGGCGACGAGCAGGTCGCCCGCGGCACCGTCGACGACGCCGATCGCGATGTTGGTATGCACCGGAATGTTGGCCGGCGGCGTCACCACCGGCGCATCGTTGACGCAGGTGACCGTCATGCTGACCGTGGCCGAGCTGCCGCCCGGCGTCAGCGTATAGGTGAACGTGTCCGGCGTCGTGCCCGGCGGGTCGTTGCAGTAGTTCGCGTTCGGCTTGTAGGTCAGGCCCGTGCCGCCGCCGGTGATCACGACCGTGCCGTTGGCCGGCTGCGTGACCGAAGCGATGGACTTCGGACCGCCGTCCACGTCGGTGTCGTTGGCCAGCACGTTGACCGCCGTGGCCGCTGCGTCTTCGAGCACGGTCGCCGCATCGTTGACCGCAGTCGGCGGGTCGTCGACGCAGGTCACCGTGACGCTGACGGTGCCGACGCTGCCGCCCGGCGCGATCGTGTAGGTGAACGTATCCGGCGTCGTGCCCGGAGGCGCGTTGCAGTAGTTCGGATTCGGCTGGTAGGTCAGGCCCGTGCCGCCGCCGGTGATCACGACCGTGCCGTTGGCCGGCTGCGTGACGGAACCGATCGCGATCGGCGAACCGTCCGGATTCTGGTCATTGCCCAGCACGTTGATCGCCGTGGCCGGCGCATCCTCGATGACCGTGGCCGCGTCATTGACCGCCACCGGATCGTCGACGACGCAGGTCACGAGCACGCCGACCGTGGCCGTGCTGCCGCCCGGCGTCAGGGTGTAGGTGAACGTATCCGGCGTCGTGCCCGGCGGCAGGTTGCAGTAGTTCGGATTCGGCAGGTAGGTCAGGCCCGAGCCGCCGCCGGTGATGACGACGACGCCGTTGGCCGGCTGCGTGACCGAGGTGATCGAAATCGGACCGCCGTCGACGTCGGTGTCGTTGGCCAGCACCGGAATCGCCGTCGCCGGATCGTCTTCGGTGATGGTGATGCTGTCGTTGACCGCGACCGGCGCATCGTCGACGCAGGTGACCGTCATGCTCACCGTGCCGACGCTGCCGCCCGGCGCCAGGGTGTAGGTGAACGTATCCGGCGTGGTGCCCGGAGGCGCGTTGCAGTAGTTCGGATTCGGCTGATAGGTCAGGCCCGTGCCGCCGCCGGTGATGACGACCGCGCCGTTCAGCGGCTGCGTGACCGCGCCGATCGAGATCGGGCCGCCGTCGATGTCGGTGTCGTTGGCGAGCACGTTGACCGCCGTGGCCGCCGCGTCTTCGAGCACGGTGGCCGCATCGTTGACCGCGACCGGCGGATCGTCGACCGCGTTGATCGTGATCGTCAGGGTGACCGGTGCGGAGGTATCGACGCCGCCGTTCGCGGTGCCGCCGTTGTCCTGCAAGGTGACAGTGAACGTCGCCGTGCCGCTCGCGTTCGGCGCCGGCGTGAAGTTCAGCTGACCGCCGACCGAGACCGTCGGCAGCGAAGAGAACAGCAGGCCGCCGCTGACGGTCGCGACGTTGAAGCCGAACGACTGGCCCGATTCGTCCGGCGGACCGGACGAGATCGCGGTCGCCCAGGCGATCGACGCCGGGCCGGAATCTTCGCTGACGGCCGGATTCGCGCCCGGCGTGAAGCTTGGCGCGTCATTGACCGCGGTCACGTTGATGACGAAGGTCTGCGGCGCCGAGGTGTCGTTGCCGCCGTTGGCCGTGCCGCCGTTGTCCTGCGCACGCACGGTGATCGTCGCCGTGCCGTTCGCGTTCGCCGCCGGCGTATAGGTCAGGGTGCCGTTGCTCGCGATCGCCGGCGCGGCGCTGAACAGCGCGGCATTCGTGTTCGCGGTGATGCTGAACGTGATCGTCTGCGTGCCGTCGTCGCCGTCGGCGATGCCGGTCAGGAAGCCCGCGACGGTCTGCGCGGTCGCGTCCTCGAGCACGGTCTGCGTCGGACCGACCGTGAACACCGGCGGGTCGTTGACGTTGTTGATCGTGATCGTGAAGGTCTGCGGCGCGGACGTATCGATGCCGCCGTTGGCCGTGCCGCCGTTGTCGGCGAGCACCGAGCGCACGGTGGCCGTGCCGAACGTGCCGTTCGTCGCCGTGAACGTCAGCGTGCCCGCGGCCGAAACGGCCGGCGGCGTGCTGAAGGTCAGGCTGCCGGTCGTCGACTGTACCGTCGTCGCGAAGCTCAGGGTCTGCGCCGACTCGTCGGGCGGACCGGCCGAGATCGCCGTATGGAAGTTCGGGAAGGTCTGCGGACCGGCGCTTTCGAGGGCCGAGGCCGACGTGCCGCCGGTGAAGCTCGG
>Ga0247823_10001879_pt1 | contig 17330 bp, 10 predicted proteins | sample 13C_PalmiticAcid_2_FD_192426 | JGI IMG/M metagenome (GOLD analysis project Ga0247823, IMG submission 192426) | Soil microbial communities from agricultural site in Penn Yan, New York, United States - 13C_PalmiticAcid_Day30 | ecosystem: Environmental > Terrestrial > Soil > Agricultural land...
GAGAACAGAATTCAGTGTAGACAGCAGGCTATCGAGACCAGCGCCGCCATTGATCTCCAGCAGCTCCTGGTTAGAGAGCGCGTTGAATTGATCTAAGCTTTTCATGATTACATTGTTTAAAAAGTGAAGGAAGATTTAGCACTTTAAAATTGCCTACAATCCTCTTATTTACCTAACCATGAACAGTTTAAATTATAGCTGATTGTTGTAGTTGAAATAAAAAAGGCTCCATAAACCTGGAGCCCTTTTACAGTATCTGAAAACCATGGCCAGATACTATATTCCCCGTCCAAAAAGTTTCAGTGGTAAGCACTCCGGATTGGGGTATTACCGGTTATTTGTTACCGTTAGTATCCTGGGTTCCTGGCAGGGAGCCCGGGATGCTACGTGTTGTCAGATCTTAAGCGATCCCAGCAGGTTGCCGACAATTCCTGCCACGCTGTTCAGCAGTCCGCTTACAGTTGCAGAAACTGTTACCAGTGTAGTACCGACACCATTTGCGGCTGCGCCGAGATCAGGAATAGCCAGCGTTACGGGTGTGCCCAGCAGATCGAGTGTAATAGTTGTAGATGCGCCTCCGTTGATTTCCTTGCATTGCTGCCCGGAGAGTGGTTGAAAATTTGTATTCATTGGTTATTGATTGTCAGTTATGTGAGGGGGTGCAAAAAAGACCCGTACGGTAGCACGGGCCTTTCTGCTGTACGTTGATGGCTATACTTTCCCATTTACATACATAAAACCCGATACTTGCTGATCAGTTGCAGGGAGAGGATAAACTGCCCCGGCAAGCGACCATCCTGATTAAACAGGCAGAGGCAGATTGCCCAGCAGTCCCTTTACGAGGTTCAGAACTGTTCCAAGAATTGGCCCTACTATCGGAATAACACTAACAAGTCCTGTAAGTGTATCGAGGATACCATCCAGAGCACCGCCGCCATTGATTTCCATAGCTTCTTTCTCCGTTAATGGAGTGAATTCATTGTAGTTTTTCATAACATACTTTTTTTGAAATGAATAGGATTCAGGCATAAAGTTGAAGCTTCCGCATGTGATTACCTAACCATGAAAAAGCTAAATTATACGTGCTGGTTGTAGTGCAAAAAGCCTGTAGTTATTTCGGGGCATGCAAATTGCATCGGATGTGGTAATTTATTCACACAATAACCAAATCACATGCGAACAACCTGGATCATACTGGTGTTGACGCTCATTGCTGGCGCTGTTATGTACTTCCTGGCACAGAAGCCACAAAAGACAACCGTCCACAACACCATTTCCTTCGGGAATACGCCGGACTCCATCCGCCGCAACACTACTCTGTATGTTGCCTATGACCCCGCACAGGTTTATTTCAGGGACAGCGGCTGGGCAACCGCAGACTCCACACCACTGAAAGTAATACCCGCAGACAGCGCCCTGAGCGCTTTCAACGGACATGGCTCCGCCACCTTCTACCTTGATTACGGACATCAGTACTTCTATGATATCGAGATCAGCAAACCTGCTACCGGTCAACCTTTCGGCATTACGCTCGATCTTGCTCCCGACCCGGACAACAACACCTTCAATGTAAACGGAGTAGTTGACAGCCAGAATGGAAAACTGGATTTCAGCGGCCCGATGATGAAGATGTACAAAGCCTTTGTTGTAAGCTACAATGCCAGGATCCCGGACTCCCTCAAATCCGCAGACAGCGCCATGCTGAATGCAGAAAAAGTGATCACCGTCATCCAGAAATAAATAAAAAAGCCCGGCAGATCATGCCGGGCTTTCCGATGTATATTTTCCAGGATTATTCCAGGATCTTTTCGATCCTCGTCATCCTGCCCTCTTCATTCATTCCTTCTATTATCACTTTCAGTCTTTTGGAAATATCATTATTGTAGAATGTGAAAGTGGCTTTCTTATTCATCTTATCCGTCAGCAGGTAAGGCGCCCAGAATAAGGTAGTACGCACATCCAGCACATCATACAGGGCAGACTCCTTTGAGTAATCCGGAGAATAGAATTCCTTCACAGCAGCATATCCTACCATCTTGTTCTTTTCCATTCCACCGGGCACATTGCTGGCAGTTCTGCCTTCTCCACCCTTCTTGGTATACACCGCAATGGCCCCACCGGCACCACCGCCAAAGGCACCGAAGAACGGAGGACGGAACACTTTTACGTAAGCCACATCGGCTACCGGTGTGTTGGCCATCATGCTGGCATCCACCTGCATCTCATTCAGGAAGAGCGTAGGTGTTTGACCACGCCACTGAAGGTTGGCCCCATCAGGCCCGCCGGCCCCGGTGATCTGCAAACCGGGCACACGGCCCTGCAGGAAGGTGAAGATATCACGGGCAGACATGGCAAACGGGTCGTCTATCATATCAAATGAGTAAGCATCTCCACCGGAGAAAAGGCCACTCGTATATTTTGAATCCAGGATCTGTGTTTTTGATTTCTGACGGCCTGTTACCGTTACTGACTCCAGCGTTTTCACCCGCTTCGCGATCTCAGGCCTCAGCCTCTCCGCTTCCCGGGCAATATAACGGCTCCGGTTAAGCGCTTGCGAATCCAGCGGATTGTAGATCCTCCAGAGCGGGTTGAAAGTAACCAGTGAAGGGGAACGCATAGAGCCGTTGGAGAAATTCACCACAGCTGTTTCTGTAAGTTTCTGGTTCTTGTTGAAGCTGTAATACAGTTTCACGGTATCGAAGAATACCAGCCCCTGTTCTTCAAATCTTCCTTTATTGTCAACAGGCATCATGAACAGCTGACGGGAGGAATCCCTCGCTTCCATGAAGATATTGAGTGATGTGCCCTGGGGGATCTGACTGGGATTGAGGCCCACCAGTTCTCCTTTGAGCGATAAATAATTTTCGATCGGGTATTTGATCGTTGGCGTTTTACCGGCAGCAAGATCATCCCAGTTGAACCGGCGCCATCCATGCGTGAGCATAACCAGTTCCATATGCTCCTGCACTGAATCTGCGGTGGAAGAAAAATAATAGGAAGGCTGGAAGATGAATCCTTTCAGTTCATCCGTGAGCAGGAAGCGGGAGAAGATATCTTCTTTACCATCATCGCTCACCGCCGCATCTGTAACTGATACGGAAAGATTGGAACGAAGAGTGTCCGGCACATCGATGGTGATCACATTCTTGCCGCGCTTAGTGAGGTTCTTGCCTGCATCTATAAGATCGGGGAGAAAGAGATAATCATTGTTATTCACAAAAGTGATCCGTTCTGCCAGCGCCTTCCAGTTGCCATCGAAAAGCGTAACCTGCAGAATGCCGCTGGGCAGGTTATCGGTAGGTATCAGTCCGCTGGTCATGAAATTGGAGCTCAGATCAACCGTAGCCTTGTACACCACCTGCTGGTAAATATTGGCCACGATGAATACCTTCTTCAGTTCAGGTCCGGCGTCCATGGAACGCTTCACCACAAAAGAGCGGCGGGGGCCTGTACCATTGATCTGGAGGATGGCTCCAGAGTTTTTCATACCGGGCAGCTCTGCTTTGTAGCTGGCGCCTTTTTCATCCTTCCATTCTGCCGTGTAGGTATTGCCGGCAACAGGTTCCAGTTCAAACTTGCCCATGCCATCGTGCGCACTTGTAAAGTTTGCCACGGTGGCGCCCTTTCCGTCCTTCACAATTCCCTTCACTTTGATGGGGAAGCCACGGCTGTCAGTACCCTTGAAAGCAATATTGGTGGAGATCCCCGCGATCATATCGCCGCCTTCCGGGAAAAATTTCAGCACCGGAGGGGCAGGTGCGGCCGCAGCAGCAGCAGCATCGTTCTTTGTTACGATCCGCAATGTTTTCGTATAGAGAAATGCGGAATCGAAATTCATCATCCAGTTGGTATACGCGCGGAACACCACTTCCTGGATATTGAAATTTTCGGGGAGCTCAAAATGCGAAGCCGTGGAAGATTCATACACCGGCAGTACTTTACGCTGGAGCAGCTTTCCGGTAGCCGGATCGATCAGTTCAGCATAAAAGTTCTTACTGATATTCGAGGGCAGGAAGCCTGCCTGAATATAAGCTTTGAACCAGATGGTCTCGCCGGGATTGTACACTCCTTTGTCGAAATGCACGTGAACTTTTTCCTGGGGAAAGCGTTCACCATATACATTGATCATAGAGTCGATCCGCTGAGCCTGTGAAGAGATGGCGACCGCCATCATTAAAACTGTTGACAGGTAAGGAAGAATGAGTCGTTTCATGAGTATCACTTCTGGATGACAAATTACTGCGTTTATCATTGAATACCGGTAATTTTTTTTGTCTTTGATCTGTTAAAGAGATGTTGTTGCCGGCAGCACCGGTGGCGCCTGTTTGATTATGATATTTAATTATGATATTTGAGCACTATGAGCACTACAACCACTAATTCAGCTGAATTGTACAGCCAGTACCAGTCTTCCATGCGCCGCATCGCCGATATCCGTTACTCCGCTGCCGTATTGCAGTGGGACCAGGAAACCTACCTGCCCGCAAAGGGTGCGGGGTTCCGTGGCCAGCAGCTGGCCACCCTCACGGAGATCGCTCACCAGGAATTCACGTCGGATTCACTGGGTGTGCTGTTGCAGGAACTCAGTTCCCGGGCGGACCTGGATGCAGAACAGCAAAGGAACGTAGCTCTCACCCTTGAAGATTACAATCGAAATAAAAAATTCAGTTCAGCCTTTGTACGCCAGCTCTCGGAAGTGACCAACAGGAGTTTCCACAGCTGGATGGAGGCTCGCAAAGCCAATAGTTTCAGCCTCTTTGCCGGAGACCTTGCAGAACTGGTGAAACTGAAGAAAGAAGAAGCGGAGATCCTCGGCTATGAGCGGCATTGTTATGACGCCATGCTCAACGATCATGATAAAGGCGCTTCCGTGCAGCTGCTCGACAAAGTGTTCGACTCTATCAGGCAGCCGCTGCAATCCTTGCTGGAACAGGTACAGTCGCGTCCGCAGGTTAACAACAGTTTCCTGCAGCAGCATTTCCCTAAAGACAAACAATGGGATTTCGGCATGCAGCTCATCCGCGACATGGGCTACGATCTGGAAGCAGGGCGGCAGGACCTTTCAGAGCATCCATTCACTACCAATTTCAATTGCCGCGATGTACGCGTGACCACCCGCATCGATGTGAACGATCTCGGTAATATGGTCTGGAGCTGTATCCATGAGGCAGGCCATGCTCTCTATGAACAGGGCTTGCCCGAACTCCAATACGGCCTTCCGCTGGGAGAGCCTGCTTCCTATACCATTCACGAATCACAATCCCGCCTCTGGGAGAATCATGTAGGCAGGAGCCTGGCCTGGTGCCACCATTACCTGCCCGTACTGCAGCAGTATTTCCCTGACCAGCTGCAGGCGCTGGATGCCGGTGCATTTTATAAAGGCATCAACCAGGTAACCCCTTCGCTTATCCGTACAGAAGCGGATGAGCTCACTTATCATTTCCATGTGATGATCCGCTACGAACTGGAAAAAGCGTTGATGGAAAATTCCATAACAACGGCAGATATCCCTTCATTCTGGAATGAGAGCTATCTCAGGTATATGAACGTAAAAGTCCCTGACGACAGGCAGGGTTGCCTCCAGGATGTTCACTGGAGCCATGGAAGCTTTGGATATTTCCCAACTTACAGTCTTGGAAGTTTTTATGCAGCACAACTTTTTGCCATGGCTGAAAAAAACATCCCGGGCCTGGAACAGCAGATACAAAAAGGGCAGATGGATTCGTTATTAAGCTGGCTGCGTGGGCAGGTTCACCGTTATGGCAGGATGTATACCAGCGAGGACTTATGCAAAAAGGTAACGGGAGAAACGCTGAACATCAGCTACTTTCTGCAATACCTGCAGCGCAAATACGGAAGTATTTACGCATAACGAAACCAATATCTGTATGAAAAAACTTCTACCCTTTATTCTCGTATTGCTGGTAGTTGGATCCGGCTGCAAAAAGATCATCGAAGAGCAGCAGGAGAAAATATTGATGAATGCCATCACCAGCGGCACCTGGTACATTGAGCATTACCGGGAGAATGCTAACGATATCACTTCTTCTTTCACTGATTACGAATTTCAATTCCACAAAGACGGCACTTTACAGGGGATACGCACAGGCGTTGACCCGGATAATGGCACCTGGCAGGCCAGTATGCAGAATGCTTCGATCACAGCACAGTTTCCATCTGCCATCGATCCGCTCAGGAAAGTAAATGGTCTCTGGAAGATCACAGACAGCTATATGAACTATGTGGAAGCAGAGATGAAAGTGCCCGATGGGAAGAATATCCTGCACCTCCGTAAAAAATAACTGTAAAATATAACCGCACAGCCCTTGATTTAGGTCAAACGAATAAGCAAAAACACTTATAAGATAAAGAAAAACAGCCAATGTAGACGATTCTCAGCACCATATTTACGTGTTAACCCTTAGAAAGATCATACCTTAGATATAAGGATCATCCATATATCTTATAAGGGAACACCACACCATGAATCGAATAACCTGGCTAAACCTATGCCTGGCTGTTATATTATGTAACAGTACGGCCTATGCGCAGATCAGTGCTGCCTTTACGGCAAGCACCCAACAAGGTTGTGCGCCTGTGATAGTGCAATTTACTGATGCTTCTACCGGCAGCCCCACCTGGTGGCGATGGGATCTTGGTAATGGCACTGTCTCTTTTCTGCAAAACCCGGCTACCACTTACTTCAATCCGGGTACTTATTCCGTAAAACTTGTTACAGGCAATGATGCACATAAGGATTCAGTGACGCTCACTGGCTACATTACTGTGCACGCACAACCGGCGCTGAACTTTTCCGCTTCGGCCACCACCGGTTGCTTTCCTCTGCCTGTACAGTTTACAGACCTCAGTGATCCCGGCAGCGGCACCATCAGCAGGTGGCAATGGGATTTCGGGGACGGTGTAATTTCCACGGACCAGAATCCTACCCATACCTATACCAGTTCAGGACAGTTCAATATCTCATTGCGGGTTAAGAACTCTAACGGTTGTGAACAAACGCTTACCAGAACCAATTATATCAGTCTCCAGAATGGAGTAAAAGCCAACTTCAGCTTCTCCTCTCCCAATAGTTGTGCAGCTCCTTCCACTATCCGGTTCACTAACAGGAGCACCGGAACGGGCGCATTGAATTATGTATGGGACTTCGGTGATGGTCAGACTTCAACCGATATTAACCCGGCGCATATCTATACAGTTAACGGAACCTACACAGTAAAACTTATTGTAAGGAATGCTACCGGTTGTGCCGACTCCATGATCAAAGTGAATACCATCACTATCGGGAATACAAAGGCAGATTTCAATACGCCTGCACAGATCTGTGCGGGCCAACCTGTTACTATCAATAATGCTTCTGTGCCTGCCCCTGCTTCATCCCGCTGGACATTTAGTGACGGCAGCAGTTCCACAGCCCTTCATCCCACAAAAACATTCGCACAGGCAGGAAGCTTCAATATCAAGCTGGTAGCTGATTTCGGCAACTGCAAGGACAGTATTACAAAAACAGTACAGGTAATTGCAAAGCCTGCAGCTGCATTTACTTCTGCAAATAATATCGGCTGTAAAGCTCCTCACACAGTTGATTTCACCGCCCAAACGCCCGGCGCCGTTGGCTATGAATGGTTCTTTGGCGATGGCAGCAAAGGTACCGGCGCAAGTACTTCGCATACATACACCGCCAATGGCAGCTATGCGGTAAAACTGGTTGTCACCAATGCAGCAGGATGTACTGACACCATTCAGAAGAACCAGCTGGTGCAGATCAAGGCGGCAGAAGTGAAGATCGGCGGACTGCCCCTGGAAGGCTGTGTGCCTTTGGTATTCCAACCAACAGTCACCGTGGTCAGTGCAGACCCTATCGTTAGCTGGCAATGGCATTTTGGTGATGGCGGCACTGCCAGCGCTATGAATGCACAGCATACCTACACCAGCGCAGGCAAATTCACCGTGAAGCTTGTGTACACCACCCAGGGTGGCTGTACCGATTCAGTGGTGGTACGTGATGCGGTAAAAGCCGGCAACAAGCCCATTCCTGCTTTCTCTTCAAACCCTGCCGATGCCTGCGCAAGCATGCCTATCAGCTTTTTGGATGAGAGCACGGGAGCCAATATTGATGAATGGAGCTGGTGGTTCAGCGATGGTGGCCGTTCCACCGAGCAGAACCCACGTTACCTGTTCAAGGATACAGGTTATTTCCATGCAAAGCTGGTAGTATCCAGCAACGGCTGTAAGGATTCGCTCACAATTCCACGTATAGTTCATATCACTCCGCCTATTGCAAGCTTTCTGTTCAGCAGTGTTTGTACAGACAGGCTTGGCAGGACATTCACTGATAAATCCATCGGTGCTAAAACCTGGCAATGGAATTTTGGAGACGGACAATCATCTACCCTCCAAAGCCCTTCTCATAATTATGCAGCAGCAGGTAATTACACAGTCACCTTAACGGTGACCAATGGCACCTGTACGCATACTTATCAGCGACAGGTAACCGTGATCAACGAGAAGGCCGCATTCAATATCGACGCAACGGATGTGTGCAAAGGCACCACGGTGAATCTGAGCTCTGCGGTAGTGAATCCCCTGCAGGTAACTGCCTGGAACTGGACCATCCTCCGTAACGGTACTGTATATGCAAGCCCTACAGGTCAGCAGGCAAAATTCACTTTCAATGACGCCGGTGTCTACACAATTCGTTTAAGGATAACCGATAAGAATGGTTGTCAGGACAGCATCACCAAACCGGACCTGCTGCGCGTGAACGGACCTACGGCAGCATTTGCACCGGCCAATCCTTCTGTTTGTCCGGGTGCTACCATTACTTTCAATGATCAGTCTGTTTCCGACGGGCAGAACCCCATCAGCAAATGGACCTGGAATTATGGTGATGGCATTACAGAAACCCGCAACACAGCTCCTTTTGAGCACACTTACAATACTCCGGGTGCTTACAATATTCAGTTGACCGTTACAGATACCAAGGGATGTTCTCATTCCCGCACCATTACCAAAGCAGTGAACATTTCGCGACCTGTGGTAAAGTTCCATGCGCCGGATACACTCTCCTGTGCGGGCCAGCCAGTGCGTTTTATTGATCAGACGGTGGCAGATGCGGGCGTCTACACCTGGGACTTCGGTGATGGCAGCGGATCCGCAGCTACTGCGCCCTCACATGCCTATACTGCAGAAGGATTGTACACCATCAAGCTGGTGGTGAAAGACAGGGTAGGTTGTTCAGATTCCCTGATACGTACTTCGTATATTGCTATCCGTAACCCCAGGGCGGCATTCACGGCAGATAAGACTACTACCAGTTGTCCTCCCCTGGTGTCTACTTTCACCAACCAAAGCCAGCACTTCACCAAACTAACCTGGGACTTCGGCGATGGCACTGGCTCCAACCTGCCTGCCCCTTCCCACTTTTATACTTATCCCGGAACTTACCGGGCCAAACTGCTTATTACCAGTGTTGGCGGATGCCAGGACTCTGCATTTGTGACCATGGATGTGAAAGGACCGACCGGCAGTTTCACCTATGACAAAAACTCGGGCTGCGCCCCAACTTCCATCGGGTTTAAGGGTACCAGCAACACAGCTGCGAAATTCATCTGGGATTTCAATGACGGCACCACCAATATGACCGATGGTGCCAACTCCACCCACGCCTATACTTCAATGGGGGTTTATCTCCCCAAAATGATCCTCGAGGATCCGCAGGGCTGCCGGGTTCCGATCCCGGGTAAAGACACGATCCATATTTATGATGTAAGTGCTGCATTCAGCAATAACCTTCAGTTATTATGCGATTCCGGAAGGGTGATGTTCAACGATCAGTCAGTTTCCAATGACCTGATCACAGGTTATAGCTGGGTGTTCGGTGATGGCGCAACGCTCAGCGGCCAGAAGAATCCGGTGCATTTTTACAAACAAACAGGCCTCCATTCTGTTTCGCTGAAAGTGACCACCCGTATGGGTTGTACCTCATCGGCCAGCCTGCCCCTGCCGATAAAGATCGTATCGGCGCCTGTGGCGGATATCAGCAGCGCACTGGGCGCCTGTGTACCTGCCCTACTGGGTTTTGAGGGTAAATTACTCAGACAGGATACGTCGTCCCTGATCTGGAAATGGAACTTCCGGAATGGGGAAACCGCAGCCGGTCAGAAGCCCGGTGAGATCAAATTCCCGGCAGCAGGAGAATATCCCGTTCAATTGATCGTTACTAACTCATCAGGATGTGCCGACACAGTTGTGAAAAAGGTGAATGCATGGCCGTTGCCCGCGCTGGATGCGGGTTTGGACCAGGTGATCTGTCGCGGGGCCAATACAACTCTCACGGCAACGGGGGCAAGCAGGTACGAGTGGCAAACCGATAATACCCTCAACTGCCTGCAGTGCCCCACACCTTTGGCATCACCTTTGGAGAATAGGCTCTATCGGGTGAGAGGGATCAATGGATTTGGGTGTGAGGCCACCGATTCAATCAGAGTTACCGTGAAGCAACCATTTACAATCAGTGCCCACCTGGGCGACACACTGTGCAAGGGGGAATCACTGCAATTATTTGCCAGTGGGGCAGAACTCTATGAGTGGTACCCCTCGGCCGGTCTCGATAAAACCGGTGTTGACCGTCCCAAAGCAAGGCCTGATGCATCAGTCACTTACAGGGTAGTAGGGAAAGATGATCACAATTGCTTCACTGATACTGCCTTTGTGCCGGTTTCCGTATATCCCTGGCCGGTAGTGAATGCAGGAGAGGATAAAAATGTGGGCTCAGGATCCTCCGTAGGGCTGACAGCCACCGTATCTGCCGATGCCACCAGTATCAAATGGGTGCCTTCACTGGGACTGAGCTGCGGCGATTGTCTTACCCCACTCGCATCTCCAAGGCAGACAACCATTTACACGCTCGAAGCCAAAAATGAAGGTGGGTGCATTACGCGTGATATGGTAACTTTGTATGTATTCTGCGACAACAGCAACCTGTTTGTTCCGAATACCTTTACACCCAACTCTGACGGGCATAATGACGTATTCTATCCCAGAGGGAAGGGAGTATTCTCCATCCGCTCCTTCAGGATCTTCAATCGCTGGGGCGACCTGGTGTTTGAAAGAACAAATGTTCAGCCGAATGACATCAATAGTGGCTGGAACGGCATGCACAAAGGAAAGATCGCTTCACCTGATGTGTATATATACACGCTCGAAGTAGTTTGCAATAACAATACAATATTCAATGAAAAAGGAAACGTTACGCTTATGCGTTAAGTTCCTTTTTATAATCCGTACCCTATTCAAGACATAAAGGTGCATTTCCTTTTGGTTACCCAAATCATTTCTGCTTGAAAAGAATCTGGCTTTGTACGATCGTTTTACTGGCACTGCTACAGCAGGTTGCGGCGCAGGCGCCTGTGGCCTCCTTTACATCCAACCGGCAGTCGGGATGCGCCCCACTGGGTGTGTCTTTCCGTGATCAGTCCAGCAATTCTCCCAAATACTGGAGCTGGGACTTTGGAAATGGAGAGTTTTCAAATCTGCAGAATCCCACTATCACATATGCACAGCCAGGCACTTATACAGTGACCCTCACCGTTAGGAATGGAGATGGCACCAGTTCCGTTACCAGAACGGATTATATAACGGTAACTACTTCCCCAACGGCCAACTTCGTTGCTTCCTCCCTTATTGCCTGTGCTCCTTCCGAAATACGGTTTTCAGACAGGAGTGTTCCCAACGGAACCACCATTACAGAATGGTACTGGGATTTTGGAGATGGCACTACTTCCACTGCACAGAACCCTCGAAAAACATATACTGTGCCTGGTTTCTACACAGTTTCATTGAGGATAACTTCCGCGAGCGGATGCCAGGCGTCAAGGGCAGTGGCCAGGTATATTCGCATAACCGGAGGCGTTACAGCTGATTTTGATTTCAATGCAGCAGCTACATGCCGCCCGCCATTCAATATCAATTTCACTAACCAGACGAGCGGACCAGGTACGCTTACTTACCAGTGGAACCTTGGCAACAGCACCAGCTCAACGCAACTGAATCCTTCTGCCACTTATGCCGGTGCGGGAACTTATAATGTTACACTTACTGCCACCAGTCAGTACGGGTGCTCCAACACCATTACCAAACCCATTACCCTGGGCATTACTCCTACTACGTTTACTGCGCCTGACACAGCCTGTATGGATATTCCGGTGAATTTCACCAATGGGGCCACTCCGGTTTCCTCCGTCTGGTATTTTGGAGATGGAAGTACGTCGGAGGATATCAATGCAACTCATACATACAGTACACCCGGTAGATACGATGTAAAACTGGTGAACACTTACACGCAGTGTAAAGATTCTGTTACCATCCCTGTTGTGATCACAGGTAACCCGGCTGCAAGTTTTACAGCGCTCAATACTGCCGGATGCCAGGCTCCGCTGACAGTAGATTTCACCAGTACCGCTCCCGCTGCAACCAGTTGGAATTGGGATTTCGGAGATGGAAGCAGTTCTACCGATCCTGATCCTGATCACACGTATACCAGAACAGGAAATTTTGATGTAACGTTATCCGTAACCAGCAGATTCGGTTGTACCGGTTCTCTCACACAAACAAGATTTGTAAATATTCAGGCCCCAACTGTACGGATCAATCAACCAGATGGTGGCTGTGTCCCATACAGACTGGTTCCTAACGCAACCATCAATGCACCCGATGGGGTGAGGAATTTTCTCTGGGACTATGGCAATGGCATAACCCGTACGGGAGCAGTTCCTGCACCGGTCATTTATACTACAGCAGGTAATTTTCCGCTGACACTCACCATAACCACCAATGGTGGATGTACTGCCAGCACTACACTGAATGATGCAGTGCGAACGGGAACACCTTCCAACCCAACTTTCACTGCCAATGCCACTGATATTTGTTTTTCCGGTACCACGCGTTTTACAAATACCACAGCGGTCTCCGATGGATGGTTATGGCAGTTTGGCGATAACACCACATCCGATGCAGAAAACCCAACGCACAGATTTACGGATACCGGTAGTTTCATGGTACGACTGATAGCCTTCAATAACCGTTGCCCTGACACTTCTGCATCACAGCTCATTCACGTTAAACCGCCATTGGCCAGCTTCCAGGCGTTAGTAGATTGCACCAGCCCAAACAGAATTCTGATCACCAATGAATCCAAAACAGATCCTGCTTATGGTCCCATCACTTACACCTGGGATTTTGGCGACCCGTCCGTTACCAATCCCACAACTGTTGCATCTCCCGGGGCTATCAATTATCCTGGCCTGGGGCCGTATACCATCAGTCTTACAGTTGATAATGGAACCTGCTCGCATACGGTAACCAGAACAATCAGTTTCATTTCAGATCCGGCCAGCTTCACTGTTTCAGGCAATACAGTTTGCGTTAATGAACCCATTACTCTTACTGCAAGTCCCGTAAACCCTGCCCTGATCAGGACCTATTTCTGGTTCGTGAATGGCGTTCGGATGGCTTTCGGTCCGGATATTACTACACAAATAAGTATCCCTGCTGCAGGGAACTATACTGTGCAGCTGCAGATGCTGGACATTAAGGGTTGCCTCCATATAAGCAGCTCCAATCCTGTGATCACAGTCAGGGGACCACGCTCAAGGTTCAGACCTGCATCACGGATAGCTTGTAAGAACGCCGCCATTGGTTTTATTGACCAGACGGTTTCGGCATCGCCGCTCCGTTCCTGGAGCTTTGATTTCGGAGATGGAAAAACACAAAACTTCACAACACCTCCATTTACTCATACCTATACAGACACTGGAAAGTTTGTAGTAAGAATGACCGTTACAGACAACGGGAATTGCTCAGATACCTACGAAACAACAGACACTATCCATGTGGTAGGTCCTCTTGCAGGATTCAAGGGAGATTATACCACCATCTGCCCTGGCGCCAATCTGCAGTTCACTGATACTTCGTTTGGCTCCCCTGTCCGTTGGCGCTGGGAATTTGGGGACGGCAGCCGCGCTACCGTGCAGAACCCTGTGTATGTGTACCGTGGAAATGACGGAGATGTATTCAATGTAAAACTGGTAGTATCGGATGTCAACGGCTGTTCAGATTCGGTCACAACTAACAGTTATATCACACTTAAAAGGCCCAGACTGGCTTTTGATATTGAAGATACCACCACCATTTGTCCCCCGCTGGAAACCAAATTCACCCTGATGGCGCAGGATTATGAATCATTCTACTGGGATTTCGGAGACGGAGGCGCTTCCTCACTGGATAATCCATCCCATTTTTACAACAGCTTTGGTACCTATACCGCCAAACTGTATGTGTATGGTATCGGCGGATGCCTTGATTCCTCCAGCCGCACTGTAAGAGTGATAGACCCGGCGGCTACCACCAATATCGGGTACAGCGCCACCAGGGCCTGCGATACGCTTACTGTGGACTTCACCATCACCACTCCTGAATACACCTCCTTTACCTTTCAGTTTGGAGATGGCATAATTGATAATTCGCAGGTAAAGAACCTTCAGCATACTTACACTGCACCCAATAATTACAGACCCGCTATCACACTGCGCGACAGTACCGGCTGCCAGATAGTTATCGGAGGAAGAAATACTGTACAGATCCTGGGCGCTCCTGTGGCTTTCAATATGGACAAAAAGAGATTCTGTGATGATGGAGAAGTTTTCTTTACTGATTTCACCCGGCCACGTCAGGATCCCATTCTTAGCCGTACCTGGGATTTCGGAGATGGCGTTACCACAACGGATCCCAACCCTGCTCACAGGTATACACAACCGGGAACTTATTATCCCAAACTGGTGGTCGTAACAGACTTTGGCTGCAACAGCTCCCTGACCGATACGGTTCGCGTTTACCGGACACCTGAACCCGTGATCAACGGCGGCCCTATAGTTTGTTTAAATAATGAGCTGGTGCTGAATGCTACCACCCGGGTGGCAGACACCTCCCTCACCTGGAAATGGGAACCAGGCGCAGGTGGCGCCGGATCAACAGCTGATCGAATCAGTGTGAAATACGGCCAGACCGGCACTTTCCCCATCAGGCTGGAAGCTTCCAACCTGCTGGGTTGTAAAGGAGATACTGTAGTACAGATCACAGTGCCGCCGCTTCCCGAAATCAATATCACTGAAGATCCTGTAATCCCGGTAGGAGGCAGTATCGTATTGCCTGTAAGTTATTCAGGCAATATCGTTAACTATAACTGGATACCAGCCACCAACCTCAGTTGCGACGATTGCCCGAATCCGGTAGCCAATCCCAAATTCACCACTAAATACATGGTGCAGGTTACAGATAATAATGGCTGTATGAATACCAGGGGTATTACGGTGAATGTGCAGTGCAACGACAAGAATTATTTTGTTCCGAATACCTTCTCTCCCAATAATGATGGCCGCAACGACCGGTTCTATCCGCGCGGCAGCAATATCACCCGTATCAGCAGTATGAAGATCTTCAACCGCTGGGGTGAGCAGTTATTCGAGAGAAGGAATTTCAGCGCAAATGATCCGGCTGCGGGATGGGACGGCACCATCAAGGGCAAGCCGGCCAACCCCGATGTATACATTTACGTGGTTGAATTCATATGTGAAAACGCAGCTATCATTCCGTTCCGCGGAAACGTGATGCTGGTACGATAAAATTTTGATCCCGAAACCTGGATCCTGTGATGCCATTATTCAATATTGAAATGAATTTTCTATGAGAACCCGAAAGAAACCGAAGAGGATCGCTTTGCTCATCTCATTGATGTGCGCTGCAGGTTGTTCCTGGGCACAGGACATCCATTTTTCACAATTCTTTGAAGCGCCCCTGCTGCGCAACCCAAGTCTGGCAGGCATTTACACGGGTGATATCCGTGTACAGGGCGTTTACCGCGATCAATGGAACAGCGTCACCAACGCTTACCGCACCGGCTCCGTGAACGCGGAATATAAAATGCCGGTAGGGAAAGGTGATGACTTCATTACTGCCGGCCTGCAATTGCTGTACGATAAAGCAGGTACCATCGGCCTCAGCACCACGCATGTACTGCCCGCCCTGAACTATCACAAATCACTCAGTGACCAGAAAGTGATGTATCTCTCCCTGGGCTTCATGGGCGGCATGATCCGCAAAAGCCTGGACCTGGCCAAGATGACGACCAATGACCAGTACGGCCCCGGCGGTTTTGATCCCACACTGCCCAATGGAGAGCTCATCAATTCCCCCAACTTTACCACCTGGGATGCCAGCGTGGGTATGAGCTTCAATACCGTTTTCGGGGAAGGCGGCCGCAACAGCATGTTCCTGGGCCTTGCCTACCATCACCTCAACAGGCCAAAGAATTCATTTTATAAAGACCCTAACGTAGAACTACAACCGAAATGGGTTGGATCCGCCGGGGTGAAACTGGAAGTGGACGATTATTCCTTCTTTACCATCCAGGCAGATCAATCCGTTCAGGGCAGTTTCAGCGAAACCATTGCAGGTACGCTTTATGGCTATAAGTTCGGAGATGATCCGGATAACCCGGAATACATCATTCATGGAGGCGCTTTCCTGCGTCTGAAGGATGCGCTGATCCCCGTGATCAAACTGGAAAGGCATCCCCTTAGCATCGCCATCAGCTATGATGTGAACGTATCCCAGCTCAAAACCGCCAGCCAGGGCCGGGGAGGATTTGAATTGTCATTATGCTGGATCGGATTCCTCGACAGGGGAAGTGCTGCCAGAGATCAGGTTTTGTGTCCGAAATTCTGATTACATTTGAAACCCATCAAAGGAAATGCAATCATGAAAATAGAAGCTGGACAGAAAGCACCGGATTTCTTATTGTATGACTCCGAGAAGAATAAGGTAGGTCTTTCGGATTTCAAAGGAAGGAATGTGCTCCTCCTGTTTTTCCCCCAGGCCTTTACCGGCACCTGCACCAAAGAACTCTGCAGTGTACGCGATAATATTGCGGATTACAATAATGTGAATGCCCAGGTACTGGGGATCAGTGTTGATTCCATTTTTACCCTGGCTAAATATAAAGAAGAGCAACAGCTGAACTTTCCGTTGATCAGCGATTTCAATAAAGAGGTTTCCGCAGATTACGGAAGTATCTATGAAGATTTTGTTTTTGAAATGAAGGGGGTGAGTAAGCGCTCAGCCTTTGTGATAGACAAAGATGGCATTGTGCGGTATGCCCAGGTGTTGGAGAATGCAGCTGATATCCCTGATTTCAAGGCTATCAATGAGGTGCTGGCCAGCCTTCAGTGAGTCAAATTTGATAATTATCAAGTAAT
>Ga0247823_10001880_pt1 | contig 17316 bp, 16 predicted proteins | sample 13C_PalmiticAcid_2_FD_192426 | JGI IMG/M metagenome (GOLD analysis project Ga0247823, IMG submission 192426) | Soil microbial communities from agricultural site in Penn Yan, New York, United States - 13C_PalmiticAcid_Day30 | ecosystem: Environmental > Terrestrial > Soil > Agricultural land...
CAACCAGGCCCGCGCCTGTGGATAACTTAGTGGGATGTGGACATCACGTGATGTCGCGGGCCTGGTTGCGCAGCATGCCGGTGACGTAGAAGATCCCGGTCCACGCTAGGAAGATGAGGCCACTGAGCCACAGCGAGAACGCGCCGTGAGCGCCTGCGACCACGCTGATGAATTGCTGGAAGCCTTCGCGGACGTCGTCGTCGACGACCTGGCCACCGCGGTCGAGGATCAAGGCCTGGATTTGGTCGAACAGCAGAACACTCGCCGTCGAACCGGTCATGCCGTTAGCTGAGCCGTTGGGCATGAATCCCGGGGCGTGTGATCCTCCGGTGGTGGTGAACAACGCGATTTCGCCGAGCGGTCCGACGATCAGGGTATAGATCAGCAGGATCACCAACGTGCCGACCGGCGAGCCGATCAACGCGCCGACACCCAACGCGAAGATGGTCCACAGGACACACATGAACAGGCCTGCGAGGAGTATGAGGAACCACTGCTTGGCGTCGGGAAGATAGTTCCGATCCGAGCCGATGAGTGTGCCTAGTGAGACGCCCGCGGCGATTATCAGGCCGTAGATCAGCCCCCACAACGCGTAGGTGATGCTCTTTGCCGCCAACAGGCCAGGACGACTCGACGCGGTGAGGAAGGACGTGGTGATCGTCTTACGGTGCAACTCGCTGGCCAGGCCGAGTGCGCCGAACACCATCGGGAAGATCGACGCGAGATTCATACCGCGCACCAACGCAATGACCGACCAGGAGATCTCGTCGACTGGGACGTCGAACTGCTGGATGAGTTCTTCGTCGACCAAGTCGTTGCTGATGCCTGTAGTGATCGCGGACCAGATCCATGCCACACCGAGCGCCATTATGAATGCGGGGATGAGTAGCGCCCACCACAGCCGGGTCGTGAGGATCTTGCGGAACTCCGCGGTGATCATGTTGCCCATCAGGCGTTACCTCCCTGTCCGGTCGTGTCGTTGTGCGTCGGGTTCGCCGTCGGGTCCGGCTGATACGGCGACGGGGGCGCGGGCTGCTGATACGGCGTCGGCGCCTGGTAGGGCGAGGTCTGCTGGTAGGGCTGCTGCGCAACCGGCGGCTGATGAGGCTGCTGCTGGTAGGGCTGCTGGGCGATCGGCTGCTGGTACTGGAAGCCACCGGACTGCTGCTGGTGCTGCTGGTACGGCATCGCGTAGCCGCCCTGCGGCTGCCCGTACATCTGCGCGCCGGGCGCGGCGTACTGGCCGCTGGTCAGGCGGAAGAACAGCTGCTCGAGGTCGGCCTTCTCCTCCTGCACCCCGTAGATCGCCAACCCGGCCTTGGCCGCGATGTCGCCGATCTGCTGGATCGTCGCGTCGACCACGGCGACCTTGCCGTCCGGGGTCGGCTGGATGCCGGTGATTCCCTCCGCCTGCAAGGCCGCGACCAGCGCGGACGGGTCGGCGGGCTGCACGATGACCCGCGACTGCTGCTGCTTGCGCAGGTCGTCGAGCATTCCGTAGAACATCGTCTGGCCGCGGCTGATGATCACGACCTGGTCGATGGTCTGCTCGACCTCGGCCAGCAGGTGGCTGGAGATCAGCACCGTGCGGCCGGAGGAGGCGAACGCGCGCAGGAACGTGCGCAGCCACGCGATGCCCTCGGGGTCGAGACCGTTGGCTGGCTCGTCGAGCACGAGCACCTGCGGGTCGCCCAGCAGGGCCGTGGCCAGCGCGAGGCGCTGCTTCATGCCAAGGGAGAACCCGCCCGCGGCGCGGTTGGCCGCTCCACCGAGGCCCACGAGTTGAACGACCTCGTGGGCGCGCTGGTCGGGCAGGCCCATCGCCGCGGCGTAGACCCGCAGGTGGTTGAGGGCCGACCGGGACGGGTGGAAGCCCTGGGCCTCCAGCACCGCGCCGACGACCCGGCCCGGGTTGCCGAGCTTCTCGAAAGGCTGGCCGTTGATCGTGGAATATCCCGCTGTCGGCCGGACCAGGCCGAGCAACATCCGCAGGGTCGTCGTCTTGCCCGCGCCGTTCGGCCCGAGGAAGCCGGTGACCGACCCCGGCTCCACATGGAAACTCAGGTTCTGCACCGCGGCGACCTGACCGAAACTCTTGGTCAGGTTCGACACCACAATGCGGCCGCTACCGTCGTGCACAGGCCCCTCCAACTCGCCAGGCTCTTGTGCCGGCCATCTTGCCTCATCGTGACTACGCGGCGTGGCGGCATGGCGAAGTTGGTGGCTACCTCACCCGGAACGTGTCGATCAGTTCGCGTGGGGCGGCCGGTCGCGGTGGACCAGCGGGATCTCGGTGGTGATCTCCGAGTGGTTCTCGGCGTGGTGGCTCGGGCGGCCCCGCGGCTGGCTGAACGGGTTTCGCAGCGGGCGCTTGCGCTCGCGGTGCGGCACGCCGTCGCCGATGAGGTGCTCGTGGGCCATCTTCCAGACCTGACACGGCCAGCGGCGGCCGCGCAGCCCGGCCGGACACGCCTGGCAGCGGCCGTCTGGTCCTTGCTGGTGGACGGTGAGCAGCAGGCGCCAGCCGTCGGCCAGCCTGCTGATCTCACTGCGCGCCAAGGGAAGCAGCGTCTCGGCGTCGGCGTGGTCGGCCGCCTCGTCGAGCAGGGCCAGCCTGCGCATGACCGCTTCGCGCAGGGGGTCGCGGCTCATCCGGCCCTTACTTCGTCCGCTCGGACCGCGGCCTGGTCGAGGACCAGGCCCAGTGAGCGGGTCTGCTGGGCGGAGAGAACCGCCGACGCGCCGGGTGGGGGGACCAGCACGACCAAGTCATTCTCAACCAAGACTGTCAACGCCCGATCTCTGCCGAACGGGTCGTGGCAACCGACGCACCATCGGGGCTCTGTCACCGTTGCAACATCGGCGCGGCCGGTCGCGGGCGATAGCCCCAACCGGGCGTATTCACCCGATGGTGGCCACTCGTCAAGAGTTCACACGATTCGGTAGGGGTCGCGTTGACAAGTATTTTCGACTCGCCCAACCCCCGGTGCAGCGCTCCGGCGGGAATATGCCTAAGCTATACCTGGCGGCCCGCTCCCAGTGACCCCCAGGCTGGTTGAGCGGGCCGCCCTTTTTTATGCCCGGACGCAGCCCGCCCCCACCGTCGGTGACGATGGGGGCGGGGCCGCAACCAATCAGGTTCAGGCGAGCGCGTCGGCCAGTGGCGTCGACGGCAGAGCGTGCGCGGTGGCGACCGGCTCGTTGGTGAGCAGACCCGCGTGGGTGTTCAGGCCGAGGGCGAGCGCGGCATCCGCGCGCAGCGCGGCCTGCCAGCCCTTGTCCGCCAACGCGATCGCGTAGGGCAGCGTCACATTGGTCAGCGCGTAGGTCGACGTGCGCGGGACGGCGCCCGGCATGTTCGCCACGCAGTAGAAGATCGAGTTGTGGACTGGGTAGGTCGGGTCCGCGTGTGTGGTGGCCCGGGAGTCCTCGAAGCAGCCGCCCTGGTCGATGGCGATGTCGACGAGCACCGAGCCCGGCTGCATCTGCGCGACCAGTTCGTTGCTGATCAGCTTGGGCGCCTTGGCACCCGGGACGAGGACGGCGCCGATGACCAGGTCGGCCTCGCGCGCGGCCTGCTCCACGGCGTAGCGGCTGGACGCCACGGTGCGGATGCGGCCGTTGAACTGGCTGTCGATCTGGCGCAGGCGGTCGACGTTGGTGTCGAGGACCTGGACCTCCGCGCCCATGCCCAGCGCGATCGTCGCGGCGTTGATGCCCGCGACACCGCCGCCGATCACGACGACCTTCGCAGGGTGCACACCGGGCACGCCGCCGGGCAGCACACCGCGGCCGCCGGAGGGCTTCATCAGCGCGAACGCGCCGACCTGGGGCGCGAGCCGACCCGCGACCTCGGACATCGGGGCCAGCAGCGGCAAGGCGCCGTTGGCGGTCTGCACGGTCTCGTAGGCGATCGCGGTGGTGCCCGCGGCCAGCAGCGCCTTGGTCAGCGCCTCGTCGGCGGCCAGGTGCAGGTAGGTGAACAGGGTCTGGCCGGCGCGCAGGCGGGGGTACTCGACCGCGATGGGCTCCTTGACCTTGAGCACGAGGTCGCCCTCGGCCCAGACGTCCTCGGCGGTGGCCAGGACCTTGGCGCCGGCGCCCAGGTACTCCTCGTCGGTGATCGAGGAGCCGAGGCCCGCGCCCGTCTCGACGAACACGTCGTGACCGCGAGCGGTGAGCTCGTGCGCACCCGCGGGCGTGAGGGCCACCCGGTACTCGTGGTTCTTGATCTCGCGGGGGACGGCGATCTTCAACGGAGTTCGTCCTTTCGGGTGCGACAAGGTGTGCTGTACCACGGTCGGGTACTTATGAAGGGCTGTCATCGTGCCGTCAGCACGAGACCAATGGCGATCATTTGTGCTACGAGGACATCACTGCCAGCGGAGCGCGACCAGCTGGGTGAGTAAGGCGAGCCGCACGTCGGGCTCGGTGAGATCGGCGTCGATGGCGTTCGTGACCCGCGACATGCGGTACCGCAGCGTGTTGGGGTGGATGTTCAGCGCCGCGGCCGCCGAGCGGGGGTCACCGGGGTGGCGCAGCCATTCGTAGAGCGTGTCGGCGTACCAGCCGTCGGAGTCCTCGTCGAGCGCCCGCAGCGCGACCAGCGGCCCGATCGCCGTCACCCCGGCCGCCGCGACGGCGGCCCGGTGCAGCACCAGCACCGCCCACACGTCCTCGTACCGCGCGACCGGCCCCTCGACCAGACCCGCCCGCAGCAGGCTGAGCGCCTCGTCGGCCTCGGCGCGGGAGCGGGCGAGGTCGGCCAGCTCGACCGGCGACCCGGCGGCCACCAGCGCGCCGCCGGTGGCCAGCGTCGAGCGCACCTGCTCCCAGCCGCCGTCGACCGGGACGACGGCGTAGAGCACGCCGTGCATGTCGGTGACCGCGGGCCGACGCCCGATGCCCTCGGTCAGCCGCTGGACCAATGTCAGCCGCACACCCTCGCCGCCCAGTGCGTCCTGGGCCTGCACGTCGACCGCGACCACCCGGTGCTCGCCCGCCGCGAGGTCGAGTTCGGCGGCCACCAGCCGGGCGCTGCCCGTGCCCTCCAGGACGGACCGCACCAGTTCGGCCGACCGCCTGCGCTCGCTGTCCTCCCTGGCCCGTCTGCGCAGCAGGTGCAGCGCCACGACCGGCGCGGTGTCGGCGAACGCGGCGGCGCGGTCGTCCGGCACCGGACCGGGGACGACCGCCCACATCGAGCCGAGCAGCTCGCCGCCCATCCGGATGGGCACGATCAGCCGGGGCAGCGTGCCGTCGCGCTGGGCGGGCACGAAGATCGTCGTGCGGCCCCGGCTGAGCTCCCGGAACACGCCGCGCGAACGGAACCGAGCCAGCACGTCGTCGGGGACCCGCCGCCCCATGATCGTCGACACCCGGGCCGGGTCGGTGCGGTCCTGCCTGGCCGAGTACGCCAGGACCCGGGAGTTCGCGTCCTCGATCGTCACCGGCGCGTCGATCACCGCCGCGGCGGCGTCGGCGAGGCGGAACAGGTCGCCGAACGGCCCTTCCGCCCGCGACGAGTCGGACTCGTCGGCGGCGGCGTCGAGCACCGACCGCAACAGCCAGACCAGCTGTGCCCACGCCGCCCCGGTGTGCACCTCGATGATCGCGATGTCGGATCGCTGCCCGGCCGTCTTCACCGCGTTGCGGGTCGCGTGCGGCGGTTTGAGCAGGACCGCCGCGGCACCCTGGGCGCCACAGTGTCGGACCAGCTCGACCGCGTCGGTCGCCCCCGTCACCGCGATGCCGAGGACCAGGTCACCGGTGGCGACCGGCGTCCGCTTGCCGCCCTCGGCGATGATCACGTCGGTGACCTGCGGGTGCTCGGTGTGGTCGGCGATGATCCGAAGCAGGGTGGGACCGACCCGGTCCACTACCCCCTGCACGGTGATCACCGCGGCTCCTCGTCATCGAGTGTCGTCCGGACAAAGGTAGCCGCTTCGTCCACACGAGACGGTGCGCGGCCCGGCATCCCCCCGCTCAGCGAGCCAAGAGCGTGGTGAGCCAGGCCAGCGCGGCGGTTAATCGCATCCCGTCGGCGTTGGGGTGGATCGGTGCCGCCGGGGCGGCCGGACGCAGTGGCTCGACCCAACGTCGGTCCGGGGGTTGGCAGGCGTCGTGGTTGAGGGAGAAGGCGTACGGGTCGACGAAGCGGGCACGGGCGGCGACGGCGGCTTGCTCGATGGTGCTGTTCAGCAGCCGCTCGGTGGCGTCGAAGTACGCGGTGTCGCCCGCGGCGAAGGGGACGGCGGGCCAGCAGCCCGTGTCGGGCGGCAGGATGCGCAGGTAGCCGACCACCAGGATCTTGGCGTGTGGGGAGCGGGCCCGGATGTCGGCGACGACCCGTGTGATCTTGGGGGCCACGGCGGCCACCCGCTCGGCGAGGACGTCGCGGCCGTCCCGGGTGTAGTACCGCCTGCACGGGTCGCCGGTCGGATCGGTGGCGCCTTCCTGCCCGCAGCGGGCGAGGATCTCGCCGAAGCCGATGTCGTTGCCGCCGATGGTGAGCGTCACCAGATCCGTGTCGCGACTGAGGCCGTTCAGCTGTGGTTGGTGTTGGCCGCCCGGGATCTGCTGCGGCGAGGTCATGTGCACCGTGGTCGCCCCGCTGCACGTCATGTCGCGGAACGCGGTCGTGCGCAGCCACTGGGCCAACACGGCCGGGTAGTTGTGGTCCGACCGGCCGCAGCCCGGCGGGACGCCGTTCTGCGCGGGGATGCCAGGGCCCGCCGCGTACGAGTCGCCGAGGGCGACGTAGTCCAGCGTCGGCTTGGCCGCGGAGGCGGGGATCGCCGTCGCCAGCAGGAGCAACAGGGTGAGGACCACGGAGCGCATGTCTCGATCGTCCGCCCACCGCACGGCCGCGTCAACGGCGTCGGCGCCGCCTGTGGACAACTCCGTCCATTGTGGTCAGACGGTGTCGCGGATCCAGTCCGGCACCGGCAGATCTCGGCTCAGGCACTCCTCCGACAGCCGCAGCGTCCACCGCAGCGCCTGCACCATCAGCGCGGCCATCTCGTCCGGCGCCGCGTTGGCCAAGGCGATCTCGATCTGCGCCTTCGCCCCGTCGGTGTCGCCCTGCACCTCCGCCAGCAGCGTGCGCACCGCCGTGCGGACCGGCGGGTCCGCCTCGTCGATCGGCACCTCTTGGCCGTCGTCGTCGTAGACCTGCATCTTCACCGGCGCCGAGCCGCCCGAGCCGAGTTCGGCGACCATGCCGCTGCACTCGTGGAACAGCATCAGCATCAGTTCGCGGGCATCGGAGTGGCTGTCCGGCGCGGCGCGCACGGCGGCGGCGACGCGGTCGAGCGCGCCGTCGTCCTGGCCGGCGCGCATGGCGGCCAGGGCCGCGCCCGCGGTGTCGGTCAGGCGTCGGCGGCGGGTCGGTTCCGGCTCGCTGTCGGGGTCCACGTCCCTCATCCTGCAACAGCCAGGTGTCGCGCGGGGAGATCAACGCTGTCGGATTCGTTCACTTGGCCGCACTCACCACGTCCCCGATGTCCAGCGCGGTGCCGAACGCCGGGCCCTCCCCGGTCGCCACCTCGAACTCGGCCCACCACCGGGCCTCCGCCGCGTCCCGCACACCGCGCACGCCCACCGCCGCGCCTGCCGCGCGCACCGCGGCGATGACCTCGCGCACGGCCCTGACCTGGGCGCAGTCGCGCGGCAGCCAGTCCGGGCGCCAGCCGTCGAACGGGTCGGCGAGCAGCACTGTGTCGATCTTGAACCGCTCGACCATGGCCAGTTCACGTGGGCCGCCCGCGAACCCGTGCACCGCGGTGACCACGCCGATGTCGCTGAGCGTGCGCAGGTTGTCCTGGGCGTCGGCGCTGGTCAGCACGGTCGCGGCGGCTAGACCGACCTCAAGCAGGCCGGGGCGGATCCCGGTGTCGACGATCGCCCGGTTGATCACAGCCGACAGCTCCGCGTCGGCAGACTGCAGCGCGGACAGCAGCACCCGCTGCACCGGCCCCTCCCCGGCGACCGGGGCGAACAGCGCCTGCCACACCGGCACCTGCGCGGTCGACCGGCCGATCAGCCACGGCCCCAGCGCCACCGACAGCCCGGTCGACTCGGCCAGATCGATCGTCGGCGGCAGCCCCGGCACCGGCCGGGGGCGAGGCTGGTGGGCGAGGGCGGACACCCGCACCGGCACCCGGTCCGACAGCCGCACGACCCGGTCGTATGCCACGTCCAGCTCGCCGTTCTCCCAGGCAGCGGGCAGCGCGGTCGCCGCCTTGCCGGTCACCCGGTCCCGCTTGTCGGCGTCGCGGTCGAACTCCGCCCACTGGCGTCTGCCCGCGCCGCGTGCCTGCCGCAGTGCCGCGTCGGCCGCGCGGAACACCTCGGCGGCCGACATGTCGGTGGCGGTCGTCCGGATCACCCCGATCGTGGCGCTGACGGCCAGGCCGATCCCGTCGCGGTACTCCGGCTCGGCCAGCTCGGCCTGGATCGACTCGACCAGGTCCGGCACCGATGGCGTCTCCGGGCCGTCGTGGATCAGTACGGCGAACTCGTCGCCGCCGAGTCGGGCGACGACCGCGTCCTCGTCGGCCACCACGGACTTGAGGCGTTCGGCCACGGTCCGCAGTACCCAGTCCCCGATCGGGTGTCCATGAGTCGTGTTCACCATGCCGAACGCGTCCAGATCCAGGCAGCACAGCGTGAGCGTGCCCGCGCCGACCCGACCGTGGATCGTCTCCAGGCGTGACTCGAAGCCCACCCGGTTGACCACCCCGGTGAGCGCGTCGTGCAGCAACTGGTGGGTGAGCCGGTCGCCGAGCAGGTGCAGCTCGCTCAGGTCCTGGACCATGGTCACCCGATAGGTGGGCCGTCCGGCGTCGTCGGTCAGGACCGAACTCGTCGCGTAGACCCAGGCCGTCTCGCCGTTGGCCAGCAGCAGCCGCTGCCGCTCGGGCAGGTGCGCCAGCGGGCTGCCGGGCAGGTCCGGCTCGTCGGAGACGAAGTCGGCGAGCGCGCGCCCGGCCAGATCGGCCTGCGTGCAGGCCAGGATCGTCGCCATCGCCGGGTTGGACTCGACGAACCGGCCGTTCTCGTCGGTGATCGCGATGCCGACCGACGCGGTCGCGAACACCTCGCGGAAGATCGATTCGGTGGTCTTGCGGTCGCGCTCGGCCCGCAGCATCGCGGTGTGCAGGGCGAGCCGCATGTTCTCCTGCTGCGACAAGGTCCGCTCGCGCCATGCCGTCGCGTAGCCGGACGAGACCGCGGCGAGCAGCTCGATGACCTTTTCCGCGTGGGTGCCGCTCGCGATCAGCCGGGTGGCCAGCATGGCGACCGACTGTCGCAGCGTGTCCTCGCCCGCGAACTCCTCGGTGACCATCCTGGCGCCGACGGCGAGGCCGGGTGCGCTGTCGAAAGGGGTCGCGGCGAGTGCGTCGAAGAGGCTGTCGACCAGCTCGGTCAACACGTCGCGGACGGCGGCGGATGACCGCGGCACGTACACGGTGGCTGCGATGACGCGCGTCCACGCACGGACCAGGGAGTCCCGGTCAGTGCGGGCGCGGACGGTGGGGTCCGACACAGGCGTGGTCAGGTCAGTTCTTACGGCCGACACCCGAGAGGATCCCGGCCCGGTTCGGGTCGTCGCCGTCGTCGAGCCCCTCATCGGGGTGCCACAGGGCGGTCGGCACGATGCCCGGCTCGACCAGTTCGTAGCCGTCGAACAGAGCGGTGATCTCGGCGCGCGAACGCGGGAACATCGGGTCGCGGCTGGACTTCATCACCTCGACGATCCGGTCCATCTCCTCGGGCATCAGGTCGCGGGTGAACTGGGAGAACGCCAGCCAGCTGCCCGGCGCCGTCGCGTCCCGGTACCGCGCCACGATCCGCGCCGGATCCTTCGCGGGCGCGACGAAGTGGAACACCCCGGCCATGATCAGCCCGATCGGCTGGTCGAAGTCGAGCAGTGCCCGGGTCGACGGGTTGTCGAGCACCGCGTCGGGGTCGGTGAGGTCAGCCTGCACGATGGTCGCGGCGGCGTTGTCGGCGAGCATGAGGTGGCTGTGCGCGAACGCGACTTCCTCGTAGTCGACGTACACGACGCGCGTGCGCGGATCGGCGGCCTGGGCGATCTCGTGGACGTTGCCGACCGTCGGGATTCCGGAGCCGAGATCGAGGAACTGCCGCACACCCTGCTCGATCATGAACAGCACGGACCGGCGCAGGAACGACCGGTTGTGCCGGGCGATCTGCCGTGCGTGCGGCTGAGCCGTCAGGAAGCGTTCGGCCAGGTCACGGTCGTGGGCGAAGTTGTGCCCGCCGCCGAGCAGGTAGTCATAGAGCCGGGCGGCGCTTGGTCTGTCTAGGTCGATCCCGTCCGGGATCCATGTCGTCGACTCGGCCACCACGACAACCCCACTCTCCGCGATCGTTTCGTGACCGTTGAGACTACTCACCCGGCCAGGGGATCCGACAGTGGATCTCGACGGTGCAGGTCCTTGACCGATGGGGACTTGGCGACCGCCGCCGGGTCCGGATAGGTGCCCAGGACTCGGTCGGCGGTGCCCGTCGTGGTGACGGTGAACCAGTAGTGCTCGTTCTTGTAGTGGTGGAGCCGGTGGTTGCGCCAGACCGCGCGGTAGGCGCGGGTGCGGGGCACGTAGTCGCTGTGGATGAGGTAGTGCGTCCACTCGTAGACCAGTCCCAGCGCGGCAACCACACAGAGATAGGTCAGGCCTAGGCCGGTCCGGCTGAACGCGAACAGCGCGATGGCGGTCACCAGCGGCAGCAGCCACAGCAGGACCGGCCATGGGATGAACACCAGCGGCACGTCGCGCGGGTCGGTGTGGTGTTCGCGGTGTTTGCGTGACAGCAGCGGGTCGATGGTGAGCGCGCCGATCCGGCGGGGCCGCCAGTGCAGGATCACCACGTGCACGACCCACTCGAAGAACGGGAACACGGCGAGCATGACGAAGGGGAGCAGCGTGTCCCACAGGCGCCAGTCGCCGACGACGATCCGGGCGGTGACGGCTCCGACGAGGGTCGTGCCGATCAGCCACGGCGACGGGTGCCGCGCGAACTCGGCCGCCGCGTCCACAAGCGACAGTCGTCGGCGGGGGCCGGACTCGTCGGCGCGCAGCCGGGCGCGGGCCCGTTGGTCGATGTCGTCGGTCATGGCTCCTCCAGGTGCTTGATCGCGACGTGGAACAGGTCGGTGGCCGGTCGCAGCAGAGCGTCGGCGGCCCGCCGTGCGGGAGCGGGATCCCCGGCGGTGATCGCGGCGGTGAGCGCGCGGTAGGCGTCGACTCGCGAGACCTCGGCGACCATGATCGGCGCCAGGATGTCGAGCGCGGGTTCGTACGCGGCGCGCAGGCTGTTGAACATCAGGCGGAAGACGACCGACTCGGCCCCGTCGACGATGTGGTCCCAGAACGCGAGGGCGTGCCGCTGGGACGTGACGGGGTCCGGCTCGCCCGCCAGGTCGGTGATCGCCGCCTCCAGTCGGTCCTGAAGCCGTTCGCCGGACCGCATCGTGGCGAGCGCGGCGACTTGGGGCCCGATGGCGAGGCGGGCGTCGAGGATGTCGCCGATGACCGATGGCACGACCGTGCCGCCGCGAAGAAGGAGCCGGGGAAGCAGATCCAGCCCCGCGCTGCGGCGGAAGTCGCGGACCACCGTGCCATCGCCCTGGCGGACGTCGACCAGCCCGGCTTGCGACAGGCGCTGGAGGGCTTCGCGAACGGCGGGACGTGAGACGCCCAGGACCTCGGCCAGCTTGCGTTCGCTTGGCAGGGACTCGCCCACCGCGACGCCGCCGTCGAGCACCGCGCGGATGAGCTGGGCGAACACCTCGTCGGGGACGGAGGTTCGGGCAACTGGCTGGAAGGTCACGGCTTCGACGGTAAATGGTAAGTGGTCAGAGGTCAAGTGGTCTGACCAGTGCTGTGTCGCCGTGCTCCTCAGGCGATGCGTTCCCCGATGAACGCCAGCATCTCGGGCATGATCCGCCGCCAGTAGGCGTCCTCGTGGGCGCCCGAGGTTATGACCGCGCGGGCGGGCTTGGTGCGGGCGATGAGGGTGCGAGCGGCGTCGACCGTGGGGTCCTCGGTGCCGCACCACACCCCCAATGACGAGCCGGTGATCGAGTCGGTGTGTCGCAGCGGCTCGTTGTCCTCCCAGAACCGCTCGGAGGAGAAGCGGTTCCCCCGCCTGATCGTGTCCTCCCAGGTCGGGAACAACGACGGGCTCGCGACCGTGACGGCCTTCAGGGACGGGCGGTGGCGGGCGAAGCACAACGCCCCGAAGGCACCCATGGAGATGCCCATGGCCGCGTCCAATGGTCCGAGCTCATCGGTCAGCATGCGTTGTGGGTCGTCGCCGTCATTCTCGACCCAGTAGCCGTCCTGGCCGCCGTCCACTGAGATGACCGCGAACGGGTGCGCGCCCGCACGCACGGCGGCGGTGAGGAACTGGGGCACGCCGAGGTTCACCATCCAGTTGGCATCGCCGCCATAGCCGTGCAACGCCACGCACTTCGGCAGGTTCTCCGCGGTGAGGCCGTCCGGCGCCATGGTGATGACGGTGACCGACGTGTTGCGTGCTTTTGAGGCGTACCGGGTGGTGATCATCGGACCGGCCGGGACATCCGGCACCGTGCCGACCGGCCCGGTCATGCCGAGAAGCTGCCGTGCCCGTTTCCCGCCAGGAAGGACGTCGGTGAGCACGCCCGCGCCTGCCAGGCCGAGCACCCCGATTCCGACCCCGCCGAACAACGCCGTCCGCCGCGTAACCCCCATGCTCAAGACAGTAACGTTCGCGCGCCGGGGCAACAGTCAAATCCCGCGGACTCCGGATTGGTGGGATCGTGTCCGTCATGAGTGACTCGGATCTGAACGACCTGAGGAAACGCGCGGACAACGGCGACAGTGACGCGATCGACGAGTTGGTCGAACTGGCCGGTGAGCGTGGGGACATGAATGAGCTGCGTCGGCTGTCGAACGCGGGCAGTGCGACGGCGACCGATCAGCTGATCGAGCTCGCGGGTGAGCTTGGGGACATGAATGAGCTGCGTCGGCTGTCGAACGCGGGTAGCGCGACGGCGACCGATCAGCTGATCGAGCTCGCCACGGAGAACGAAGACCTGGGCGAACTGAAGCGCCTCGCCGACGCGGGCAACACCACCGCCGCCGAGCAACTGGCCGAACTCACCGAGTAAGCCGTTCAGTCCCGCGGGCGCGGCCGGATGGTGCGGGCGGGGCAGCCATCCGAGGGTAAGCGACTGATCACATCAGGTGACGGCGACCGGTTCTTGGCTGAATAACGCTCCCCGGCGTGAAGGCTCGCCAAGGCGATGGCACTGGGGCCATCGGCGAATTGGGGAGAATCAAATGGGAAACCGACTTGGTCGGATCGCGCTGGCGATCGGCGGAAGCGTCGCGCTGGTGCTCTCGATGGCGAGCGTGGCCAACGCGGCCACGCCTCGCAACGGAGTGTGCGAGGTAGGCGAGTTCTGCCTGTACTACGGCTCCAGCAGGGGCGGATCCGTGTCCGATTTCAATGGCTCGATTTCGAACTACGGAGCCACCCTGCCGACCTGCTACGTGTTCAAGGGACCGGGCACTGGTCAGGGTGAGTGTGTCAAGAACAACGCCGGGTCGGCCTGGAACCGGACCACCAGCCACACCGTGATCGTCTACTACTACAGCGGTTACACCGGAGCTTCGCAGGCGTTCGGCGCGGGCCAGACGGCCAACCTGAACAGCTCCATGTGGGACAACAACGCCTCGCACAAGTTCATCGCCCACTAGGCACGTGTCATCGCCCCGCATTCCGAGGAATGCGGGGCGATTTCGTGAACGGGCTCAGACCGTCGGGGTGTTGACCAGCGCGGCCAGTGCCATCGCGGTGAGCAGGTCGGCCATCTGGTCGCGGTCGAGGTGCCTGCTGTGTGGGGTCGAGTTGATCAGCCCGAACACCGCGTGCGCCGCCGCGCGGGCGGTGGGTTCGGCGGTCGCGGGGACCGCGTCGCGGATGACCTCGACCCAGGTCTCGACGTAGCGGCGCTGCAGGGCGCGGACCTTGCGGCGATCCGGGTCGGTGAGGTTGCCGAGGTTGCGCTCCTGCACGGTGATCAGCGCGGGGTTGTCGAGCGCGAAGTCGACGTGGAACCGCACGAGCTCGCCAAGGGTGTCCTGGGGGCCGGACGCGGTGTCGACACGGGCGAGTCCGCCGTCGAGAAGGACCTCCGAGATGGACGTGAGCATCTCGCCGAGCATGGCGTCCTTGGAGCGGAAATGGCGGTACAGCGCCGGGCCGGAGATGCCGACGGCCGAGCCGATGTCGTCGATGCCGACGCCGTGGAAACCGTGGCGGGCGAACAGTTCCGCCGCGGCGGCGAGAATCTGCTCGCGCCTGCTCGGGCCGGTTTTCGCTGGTTCGGCTGCTGGGGACACGCGGTTCATCGTATGGCAGCCGAGTTAGCAGGCGCTAACCGTTCACGAAAACATGCGAAATGGTGTCGTGAGCCGTCACCTCGCGGTGCGGCGTTGACCTCGTGGGTCTTCCCGTGGCGGTACCCGTTGCCCGCGTGGTGCGGGTCTGACGTGGGTTTCCATCGGGCTCGTTTTGTGTCGCCCCGCAACTCGGGGAGGACATGCCGCCCGCGACCCCAACCCTCGGCTTCTCGACGTGGCGTTGCGGGACGTGCGCAGGTTGCAGCGGCAGGCAGCACGCCGGGGTCGGCCCGGACCGGCGCACGCGGCAGGTGTCCTCGGGGCGGTGGCGCAAGACCCAGGCCCGGATCGCCCGCCTGCACACCGCCGTGGCCAACGCCCGGCGTGACGGGCTGCGCAAGTTGTTCACCCGCCTGGTCCGCACTCACGTAGCAAAAATAAGTTACCGAACAGTTCCGTATTCGGTGGGTCGCTGGTAGTCATGATCTGTCGGGTTCCCCTCCAACGACGGAGGCAAGGCATGCGTGTCTCACGGTTCCTCGTCATCTCCCTCTTATCGGTCTTATCCCTGCTCGGGCTGGCGATCCCAGCCTCGGCGGCGACCGGCAAGTACGTCGCGCTCGGTGACTCCTACTCCTCCGGCCTCGGTGCGGGCAGCTACGGGAGCAGCGGCTCCTGCAAGCGCAGCGCCAACGCCTATCCCCAGCTCTGGGCCAACTCCCACGCCCCGTCCGCGTTCTCGTTCGTCGCGTGCTCCGGTGCGAAAACCGGGGACGTGCTGGCCAACCAGGTCGGCGCGATCACCTCCGACACCGCCCTGGTGACCATCTCCATCGGCGGCAACGACGCGGGCTTCGCCAGTGTCATGACCGACTGCAACACCGGGTCGGACTCCTACTGCGTGCAGCGCAACCAGGAAGCGCAGAACTACGCGCGCAACACGTTGCCCGCCAAGCTCGACCAGGTCTACGCGCAGATCCGCTCCCGGGCGCCCAGCGCGCGCGTGCTCGTGGTCGGCTACCCGCACATCTACCAGCTCAACGGCTCGTGCTGGATCGGGCTGAGCGAGACCAAGCGGGCCGCGATCAACCAGTCCTCCGACGTCCTCGCCCAGGTCACCGCCGGTCGCGTCGCCGCGGCGGGCTTCACCTTCGTCGACGCCCGTCCCGCGTTCACCGGGCATGAGATCTGCGCGTCCGGCGCCCGCTGGATCAACAGCGTGACGTGGCCGATCGAGGAGTCCTACCACCCGAACGTCGCAGGTCAGAACGGCGGCTACTTCGCCGCGGTGCGGGCCGTCACCGGCTGATAACCCGCTGTTCGCCGAGGGCCACCCCTGTTCGCGGGGGTGGCCCTTTCCATGAGTGGACGCCGACGTTAGCGAGCGCTAACATTCGAGGTGTAGTTAACGGTGACTAACACGCGATCGCGAGGAGCGAGATGGACGCGCCCGTCCTGCGCACCGCCGCCGACCCCGCCGCCGACGCCTATCTGCGCAACGTCAAGGAACACGGCGAACTCGTCGGCGACCTGCGCGACCGGCTCGGCACGGCGGCACTCGGCGGTCCCGAGAAGGCCCGCACCCGCCACGTCGAACGCGGCAAGCTGCTGCCCCGCGACCGGGTCGACTCCCTGGTCGACCCAGGGTCGCCGTTCCTGGAACTCTCGCCGCTGGCCGCCACCGGAATGTACGGCGACGACGCCCCGGCCGCGGGTGTCATCACCGGGGTCGGCCGGGTGTCCGGCCGCGAGTGCGTCATCGTCGCCAACGACGCCACCGTCAAGGGCGGCACGTACTACCCGATGACGGTCAAGAAGCACCTCCGCGCGCAGGAGGTGGCGCTGCAGAACAACCTGCCGTGCGTCTACCTCGTCGACTCCGGCGGCGCGTTCCTGCCCAAGCAGGACGACGTCTTCCCCGACCGCGACCACTTCGGCCGGATCTTCTTCAACCAGGCCACCATGTCCGCCCAGGGCATTCCGCAGATCGCCGCGGTGCTCGGCTCGTGCACCGCCGGTGGCGCCTACGTTCCCGCGATGAGCGACGAAGCCGTCATCGTGCGCAACCAGGGCACGATCTTCCTCGGCGGCCCGCCGCTGGTGAAGGCCGCGACCGGTGAGGTCGTCACGGCGGAGGAACTCGGCGGCGGCGCCGTGCACTCCGGCGTCTCCGGGGTCACCGACCACCTCGCCGACGACGACGCGCACGCGCTGCGCATCGTCCGTTCGATCGTCAGCACGCTCGGCCCGCGCGCCCCGCGCCCGTGGGAGGTCGCACCGGTCGAGGAGCCAGCGGTCGACCCATCGACGCTCTACGGCGTCGTGCCCACAGATTCCCGTACGCCGTACGACGTGCGTGAGGTGATCGCCCGCATCGTGGACGGCAGCCGGTTCCGCGAGTTCAAGAAGGAATACGGCTCGACCCTGGTCACCGGGTTCGCCCGGATCCACGGCCACCCGGTCGGCATCGTGGCCAACAACGGCGTGCTGTTCAGCGAGTCGGCGATGAAGGGCGCGCACTTCATCGAACTGTGCGACCAGCGCTCGATCCCGCTGCTGTACCTGCAGAACATCACCGGCTTCATGGTCGGCCGCGACTACGAGGCGGGCGGCATCGCCAAGCACGGCGCCAAGATGGTGACCGCGACGGCGTGTGCGCGCGTCCCGAAGTTCACCGTGGTTGTCGGCGGATCGTTCGGCGCGGGCAACTACTCGATGTGTGGCCGCGCGTACTCGCCCCGGTTCCTCTGGATGTGGCCGAACGCGCGCATCTCGGTCATGGGCGGCGAGCAGGCCGCGTCGGTGCTGTCGACGGTGCGCCGCGACCAGATCGAGGGCGGTGGCGGTGAGTGGTCCGCTGAGGACGAAGAGGCGTTCACGGCGCCTATTCGCCAGC
>Ga0247823_10001881_pt1 | contig 17314 bp, 18 predicted proteins | sample 13C_PalmiticAcid_2_FD_192426 | JGI IMG/M metagenome (GOLD analysis project Ga0247823, IMG submission 192426) | Soil microbial communities from agricultural site in Penn Yan, New York, United States - 13C_PalmiticAcid_Day30 | ecosystem: Environmental > Terrestrial > Soil > Agricultural land...
ACCCGAGCCACTGTCCCCTCCCGCTGCCGAGACCACCCCGCCTCCACCCAAGGCGCCGCCCACACCCGAAGAGGTAATGCCGGAATGGGTGCGCACCCACGGCAACAACGCCCACCTGCTGCTCGAAGGCGGCGGTGAGCAGCCGTGGCGCGTGCTGGGCCACGTCAAACAGGACGGCGAACGACAACGCCTGATTGATGCGGCGCGCGAGTTGCCATGGCCGGTGGAGGTGTCGGTGTCCACCGAGGCGGAACGGATCAGCGCCGTGCAGCGCTACGTCAACGAGCAGCCGCCGAACGCCAGGCTTGCCGTGCGCTGGCGCGAGGGCGACACCGGGAACCCCACGGTCCGCGTGGTCGCGGCCAACCAGGCGCTGGCCGATGAGTTCGTCGCCCGATTGAACAAGGACCTGCGTCCGCTGGCCCCCATCGACACCGAGGTGCTGCTGCCCCCGGCCGTGCGCCACCGCTTCATGGAGCGCCTGGACACCGCCGGTCTGGAGTCGCGCTTCACCACCGTTCGCACCGAGCCCGACCTGGCCTTGACCGCCCTGCTGCCGCAGGCCGATGTGGCGCGCTGGGAGCGGATGTTCTCGGACTTCACGCAGGAGTACGGCAGCGTGTTGAGCATCAGCGCGGTGATTCGCACCGAGCGCGACGCCATCGAATCCCGGATCCGGGCGGTGGTGGCCGGCGCGTACCCCTACGTGATGACGACCTCCGGCCAGCGCGTGGCCCCAGGGGGTGCGATCGACGGCAAGACGGTGGTCGCCGTCAACGCCCAGGAAGTGGTTTTTTCCGATGGATTGCGCGTGCGGCTGCGCCCCTAGAACGCCGCCAGGAGCATGACGATGAAGACCTTGAACGACACCATTCCGCCGGAACATTCCCGGTTGCTGGAGGATTGGCTGCCCGACGACCACGCGGCCACCCGACGCGATCTGCAGGCGCTTCAGGACAACTGCCGCGCGGCGAAGCAGCAGCTCACGGACAAAGTGAGCTTCGAGCGACTGCGCGCATTGGGCGTGGGTGTTTCAGCGGCGCTGTGGGTGCTGGATCGCCTGCCCAACGCACTGCGACGCGCCCCAGACAACGCATCTTCCCCAGCGCCGACTCCCCGGCCGGCACCCACCACCGACGTCAGCTGACGTCTTGCACCCCAGGAGGCCACCATGGCATCGCTCACAATGGACCATCTGCGCGACACTTCGGAAGTGATCATGCGCGACTCGGAAGATCGGCTGTTCGAGATGCTCGAATCGATTTCTTCCGGCGAAGACGTGTCGAACGCCGACCTGCTGAAGTATCAGATCGAGCTGTCGATCAACAGCCTCACGGCCACGATCACCAGCTCGATCGTCAAGGAGCGCTCCGACACCCTCAAGGCGGTGGTTCAGAAGTTCTGACCGCGAGCGGCTGGCGCCCTGAGTGGACGCCAGCCGATCCGCCACCCCACTCAGGACGCTGGTCGCAGCGCGTCCACTTGCGTGACCGCGGCGATGGCCGCGGTGCGGCTGTTCACCTGCAGCGTGGTGAAGATGGCCGCGATGTGGCTCTTGACCGTGCCCATGGCCATGTTGAGCTCGCGGCAGATCTGCTTGTTGCTGCGCCCTTTCATGAGCTGCTCCAGCACCTCGATCTGGCGCGCCGTGAGCCGGGCGGTGACGTCGTGGCGCAGGCGGCCGTGGTACCGCGACGTGACTTCGGGTGCATCGGTTCGCCGCCCGTCCGCCGGATTGTCCTGCGCAATGAGGGCCTCGGGCGACACGTAGGTGCCTCCATCGAGCACGAACTTGAGCGCCCCGGCAAACACCCGGCTGCCCACTTTCTTGGACAGGTAGCCACGGGCGCCCTGGCGCATCAGGCAGCGCATGCGGCTGCCGCTCTCGACGCCCGTCATCACCACGGCCGGGGCATTGGAGGTGAACCCCTGCAGGGTGGACAAGTCCTCGCCGGCCAATGGAATCAGGCCTTCATCGACCACCAGCAGGTCCACGCTGCTGATCTGGCCGGACACCACGAGAAGCTCGTCCCAGGAGGCGGCTTCGTGGATGACGACCTGGCGGTCCAGCGCCCGCAAGGACACCTTGAATCCTTCGCGCAGGATCTCGGCTTCCTCGGCGAGCACCACATGGAGGCAGCGAGCTGCCGGCAAATCCCAGGGCTGGGAAGACACCAGTTCGGTGTTTTGTACGTGAGCTGAATCGAACGACATGGGAGACTCCACTCTGTCTGACATTGACCCCCACTGATCTGTTTTTCTTGTCTGCGGGGTGATTTTTCGGCTTCGGGACCATCCGACCAATACGCTGTGAGCACTATTTCCTAGGTCCGGCGGGCTTGGGCGGTCACCTAGGCCGAATGACGGTCAAAGTCCTGCCACAGGCCGCGATGGACGTTCTCCCGGGAGTTCCCGGGCCGGCATTTGTGCTTGGCTCGCAGGTTGCTAAGCCCCTGGCATGAGTCACCCCCCCCTCCCGACCGACCTGGGCCTGAGCAAACTGGACAGCGCCCTGCTCAACATCCTCGTCAAGAACGGGCGCGCCTCCTTTGCCGAGCTGGCCCGGCACCTGGGCATCTCCCGCGCGCACGCCCGGGCGCGGGTGCAGGCGCTGCAGGCCAATGGCGTGATAGAGCTGTTCGCGGCCGTCATCAATCCCGAGAAGCTCGGCCAGGTGAACTCCACGTTCCTGGACATCGTGGTGACGCCCGCAGCGATCGAGCGCGTCGCGCAGGAGCTGGCCGACTGCCCCGAGGTGGTGAGCCTCTACGTCATGAGCGACCTGCGCAGCCTGCACGTGCACGCGCTCACCGAGAGCGCGGCCAGTTTCGAGGCCTTCGTGCGCCGGCACGTGTTCAACCGCCCGGAGATCGTGTCGGTGGACTGCAAGACCTTGCTGACGCGTGTGAAGAACCGCCGGGGCGGTGCCCGGCTGTGACGAGGTCCGCGCTGGTGCGGACGCACCGTTGGCGTGCGGCGATGCCATTTGTTCAGTGCGACGCCCCACCCCGTGCCCCAGACCTGGAATCGACCCCGGGCCGCAGCACAGCCGGTTGACAAACGATCACCCGACGGACCTTCACTGAACATTCGGCACGCGCACACGGCCCCAGAACGCACCAAAACAGAAGCGCCCCGCGCCCCTGCGCGCCGCCAGCGCCTTGCCCGCCGCGGCAAACCTGCATGGCACAGGCTTTGCAAATGATCGCTCCTGTCACTTGACAAACGTCACCTCCCGCAACCCACCGACCCGACAGGAGCGTCTCCCATGGCCCTGATCCGCCGCCAATTCCTCTCTCGCGCCGCCCTCGCCACCAGCGCGCTCGGCGCCCCCGCGCTGGCCCACGCACAGACCGCGCGCTTCAACTGGAAGATGACCAGCGCCTACGGCAAGGGCTCGCCCTTCTACATGGACGGCCCCGGCAGCGCCACCGACCTCGCCAAACGCATTCGCGAGATGTCCGACGGGCGCCTGAACATCCAGGTGTTCGGCGCGGGCGAGCTGATTCCCGCCTTCGAAGGCTTCGACGCCGTGCGCGCCGGCACCGTGGAAATGAACCACGCCAACAGCTACTTCTGGACCGGCAAGACCTTCGCCGCGCAGTACTTCACCGCCGTGCCTTTTGGCCTGAACTTCCAGGGCATGAACGGCTGGCTGTACGACGGTGGCGGCCAGGAACTGTGGAACGAGGTCTACGCGCCCTTCGGCATGGTGGCCATGCCCTGCGGCAACACCGGCGTGCAGATGACGGGCTGGTTCAAGAAAGAGATCAAGTCGGTCGCCGACTTCAAGGGCCTGAAGATGCGCATCCCCGGCCTGGCTGGCAAGGTCTACGCCAACCTGGGCGTGGACGTGAAGGTGTTGCCGGGTGGCGAGATCTTCCCCGCGCTGGAGCGTGGCGTGATCGACGCGGCGGAGTTCGTGGGCCCCTTCCAGGACCGCCGCCTGGGCCTGCAGAAGGCCGCCAAGTTCTACTACACCACCGGCTGGCACGAGTCGTCCACGGTGTCCGAGCTGCTCATCAACAAGGCCGCCTGGGACAAGCTGCCCAAGGACCTGCAGGCCATCGTGAGCAACGCGGCCGCCGCCTGCAACGTGATCAGCGAAGGCTGGTGCCAGAAGGCCAACTCGGAAGCCATGGAAGACCTGGTGAAGAACCAGGGTGTGACGGCACGGCCGCTGCCCGATGACGTCATCAAGGCCCTGAAGGCCGAGACCGACAAGGTGTTGGCCGAGGCCGTGAAAGACCCGCTGACGAAGAAGGTGCACGACTCCTACTTCGCCTTCAAGGCCAAGTACGACCGCTGGAGCGAGATCAGCGAAGAGGCCTACCACCTCAAGGTGCGCGGCTGATCATGCTCAGAGCGTTGCGGCCGTTGGCCGCGTTCATCGAGGGCCTGATCGACCGCACGGGCGCGCTCACCGCGTGGATCGCGCTGGTCATGATCGGCCTGGTGGCCACCAACGTGCTGCTGCGCTACGCCTTCAGCCTCGGCTCGGTGTGGGCGCAGGAGCTGGAGTGGCACCTGCTCGCGGCCCTCATCCTGCTCGGCATGAGCCACGCCGTGCAGCGCGGCGGCGAGGTGCGCGTGGACCTGTTCTACGCGCGCTTCCCCGCGCCGCTCAAGCGCGCCATCGACGTGGTCGCGGCGCTGCTGCTCATCGCGGTGAGCATCGCCTTCATCAAGCTGTCCATCGCCTACGTGGGCCAGGCCTACGGCATCGACGAGCGCTCGGCGGACCCGGGTGGCCTGCCCTACCGCTGGGCGATCAAGGCGCTCATTCCGTTCGGCTTCGGCCTGTTGGTGCTGCAGCAGATGGCGCATCTGGTGCGGCTGCTGAGCGGCTCCACCGACGCACAGCGCGAGGAGGACGCGCGTGTTTGAGATGCACCACTACGCCCTGATGATGCTGGGCGGCTTCTTCCTGCTGCTGATGATCGGCATCCCCGTGGCGGTGAGCCTGGCGGTGGCTGGCTTCGTCTTCGGCTGGCTGGGCTTCGGCGAGACGCTGTTCAACTTGCTGCCGGCCCGCTTCTACGGCATCGTCGGCGGTTACCAATGGATGGCGATCCCGCTGTTCGTCTTCATGGGCGTGATGCTGGAGAAATCACGCCTGGCCGACGACCTGCTCGACGTAATGGGCCACCTGGCCGGCGGCCTGAGGGGCGGCATGGCCATCGGCATCGTGCTGTTCGGCGTGCTCATGGGGGCCACCACCGGCATCGTGGGCGCCACCATCATCACGCTGGGCCTGCTCACGCTGCCCACGCTCATCCGCCGTGGTTACGACAAGAGCGTGGCTTGTGGCGTGATCTGCGCGTCGGGCACGCTGGGGCAAATCATTCCACCCAGCCTTATCCTGATCCTGCTGTCCGACATCATGCAGCTCTCGGTGGGCACGCTGTTCGCGGCCGCGGTAGGCCCGGGGCTGCTGCTGGCTCTGGTCTACATCGGCTACCTCGTCGTCATGGGTTGGCTTCGGCCCGCGAGCATGCCGCCCATTCCGCTCGCCGAGCGCGACGCCGTGTCGCGCCGCGAGCTGTGGACGCGCTTCTTCAAAGTGCTGGTGCCGCCGGTGATGTTGGTGGTGGCGGTGCTGGGCTCCATCGTGGGCGGCATTGCCGCGCCCACCGAAGCGGCCAGCATGGGCGCCGTGGGGGCGGTGCTGGTCACGCTGTTCGCGCGCCGGTTCAACCTCAAGGTGCTGAAGGAGACCGCGCTGGAGACGAGCAAGATCACCGCGGTGATGATGCTCATCCTCATGGCCGCGCAGGTGTTCGCGCTCGCGTTCCGCGGCCTGCAGGGCGAGGAGCTGATCGCCGCCCTGTTCGACAAGCTGCCCGGGGGCGTGAACACGGCCATCTGGTTCCTGATGGCCATCATCTTCGTGCTCGGCTTCTTCGTGGAGTGGATCGAGATCAGCTACATCGCCGTGCCGCTGTTCCTGCCGATCCTGCTCAACCTGGGCGTGGACCCGGTGTGGCTGGCGATGCTGATCACGGTGAACCTGCAGTCGAGCTTCCTCACGCCGCCCTTCGGCTGGGCCCTGTTCTACCTCAAGGGCGTGGCACCACCGAGCGTGAACATCAAGGACATCTACAAGGGCGTGCTGCCATTCATCCTGCTGCAGGGCATCACGCTGCTGCTGGTGTTCCTGTTTCCCTCGATCGCGCTGTGGCTGCCCAAGGCCATCGGTTGGTAGAGAACACATGGCCTTCTTCTATCAGTACAGCGCGGCCTGGCTGCTGGGGCTCGCGGTGGCCCTGCTCGCCACCGGTCTGGTGGCGGGCGCGCTCGCCGGCCTGCTCGGCGTGGGCGGCGGCATCGTCATCGTGCCGGTGCTCTACCACCTGTTCACCTTGCTCGGCGTGGACGAGTCGGTGCGCATGCACGTGGCGGTGGGCACCTCGCTCGCGACCATCGTGCCGACCTCCATCCTGTCGAGCCGCGCGCACCGGCGCAAGGGCAGCCTGGACCCGGCGCTGATCCGGCGCTTGCTGCCCTGGGTGGTGGTGGGCGTGGGGCTGGGCGCCGTGGCCAGCGGCCTGCTCAAGGGCACCGTGCTCACGGCCGTGTTCGCCAGCGTGGCGCTGCTCGTGGCACTGAACATGGCCTTCAAGCGCGACGGTGTCGCCCTGCGCGACGGCCTGCCCGGCACGCTGGGCACCGCCGCCATCGGCGGCGGCATCGGCGGCCTGTCCACGCTCATGGGCATCGGTGGCGGCACGCTGTCGGTGCCCATCCTCAACGCGCTGCGCGTGCCCATGCACCGGGCGGTGGGCACGGGCGCGCTGCTCGGCACGGTCATCAGCGTGCCCGGGGCGCTGGCCTTCGTCGTCAACGGCCTGGGTGTGCCGCTGCGCCCGCCCTTCAGCCTGGGCTACGTCAACGCGCTGGGCTTCGCCCTCATCGTGCCGGCCACGCTGCTGACCACCGGATGGGGTGCGACACTCGCGCACCGCATCGACGCCCGGCGCCTGCGCCAGGTCTTCGCGCTCTTTCTCGCGCTGACCTCGCTGCGCATGTTCGTCGGCCTGCTCACCTAGCACCATTCACAGAGACATCGGGATGATTCACACCCTCAGGGCCTTGGGCGGCATGGCCGTGGCGCCCCACCACCTGGCCGCGCAGGCCGCGCGAGACGTGCTGCGCGACGGCGGCAACGCCGTCGAGGCGATGGTCGCCGCGGCCGCCACCATCGCGGTGGTCTACCCACACATGAACGCCATCGGCGGCGACGGCTTCTGGCTCATCCACGAGCCCGGCCAGGCCGTGCGGGCCATCGACGCCTGCGGCCCCGCCGCGCGCCTGGCCACGCGGGACTTCTACCAGGGCGCCGCGGCCATTCCCTCGCGCGGCCCGCTGGCCGCGCTGACGGTGGCCGGCACGGTCGGCGGCTGGTCGCGCGCGCTCGAAGTCTCCGCCCGCTGGGGCGGCACGCTGGACTTGCCGCGCCTGCTGGGCGACGCCATTCGCCACGCGAACGAGGGCGTGGCCGTGACGGCCAGCCAGGCCGCGCTCACGCGCGCCAAGCTGGGCGACGGGCTTGGCGCGGCGCCGGGATTTGCCGACACCTTCCTGGTCGATGGCCAGCCGCCGCCGGTGGGACATCGGCTGCGCCAGCCGGCCCTGGCCGACACCCTGCGGCACCTGGCCACCCACGGGCTTGACGACTTCTACCGGGGCGATCTGGGCGCGCGCATCGGCGACGCGCTGCGCGCCGTGGGCAGCCCCGTTTCGGCTGATGACCTGGCCGCCTACCGCGCCGCCTTCGTCGAACCGCTGGCCGTGAAGCTGCGCGACAGCACGGTCTACAACCTGCCGCCGCCCACGCAAGGCCTGTCCACGCTGATGATCCTGGGCCTGTTCGACCAGCTCGGCGTGGGCGACGACGATGGCGAATCCTTCGCCCACGTGCACGGCCTGGTGGAAGCCACCAAGCGCGCCTTTCGCGTGCGCGACCGCGTGGTCACCGACCCCGGCCGCCTGCCAGAAGACCCGCGCGCCCACCTCGAGCCGGGGGCGCTGGCCGCGCTTGCACAACAGATCGATGCGAAGCGCGCCCTGCCCTGGCCCGACCCGAGCGCGCCCGGCGACACCATCTGGATGGGCGTGGTCGACCGCGAAGGCCGCGCGGTGAGCTTCATTCAGAGCGTGTACTGGGAGTTCGGTTCGGGCGCCGTGCTCGACGGCCTGGGCATCTGCTGGCAGAACCGGGGCACCAGCTTCTCGCTGGACCCGCGCGCACTCAACGCCCTGGAGCCCGGCCGCAAGCCCTTCCACACGCTCAACCCCTCGCTCGCGCTGTTTGACGATGGCCGCGTGATGCCCTTCGGCACCATGGGCGGCGAAGGCCAGCCGCAAACGCAGGCCGCCGTGTTCACCCGCTACGCGCGCTTCGGCCAGCCCCTGCAGCAGGCCGTGAGCGCGCCGCGCTGGCTGCTGGGCCGCACCTGGGGCGCCAGCAGCACCTCGCTCAAGCTGGAGAGCCGGTTTCACCCGGCGCTGGTGCGCGAACTCGCCGAGGCCGGCCACGTGGTGGAGGTGCTGGACGAGCCCTTCAGCGACACCATGGGCCACGCTGGCGCACTGGTGCGCCGGGCCGACGGGGTGATCGAGGGCGCGGTGGACCCGCGCAGCGACGGGGTGGTGGCCGGCGTCTGACGCCACACGCCACGCGCAGCGGCGACAATGGCGTGGACCCACGCGCCATGCCCACACCTCCCTCCACCTTCATCGACGCCACGCGCTGCCCCCTGTGCGGCGGCGACAACCGCTGCGCGGTGGAGATCGAGAAGGCCACCGGCGAGCCCCAGCCGCCCTGCTGGTGCGTGAGCGAAACCTTCACACCCGACCTGCTCGCCCGCATCCCCGAGGCGGCGCGCCGCACGGCCTGCATCTGCCCGGCCTGCGTGCGCAAGGCGCTGGCCACCCCTCCATGAGCGAACCCGCCGCGCCCAACCCCAACCCCCACGGCCTGCCCGCGCTGCGCGAGCGCTATGGCCCGCGCTACCGCTGGCTGCTTCTGCTGGCGGTGATGGTGGGCACCATGGCGTCCATCATGTCGTCCACCGTGGTCAACGTGGCCATCCCGGACATGAGCCAGCACTTCACGCTCGGCCAGGAGCGCGCGCAGTGGGTCACCTCGGGTTTCATGGCGGCGATGACCGTGTCCATGCTGACCACGCCCTGGCTGCTGGCGCGCTACGGCTACCGCGCCACCTACTCGGGCTGCATGTGGCTGCTGCTGGTGGGCGGCGTGGCCGGCGGCCTGGCCAACGACTACCCGCTCGTGCTGGCCGCACGCGTGGCCGAGGGACTGGCCGCGGGCGTGGTGCAACCCATTCCGGCCATCATCATCCTGCGCGCCTTCGATTCCAGCGAACAGGGCCGCGCCAGCGGCATCTTCGGCATGGGCGTGGTGCTGGCGCCGGCGCTGGGGCCCAGCATCGGCGGCGTGCTGGTCGACTGGTTCGGCTGGCGTTCCATCTTCTTCATGGTCGTGCCGTTCTGCATCGTCTCGCTGTGGCTGGCGCGCAAGCTCATCCCCACCACCGCCCCGGGCGGCGCAGACGCCAACCGCGCGGGTGCCGCGCTGGACTGGCGCGGCCTGCTGCTGGCCACCGCGGGCACGCTGTGCCTGCTCAATGGCCTGGTGGAGCTGCAGGGCGGCACGCCGCTGGTGGCCACCACGCTGCTGATGAGCGCGGTGGCCCTGCTGCTGGTGTTCATCTGGCTGGCGCGGCGCATGCTGCACACGCACCGACACGCGCACGGGCCCGAGCCATTGATGAACCTGAGCCTGTTCGCCGACCGGCGCTTCGCCATGGGCAGCCTGGTGGCCTTCATCTACGGCGTGGCGCTGTTCGGCTCCACCTACCTGCTGCCGGTGTATATGCAGATGGGCCTGCAGCTGTCGGCCGCCACGGTGGGCACGGTGTTGCTGCCCTCGGGCCTGGTGCTGGCCATCAGCATCGCCGCCGTGGGCCGCCTGGCCGACCGCCAGCCCACGCACCGCCTGGTGAGCATCGGCCTGGTGCTGCTGGCGGCCTCGTTCGCGCTGATGGTGACGATCCGGCTGGAGCACGCGGCGCGCATCATCCCGCTGCTGGTGATCTGGGCCATCGTGGGGCGCATCGGGCTGGGCTTCATCCTGCCCTCGCTCAACATCGGCGCCATGCGCGGCCTGGGCCCGGCCCACATCCCCCAGGGCGCCAGCGTCATCAACTTCCTGCGCATGCTGGGTGGCGCCGCGGGCGTGAGCCTGTGCGGCATCTTTCTTGAGTGGCGCCTGGCGGCGCACGGCGCGCCGCTCGACGCCTCGCCCACCACGCCCGCGCGCATCGCGGCCTTCGACGAAACCTTCCTCATGCTGGCCGGCATCTGTGCGCTGGCCGTGCTGGCTGCCTTGCGACTGAAGCCGCCCACACCGCCGGTGCCGCCACCGCCCGAGCGGCATACCGGTCAGGCCTGAGCCGCGGACGACGAGGCAGAATCCGCCCATGTGCCAACTGCTGGGACTCAACTGCGCCACGCCCACCGACGCGTCGTTCAGCTTCACGGGCTTCTGCGACCGCGGCGGCAGAACCGACCACCACGCCGACGGCTGGGGCATCGCCTTTTTCGAAGGCAAGGGTCTGCGCCTGTTCATCGACCACCGCAGCGCGCACGACTCGCCCATGGCGGCCTTCCTGCAGGGCTACCCGCTCAAGAGCCGCAACATCATCGCCCACGTGCGCAAGGCCACCATCGGCGAAGTGGCGCTGGAAAACGCCCACCCCTTCGTGCGCGAGTTGTGGGGCCGTCAATGGGTGTTCGCGCACAACGGCGACCTGAAAGACTACGCGCCGAACCTGCACAGCCACTTCCGCCCCGTGGGCACCACCGACAGCGAGCGCGCCTTCTGCTGGCTGATGCAGGAGCTGGCCAAGTCACACGCCGGCCTGCCCAGCGTGGACGAGCTCACCCGCACCCTGCGCGAGCTGGTGCCGCAGGTGCGCGGCTTCGGCACCTTCAATTTCCTGCTCTCCAACGGTGAGGCGCTGTGGGCCCACTGCAGCACCAAGCTGCACTGGCTGGTGCGCCAGCACCCCTTCTCGCAGGCCACGCTGAAGGACCGCGACTGGACGGTGAACTTTGCCGATCTCAACCAGCCCGGCGACCGCGCGGCCGTGATCGTGACCACACCGCTCACGAGCAACGAGGTGTGGACGCCTTTCGCGCCCGAGGAGCTGAAGGTCTTCGTGGATGGGCTGCCGGTGGGCTGAGCCCCGCGCGCCCTCAGGCGTCCAGCACCAAGTGTTCCGATCGGCAGCGGGACACGCAAACCATCATCGATTTGTTCGCCGCGCGCTCGCTCTCGGTGAGGATGCTGTCGCGGTGGTCCACCTCGCCTTCGAGCACGCGCGTCTCGCAGGCGCCGCACAGGCCTTCGCGGCAACTGTGGTCGGGCGACAAGCCGGCCTCCAGCATGGCGTCCAGCACCGAGCAGTCGGCCCGCACCTCGATGCGGCGCGCGCTGCGGCGCAGTTCCACGGTGAAGGTGGCTGCCTCGGGCGCGCCTGCCGGCGCCGGCGCGGCGGCGAAGCGTTCGATGTGCGCGTTCGCATGGCCCAGGCCCTCGCAGGCCGCGAGGAAGGCGTCCAGCATGGGGCCGGGTCCGCAGGCATAGAAGTGCGCGTCGCCGGGGTAGCTGGAGAGCCGCTCGCGCAGGTCCGGCGGTCCACCGGCCTCGTCGTCGACGTGCCAGTGCACGCACAAGCCGGGCGAGGCCAGCTCATTGAGCCGCTCCACGAAGGCCGCGTCGGCGCGCGAGCGCGCGCAGTAGATGAGATCCGCCGGACGCCCCAGGGCCGACAGGCGCTCCAGCATGCACAGGATGGGCGTGATGCCGATGCCGCCGGCCACGAACACCGAGTGCCGGGCCGATTCGTGCAGGGCGAAGTTGTTGCGCGGCGCCGAAATCGTCAGCACCTGGCCCACACGCAGTTGTTCGTGCACGAAGGCCGAGCCGCCGCGGCTCTTGCGGTCCTTGAGCACACCGACCACGTAGCGACCCTCCTCGCCGGCCGGGTTGAGCAGCGAGTAGCTGCGCACCAGGCCATTGCCCAGGTGCAGGTCGATGTGCGCGCCGGGCTCGTGCGGCGGAAAGACCACGCCCGCGTGCTCGGGGCGCAGCTCGACGCTGATCACGTCGCGCGCCTCGTAGCGCAGGCAGTGGACGCGGGCCTTGAGCGTGGCGGTGGTCATCGCAAGCGCCTCACATGATGTGCAGGCCACCGTCCACCATCAGCGTGGTGCCGGTGATGAAAGAGGCCTCGCTCGAGGCGAGCCACAGGATCGGCGCGGCGATCTCCTCGGGGCGCGCCCAGCGGCCGATGAGGGACGTGTCCTTGCGCTCGGTGCTCAACTGCTCCACGCTCTTGCCCGCCGCGCTGGCGCGGCCGACGTGGAAGTCGGTCAGCGTGGAGCCCGGGCACACCGCGTTGGCGCGCACGCCGTGGGCCGATTCCTCGAACGCCAGCGTGCGCGTGAACGCCAGTTGCGCGGCCTTGGTGGCGTCGTACAGCGCCATGCCCCGGCGGCCGGTGACGGCGTAGCACGAGGACACGTTGACGATGGCGCCCGCGCCCGAGCGGCGCAGCGCCGGCAACGCGGCCTGGCAATAGTTGGACATGCCCGCCAGGTTCACCGCGACGATGGCCTGCCAGTCGGCGGGCGACACGTCCGCCGCCGGCAGGTAGTTGCGCAGGGCCGCGTTGTTCACCAGCGCGTCGAGCGCGCCCCACGCGTCCAGGCACCGCGCCACAGCGTCCTGCGCGCCGGCCGGGTCCGACACATCGGCCGCGATGCCCATCACGCGCGCCTCGGGCTGCGCCTCGAGGATCGCCGCGCGCGTGCGCTCCAGCGCTTGCGCGTCGGCGTCCACCATCGCCACCGCCGCGCCCTCGCGACAGAACAGGGCGGACGCGGCCGCGCCAATGCCGGCGCCCCCGCCCGTGATCAAGGCCACCTTGCCGGCCAGTCGCAACGATGCCATGCCCGTCAATCCAGCTTGATGTTGTTGTCCTGAATGACCTTGCCCCAGCGCTTGATCTCCGAGTTGATCCATGCGCTGAACTCGCGCGGCGAGCTGGCCACCACCTCGAACTCCATTTCTTGCAGACGGGCCTGGATGTCGGGCGACTTCAGGATCTTCACCATCTCTTCGTTGTAGCGCTTGATGATGTGCGGCGGCGTGCCCGCCGGCGCGAGGAAGCCGATCCACGAGGTGGCCTCGAAGTCCTTCAGGCCCGACTCCGCCAGCGTGGGCACGTCGGGCGTGCTGGGGAAGCGCTTGAGGCCGGTGCTGGCCAGCAGGCGCAGCTTGCCTTCCTTGACGAAGCCCTGCACGTTGCCCGGCACGAAGAAGCCGGTCTGCACCATGCCGGCCACCAGATCGGACACCGCGGGCGCGGCGCCCCGATAGGGAATGTGCGTGATGTTGAAGCCGGCCTCCGACTTCATCATCTCCATCGTCAGGTGCGAGGCGCTGCCCACCGACACCGAGCCATAGTTCAGCTTCTCCGGGTTGGTCTTGGCGGTGGCGATGAATTCCTTGACGTTGTTGATGCCCGTGGCCGGGTTCACCACCAGGTACTGCGGCGCCTTCACCGCCAGCGTGATGGGCGCCAGGTCCTTCACCGGGTCGTAGGGCATCTTGCTGAAGAGGCTCACGTTGATGGCGAGCGGTCCGTTGTAGCCCACCAGCAGGTTGTGGCCGTCGGGCGCGGAGCGCACGATGTCCAGCGCGCCGATGTTGCCGCCCGCGCCACCCTTGTTCTCCACCACGAAGGGCTGGCCGAACACCTCCTGCAGCTTGGGTGCCACCAGGCGCGCGAGCACGTCGTTGGTGCTGCCCACGATGGGCACCATGATGCGCACCGGCTTGGTGGGCTTCCAGTCGGCCGCGTTCTGCGCCCACGAAGGGCTGGCGGCGGCCACGCCCAGCAGGGCGGCGGCGAGAAGGGATCGGCGTGGGAACATGTCTTGTCTCCTGTGGTTGGTGGGGTCGAACCGGCTCAGGCCTTCACAGGCTGAACACCGGCTTGTCGATGCTGTTGGCCAGGTGCTCCCTGGCCCACTCGACGGGGTTCTGCTCCTTGGGCAGCAGCACGCCCGCGGGCCGCACCCGCTGCTGGCTGGCGTCCAGCGCGGGCGGGGTGGTGCCCTGTTCGATGCCCATGGCGGCCTCCGACAGCATGCGCCGCGCCATCACGATGGCCTTGTCGGTGGGCAGCAGTTGCTCGGCCTCGTGGTTCTGAATGGAGCCCATGCTTTCCTGCAGCGAATAGTCCTGCGCGGAGAAGCCGAAGACGCCGCTGTACGAGCGCTTCTCGCGCTGGGCCACGCGGTCCATGCCGTAGTCGTTGTCGCGGTTGGCCTTGGGGACGAAGCTGCCCGGCGCCTCGTACTCCACGTGGATGCCCTGGCCCGCTTCCATGGCCGCGCGCTCCTCGTCCGACAGGGGGCGGAACGGCTGCCAGTTGATGCTCCAGGCCCAGCAGTGGTGGTCGTCGATGGGCACCCACACGTGGCCGCCCAGCGCGTGCTCGCCAAACGGCGCGATCAGCGTGAACCAGGGGAACAGCCACTGCGTGACGCGCCAGTAATAAGAGTCAGGCTCGCCGTTGCGGCGGCCGAACAGGCCCAGGCCGTAGGGCGTCTTCTCGATCTCGAACACCACGTTGCCATCGGCCTTGATGTAGTCCAGCGCCTTCACGCCCTGGTGCATCGGGTCGGTGTCCACCTCGTAGCGGTGCACGTAAGAGACGTGCGCGGTGTCGATGCCGCCTTCCATGGCCTGCAGCCAGTTGCTGTATTGAAGCCGCTTGGACACGAACACGTGGCTGTCGGGCAGGGTGCACCACTCGATTTCGGGCGGGGCGGGCTGGTGCTCGGCCGGGCCCATGTACGCCCAGACGATGCCGCCGCGTTCCACGCAGGGGTAGCCCTTGATGTGCATGCGCGAGCAGGACTGGGGCGAGGACGGCACGTCCACGCATTTCCCGTCGCCGTCGAACTTGACGCCGTGGTACGCGCAGCGGATGCCGTTCTCCTCGTTGCGGCCGAAGTACAGCGACACGCCGCGGTGCGAGCAGAACTCGCCGATCAGGCAGGCCTTGCCGTCGGTGGCGCGAAAGGCCAGCAGCTTCTCGCCCAGCAGTTGCACGCGCACCTGCGGGCCATCGGCCTCGGGAATCTCCTTCGAGGCCAGCGCGGGCACCCAGTAGCGGCGCAGCAGTTCACCCATGCGGGTGCCAGGGCCCACGCGGGTGAGGGTCTCCGACATTTCCTTGTTCATCGCTCGTGGCTCCACATGAAATCTGTCCTCCTGATGGACAGTTGACTCATTATGTGGACACGCTTGATGCATGTCAACAAATGAACGACATGTCCATCAGATGGACAATCTGGCTGCGTAACATCGACGATCAGCGAGTCATCAGGGGCAGAACCATGGAAACGGCCGAAAAAGCAGGAGAAGGTGTCCGCGCAGTGGACAGGGCGCTGGACATCCTGATGGCCTTCACGGCCACCGACCACCGCCTGACGGCGGGCGAACTGGCCAGGCGCGTGGACCTGAGCCGCCCCACGCTGTACCGCCTGCTGCGCACGCTGGAGCACAAGGGCTTCATCGTGTCCTCGGGCGAGCCGCAGCGCTTCGAGCTGGGCCCGTCGGTGGCCAACCTGGCGCACGTGTGGGGCGCGGGCCTGGACATCGCCACCGTGGCGCAGCCCATGATGCGCCGCCTGTGGGAGGCCACGGGCGAGACCGTGTCACTGCTCGTGCACCAGGGCCCCATGCGCACCTGCGTGGCCGAACTGCCCAGCGCGCAACCGCTGAGCTTCAAGCGCGGCGTGGGCTACAGCACCGACGTGACCCTGGGCGCCAGCGGCCGCGTGATCCTGGCGCACGTGGCCGCGCCCGAGACCTACCTGGGCGGCGAAGGCGCGCGCGACATGGACCTCGTGGCCTACCTCGACCGCCTGCGCACCATCCGCGAGCAGGGCCACGAGATCAGCCGCGACGAACTCATCAAGGGCGCCGTGGCCATGGCCGTGCCCTACTTCGGCGGTGACGGCCAGGTGAAGGGCTCGCTGGCGGTGTTCGGCCCCGGCGTGCGCGTGGACGAGGAGCGCGTGCGCGCGATCGTGGCGGTGCTGAAGGAAGAAGGCGGGCGGCTGTCGGCGGCGTTGGGCTACCGGGCGCGCTAGCTGGCGCGCAGCCGCTGCCGCCGGGCGCGTTCAGGCCTTGGCATGAAGGTGGCCAGGCGCTGGGAAGCGCGCCCGGGTCAGGCGTTCGGACTCGGCCCAGAGCCGCTGCTGGGTAGCGCCGTCAAGCGCCGCATCCGGCACTTTCGCCAGCGCGGGGAGGCCCCGCGTCTCGCCGAAGCTGTCGGGGCCGTAATAGGCACCACCGCACGCGTAGGGCGCGGTGGCGGCGTACAGCGTCGGCAGCGCCCCTTGTGGGGCTGGTTGAAACAGAAACCAGGCGAAGCGGCGAACCAGACCTGGCAGGCTCCACGGCCCGGCGCCATTGGGCAGCAGTTGGGTGCGCGATATGCCGGGGTGCGCCGCCACACTTGTGAGGCCCCACCCCCGCGCCTCGCTCTGACGTTGCAGCGTCAGGGCGAACATCAGGCAGGCCAGCTTGGATTGACCGTAAGCCACCATGGGCTTGTGGTTGTGCTGGGACTGGAGGTCGCCGAAGTCGATGCGCGCGGCACGCGCCGCGACACTCGACACGGTCACCACCCGCGCCCCGCGGCTGCGGACCAGCAAGGGCATGAGCCGGGCAGTGAGTGCGAAGTGGCCCAGGTAGTTGGTGCCGAACTGGAGCTCGAACCCATCGGACGTGGTGCGTCGCGTGGGCGGGGTCATCACGGCCGCGTTGTTGATCAACAGGTCGAGGGCATCGAGGGAGCCTTGAAGCTCCGCCGCAAAGTCGTCGATGGAGTCGAGACTGGCGAGGTCGAGACACCGGAAGGACACCTTCGCCTGCGGCACCCGGGCCTGGATGTCCTTCACCGCCGCGTCGCCCGCCACTGCGTTGCGCCCGGCGATGACCACGTCGGCGCCAGCGCGCGCGAGTGCGAGGGCGTTCTCGAAGCCCAGGCCACCGGTGCCCGTGACGACGGCGGTGCGCCCCGTTTGCGGCGGCATGTCGGCCAGCGTCCAGCGAGACGAAATGGGGGCGTGTTCTGCGTGCGTGTGGTTCATGGTCCTCTCGCTTCTGGCGCGCGCAACAGGCGCGCGCCTTGAGTGAAGC
>Ga0247823_10001882_pt1 | contig 17306 bp, 15 predicted proteins | sample 13C_PalmiticAcid_2_FD_192426 | JGI IMG/M metagenome (GOLD analysis project Ga0247823, IMG submission 192426) | Soil microbial communities from agricultural site in Penn Yan, New York, United States - 13C_PalmiticAcid_Day30 | ecosystem: Environmental > Terrestrial > Soil > Agricultural land...
AGATGGCGCGGCAGCAGGGCGCAGCCGGCCGATGTGACATGCATGGTTTCGAACAGTTCGAATGGCGCTTCGAGATCGGTCAGGAAGCGCGCCTTGAGCAGACATTCCGCATACTCGTCGGCCGGCACGCTGTCGATCACGATGCCGGCACCGACGCCCATCTCGCCACGTCGCGTACCGTCCGCCTGCGGTGCGTCGAGCACCAGCGTGCGGATCGCCACCGACAGGCAGCAGCCATCTTCTGCCAGCCAGCCGATCGCCCCCGTGTACAGGCCGCGCCGCGTGTCTTCGGTCTCGCGGATGATTTCCATGGTGCGCCGCTTGGGTGCACCGGTGATCGAACCACACGGAAACAGCGCGCGCAGCGTGTCGGCCAGCGTCGTGCCGGGGCGCACACGGGCCTGGATAGTCGAAGTCATCTGCAGCACGCGGCCGAACGGTGTGACCTCGAACAGTGCCGGCACCGTCACGCTACCCGGTACGGCGACGCGGCCCAGGTCGTTGCGTAGCAGATCGACGATCATCACATTCTCGGCGCGGTTCTTGGCGTCCGCCGCGAGCCGGAGGCTGGCCTCGCGGTCGGCCTGTGCGTCCGCGCCGCGTGGCGCGGTCCCCTTCATCGGTTGCGCTTCGAGCCGGCCATCGGCGTGTTGCCGGAAGAACAGTTCCGGCGAACATGACAGCACGGCCGTACCATCCGCGCTTACGATGCACGCGCCATACGGCACCGGCTGGCGCGCCCGCAGACGCCGATAGAGCGCGATGGGCGACCCATAGCTTTCGAAAGTCAGCCGGAAGGTAGCGTTCACCTGGTAGTTGTCGCCCGCCCGCAGATACTCCTGGATGCGCGCGAGCCGCGCGATGTAGGTATCGGCGTCGACCATGGCATGCACGTTGCGGATACCGGCCGGCGTGCGGTCATGTTCGGCGTGTTCCAGCCACCCATCCACCCCGGTCGCTGGCAACAAGGCAAGTGTGCGGTACAGCACCACACGCAGCACGCCATCGCCGAAAGGCTGGCCGGGGATGGCAGCCGCCATGGGTACGCCGACGATCTCCGCGCCGAATTCGTAGGGTGCCAGCAGCACGGCGTGGAGGCCGTCCTGCCACGCGGCATGCAATTCCGTTTCCAGCTGGTCGAGTTCCGTCGCGCTGGCACAAGTCAGGTCACGAACCCAGTCGGTGTACAGGCGGGCACCGGCGTGGGCGTCGTCGAGCAGGGCAAAAGGGGCAATCGCGGACATGGTGAGATGGTAGCCGAGAGCGCTGCGGAATGGCAGGTACGTCGGGATGCTGAATGGAAATCGTTCGGGCTTGCCGGTCAGCGGTGCTGTTGACCAGACACACGCAACAGAGCATTGAAATCGATCGGCGGTACCGCGGACGTCAACCGCAGGCGCGCGCAACCAGCGCGGCGATCTGCGCGACGTAGTCGGGCGCAAGGCAGTCGATGGTCTGCCGTTCGGGCGTGCTGCGCAGCCAGGTGAGCTGGCGCTTGCACAGCTGGCGCGTGGCGGCGATGCCGCGCTCGCGCATGGTCGCAGCGTCGCAGGCGCCATCGAGGAATTCCCATGCCTGCCGGTAGCCGACGCAGCGCATCGATGGCAGGCCGAGATGCAGGTCGCCACGCCCACGCAGGGCCAGTACCTCGTCGAGCAGGCCGGCGGCCAGCATGGCATCGAAGCGCGTGGCGATCCGCGTGTGCAGCACGCTGCGGTCTGACGGTTCGAGCGCGATGACGAGCATGTCGGCTGGCGCCTGGCCCGGAAACGTATTGCTGCCGGCCGCTGCCGGGCGGCTCAGCAGCGTGGACATGGGCACACCGGTCAGCCGGAAGACTTCGAGCGCGCGCTGGATACGCTGCGCGTCGTTGGGTGGCAGGCGGGCTGCCGTTACCGGATCGACCGCGGAGAGTTCCGCATGCAGCGCGGGCCAGCCATGTGCCGCCGCTTCGGCATCGAGTTGTGCGCGCACCGCTGCGTCGGCCTGTGGCAGGTCGTTCAGGCCCTGTGTCAGGGCCTTGTAGTAGAGCATCGTGCCGCCGGCGATCAGCGGCATATGGCCGCGGGCGCGGATTGCCGCGATCAGGTCGTTGGCATCGCGCACGAACTGCGCGGCCGAGTAGCTGTCGGCCGGGTCGATGATATCGATCAGATGATGCGGCACGCGTGCCTGCTCTTCCGCACTGGGCTTGGCCGTGCCGATGTCCATGCCGCGATAGACCAGCGCCGAGTCGAGGCTGATGATTTCGAGTGGAAACCGGTCCGCCAGCGCCAGCGTGGCAGCGGTCTTGCCCGAGGCGGTGGGGCCGAGCAGGCAGACGACAGGCAGGCTGTGGGGCGTGTTGGCAGGCGTCATGCTCAGGCGTCCGCGATGTGTCCGTGACGGCGCACGAGGGTCCAGGCGACGATGCCCAGCATCACGGCCGCGCCAGCGATGGTGATGACCAGCGGATACACGGTGTTATTGAAGGTCAATCCCATGATGGTGCCGGTCACGACACCTGCGGCTGCTAGCATGAAGCCCATCAGTGCGGAGGCTGCACCTGCCATGGAGGGAAATGGCGAGATGGAGCCGGCCTGCGCGCAGGGCGTGAGCAGGCCATGGCCCATCACGTACAAGAACTGCGGCATGAGAATCGCCCAGGCGGAATGTGCTCCGCCAAGCGCCAGCACCAGCATCAGCAGTCCCGCGCTGACCGAGAGGCAGGAGGCAAACATCAGGGTGCGCCGCACGCCGAAGCGGTTGAGCATATGCTTGCAGGCCAGGCTGCCGATGACATAGCCGATCACCGTGATGGCGAAGCACAGGCCGAAACGCTGCGGTGTCATGCCCAGTACTTCGATGAAGACGAAGGGCGAGCCCGACAGAAAGGCAAAGACGCCGGCATAGGTCGTGGTTTGCGACAAGGCATAGGCCTGGAATGCCGGGTGGCGCAGGATCTGCCAGTAGTTGCGCAGCATCGGCGTCAAAGCGGTGGCGTGGCGGTTGGGCGCGCGGTTGGTCTCGGTGAGATGGCGCACCGTTAGCCACAGCAGCGCGGCGCTGATGAGGGTGACCACCGCGAAGATGCTGCGATGGCCGAACGAGGCTGCAAGCATGCCGCCGATGACCGGGCCGACGAGCGGCAGTACCGACATCATCGCGTTGGCGCTGGCGAGGATGCGTGCGCCATCGGCCGGCGGAAAACGGTCACGAATGATGGCACGCGCGCCGACGATACCGCTGCAGGCGCCCAGCGCCTGCCCCACGCGTGCGGCAATGAGCCATTCGACGGTCGGCGCCAGCACGGCACAGAAACTGGCGAAGGTGTACAGCGCGATGCCCCCGGCCAGCACCGGCAGGCGACCGACGCGGTCGGCCAGTGGTCCGACGAACAGTTGGGCGATGCCGAACACGGCGATGTAGAGCGTCAGCGTCAGTTGCACTATGGCGACCGAAGTGCCGAAGCTGGATGCCATGCCGGGCAGGGCGGGCAGGTAGAAGTCGGTCGACAGGGGCTGCAAGGCGATATAGCCCGTCAGCAGCCAGAGCAGCACCAGGCCGGAGGTCGCACGGCGCTCCAGCGCAGCGGGCGGGCATGACATGGTTACTGGCCCCGCAGGAAGAGGCGGTCGAGATCGGCGAGCGGCAATTGCACCCACGTGGGGCGGCCATGATTGCACTGGTCGGCGCGTTCGGTGGCTTCCATCTGGCGCAGCAGTGCGTTCATTTCCTCGAGGGTCAGCCTGCGGTTGGCGCGCACGGCGCTGTGGCAGGCCAGCGTTGCCAGCAGTTCGTTGCGGCGTTCGGCCAGTACGCGTGAACCGCCGTAGGCGTGCAGGTCGCGCAGCACGTCGCGCGCCAGCGCTTCCACGTCGGCATCTTGCAGCAGTGCCGGCACGGCACGCACGGCGAGCACGGTAGGCGAAACTGCGGCGATGTCGAAGCCGAGCAGTGTCAGCGTGTCGCGATGCTCTTCCGCGGTACCGGTTTCTACCGGGCTGGCCGGAAAGGTGAGGGGAATCAGCAGTGGCTGGACGGTGAGGTCACGCACGTCGAGCGCATGCTTGATCTGCTCGTAGAGAATGCGTTCGTGGGCGGCGTGCATGTCAACCAGCACCAAGCCGCGTGCATTCTGTGCGAGCACGTAGACGCCATGCAACTGCGCCAGGGCGAAGCCGAGCGGATGCTCTTCGTCGGTCGGGGCAGCGTTCTGCGGGAGGGTAGCCTCGAAGGTTGCCAGCGGCGTGTCTGCCATCGATGACATGGCCGGCTGCGTCGGCAGGGATGACGACGGCACGGCCACCGGCGTATCCAGCCACGCCGGCCGGCTCGTGGCCAGCAGCGGATCGCCGCGCATCATCGCCAGGTATTCCTGGCGCGGCTGGGCGATGCCGAGGCTGGTCTGGCGCGCGGCATCGCTGCGGATCCACGTCAGCGCATCCGCTGGCGGCACCACTGGTGCCGGCGTGGTGCGCAGGCTGTCGCCCTGTTCGCCGGCCTGCTTGGCCAGCACACGCTGCACGGCGTGATAGACCAGTTGATGGATGGCGCGCGATTCGCGGAAGCGCACTTCGATCTTGGACGGGTGGACGTTCACATCCACCGCTTCGGGCGGCAGGTCGAGGCACAGCACATAGGCCGGGAAACGGTCGCCGTGCAGCACGTCCTGGTAGGCGCTGCGCACCGCGTGCGTCAGCAGTTTGTCGCGCACGAAGCGGCCGTTGACGAAGAAGTACTGCTGGTCGGGCCGCCCGCGCGAGGCGGTGGGCAGACCGACGAAACCATAGAGGTGAATGGCGTCGGCGCTTTCGTCGAGCGGCAGGCGGGCCTGCGCGAAGTCGCTGCCGAGGACCTGGCTCGTGCGCACGGCGGCATCGCTGGCATTCCAGTGCTCGAGTGGCTTGCCGTTGTGATGGACCGAGATGGCGATGTCCGGCCGCGCCAGTGCGACGCGCCGAATCATGTCGAGGCAGTGGCCGAGCTCGGTCTGTTCGGTCTTGAGGAATTTGCGGCGTGCCGGCGTGTTGAAGTACAGGTGCTGTACGTCCACGGTCGTACCTGTGCCACCGGCAGCGGGCTGCATCGCGCCGTTGTCGGCGTCGATCTGCGTCGCATGCGCGGCGTCCGCGGTGCGGCTGGTGAGCGTCAGGCGCGAGACCGAGGCAATCGAGGCCAGTGCCTCGCCGCGGAAGCCGAGCGTCAGTACCGACTCCAGTTCGCCGAGCGTGGCGATCTTGCTGGTGGCATGGCGCATCAGCGCGAACGGCAGTTCATCGGCCGGGATGCCGCCGCCATTGTCGGCGATCAGGATACGCCGTACGCCGCCTTCTTCGAGGCGCACCTGCAACTGCGTCGCGCCGGAGTCGACGGCGTTTTCCAGGAGCTCCTTGACTACCGAGGCGGGGCGTTCCACCACCTCGCCGGCGGCAATCTGGCTGACGAGCTGGTCCGGCAAGGGCCGGATGGCACGGCGGGATGAGGAGGTGGAAAGGGTTTCGGCAGGCATCGCGGAATTATACGGCGGTTGGAGAGGGGGCGACGCGGCCGCCAGTGGCCGCGGAGAGATGGCTGCACGCAGGGCGGATGGCGACCCGGCGAAGGGCCGGGCCCATCGGTCGCGGTATCATGCCTGCCTTTGGGACACGGCGAGCGCGCCGGCCAGGACGGGAACATATGGAACACCTAACTGATCTGCTGGGCATGCTGCTGCACCTTGATAAATCGCTGGGGACCGTGATCGCCCAGTATGGCAACTGGGTATATGTGATCCTTACTGCCATTGTCTTTTGCGAAACGGGTCTGGTGGTGCTGCCCTTCCTGCCGGGTGATTCCCTGCTGTTCATCGCTGGCGCCTTTTCGGCAGGCGGCGCGATCCATCCCCTTCTGCTGGTGCTACTGCTGGTCGCCGCGGCGGTGATCGGCAACACGGTGAACTACACGATCGGCCGTTGGGCCGGCTTCAAGATCTATGAGCATCCGTCGCGCTGGATTGACCGGCAGGCGCTGCGTCGCACGCATGATTTCTACGAACGCCATGGCGGCAAGATGCTGGTGGCGGCGCGCTTCATCCCGGTGGTGCGGACGTTTGCCCCCTTTGTGGCGGGGGTATCACAGATGGACATGCGACGTTTTCAGCTTTTCAATATCGCCGGTGCGTTGCTGTGGGTCGCCGGACTGGTGAGCCTGGGGTACTTCTTCGGCAATCTGCCGTTCGTGCGCGAGCATTTGAGCACGATCGCACTGGTCGGTGTCTGTGCTGCCGTGGGTCCGCTGCTACTCGCGGGCGCATGGAAGCTCGTGCGGCGCGCGTAAGCGCGTCGGGCCATGCTTACTTGACCGCGAGTCGGCGGCACGCCGGCTTCAGTTGGTGTTGCGACTCATCATGCGTAGCGTTGGCAAGCGCTCGCGCAGTTGTTCGGCATCGCCAGCATCCGGGCGCGCTTCGAGATAGGCTTCCAGGTCTTCGACCGCGGGCCGGAAACATTCCAGGTTGGCATATGCCAGGCCCCGGTCGCGGATCTCCTCGATGGAGTTCGGCAGCAGGATGACCAGCCGCTCCTGCACACCAAGCATGCGCTGCCAGCGCGCCTCCTGCAGGTAGATGGCCTTCAGGTTGCGCAGCATGCGCGCAATGATGTCGCGATGCGAAGCCACTTGCAGGAACAGGCCCAACGGAATGCCATCACCGTTTTCCTCGAGGCTGCTGCGTCCCTCGTTCTCCAGGAAGGGTTCGAGCATCTCCTGCAGTTCTTCTTTGGACAGTGTGTGGCCGCTGAGCGGATCAATGATGACCTCGCCCGCCGGGATCGACATGCGCAGCAGGAAGTGATTGGGAAACGCCACGCCCTTGAGCGGCAAGCCAACCTGCTGGCCAATCTCCATGTACAGCACGGCCAGCGAGATGGGAATGCCGCGGCGCGAGCGCAGCACGGCGTTCAGATAGGAGTTGTCCGGATCGTAGTAATCGTTCGGATTCGGGCCGAAACCCAGATCACGGTAGAAGAACTGATTGAGCAGGCGCAGCCGGTCGATGGCCGGCGTACCGCCGGGAATCTGCTTGCGCAACCGCTCGGCGAGCATGTCGATGCTGGCGAGTTCCGCCTGCAGATCGAGGTCGGGGTACGCATCCAGCGCGATCGCGAGCGCGGTTTCCGTGAGCGGAATGCTGTCGTCGTCCGCGACGAGACTGGTGAAGTAATCGAGAACCTTGGTACTGGGCATGCGAAAGGCGGCGTCCAAATGATTCTGGCATCGTTGAGCGGGCGTGCCGTACGCCTTGTACTGCCTGCGACGCTTGCCGGGCCTGACCCGCTGCGCTTCATGCTGCAGCGCGCGGCCGTCAATCAGGTGACTTTGCGCCGGAACATGGAGAACGGGAATTTCATTACCCACAGTGTACCGAAGTACACGACGGCTGACAGGCCCAGGCAGCCGCCCAGCAGGGCGATGCGTAGCAGCGGCTGGTCGCGCAGCGCCAGCCAGTTGACATGTTCGGCCAGCCACAGGAGGGTCGCAGCCAAGAGCAGGATCGCGCCCAGCACTTGCATGGTGAACAGGCCCCAGCCGGGGGCCGGGCGGTAGAAGCCTTTCAAGCGCAGGCCAATGAACAGCAGCAGGGCGTTGACGCACGCCCCGAAACTGACCGACAGCGCCAGTCCGGCATGCTGGAACTGCGGCACGAACAGCAGGTTCGACAACTGTGTCACGACCAGCACTACCAGCGCGATCTTGACTGGCGTGCGGATGTCCTGGCGCGCGTAGAAGCCGGGCGCGAGAATCTTGATCAGGATCAGACCAAGCAACCCGACGCCGTAGAACACAAGTGCCTGGCGCGTCATCTCCACATCCAGCGCGCTGAACTTCCCATAGTGGAACAGTGTGGCAGTCAGTGGCATGCCGAACACGAACAGTCCGACGGCTGCGGGCGCAGCAAGCAGGCAGGTCAGGCGCAGTCCCCAGTCGAGGAGGCCGGAGTATTCGGCCACGTTGTTCTCCGCATTGGCCTTGGAGAGGCTGGGCAGCAGGACCGTGCCCAGCGCCACGCCAAGCAGCGCGGTAGGAAATTCCATCAGGCGGTCTGCGTACGTCAGCCATGAGACGCTGCCGGCCTCGAGTCGGGAAGCGATATTCGTGTTGATGATCAGGCTGATTTGCGCCACCGAGACAGCCAGCGTGGCCGGCAGCATCTGCCGCAAGATGCGGCGCACGCCCGGATTGCGCCAAGCCGCCAGGAAATGGAACGACAGGCGCGGGAGCATGCCGATTCTGAGCAGCGCCGGCACCTGCAGGGCCAGTTGCAGGACGCCGCCGACCAGCACGGCAAAGGCCTGCGCATAGATCGGCGTATCGAGATGGGGGGCTACGAACAGCGTGGCGACGATGAAGCTGAGGTTCAGCAGTACCGGTGTGAAGGCTGGTACGGCGAACTTGCGCCAAGTGTTAAGAATGCCGGAGGCCAACGCCACCAGCGAGATGAGGCCGATGTACGGGAACATGACGCGTGTCATGAACACGGCTGACAGATAGGCATCGTTTTCCTGTCCACGGAAGCCGGTTGCCACCAGCGTCACGATGAGCGGCGCGGCAATGACGCCGAGCAGCGACACGGCGACCAGGATCCAGGCCATGACCACCGTCACGGAGTCGATCAACTCGCGCGCCGCAGTTTCGCCATGCCGATTGCGGTACTCGCCGAGAATCGGGACGAAGGCCTGGGAGAAGGCGCCTTCGGCGAACAGTCGTCGCAGCAGGTTGGGAATACGGAAGGCGACATTGAAGGCGTCGGTGAATTCCGAGGCGCCGAATGCCCGGGCGATCAGCGTTTCGCGGATCAGGCCGGTGATGCGCGAGAGCATCGTCAGGCTGCTGATCGTGGCGACGGCTTTGAGTAGGTTCACAGTAGCGGATGGCCTGTCGGCGGATGGGCGAGGCCAACATGCGGCGTGGATGCCACAGGGTTGGGCAGGTCAGTGTTGGGCGTATTATACGGATTCTGCTCGCCCTGCCGCCGAGCCTGACAATGGGTTTGCGTTCGGTGCGAAAAACGTCGTATAATTGCCGATTCTAGGAATTCTTGCGCTCCGGCTTTGTTGATCAGGCGGTGAGCGACATTCACCGAATTTAGCGAATTAGGAACAAAAATGGCCAATACCGCACAAGCCCGCAAGCGCGCCCGCCAGGCAGTTCAGCAGAACCTGCACAACTCCAGCCTGCGCTCGCGCCTGCGTACCGCTGTGAAGAGCGTGCGCAAGGCAATCGACGCTGGCGACAAGGCGGCCGCTGCTGCCGTGTTCAAGGATGCCCAGGGCACCATCGACAGCATCGCCGACAAGAAGATCATCCACAAGAACAAGGCTGCCCGTCACAAGGCTCGCCTGAGCGCCGCTATCAAGGGCATGGCCGCCGCCGCTTAAGAAGCGGACAGGTTGGCGCAGCGGATTTTCGCTGTTCGGTTCCCGGTAGCACCGGGAGCATAAAAAACCCGCCATTGGCGGGTTTTTGTCGTTTCGGTGACGACCAATATTCGCCGGTCAGGATGACGTGGCCTGACCCACGATGCGGGGCCTTTCTGGTGGTGTAGGCGGGATTCAATCGGGGATCGAACACGCCTCCACCAGTTGTAGATCGTTGTCGCGCGCAAAATTGAGCACGAAGTCGAGCGCCTTCGGCTCGATATCGCGCAGGCGCGCATCCACCACCACGCATTTCACCCCGCCTGACATCATCGGGCGCACATACGGCGAAAACGTAAAACGCGGGTCTCCGGTGTCTTCCGGCGGGCGAAACTGCGACATGACACCGCACAGGCGTTCGGCCCAGTCACTGGGGCGAAACGGTTTGCCGGCCTTGGTTACGCCTTGGATAAAGTACTCGCGCGGTGAGGGTGTCATATCGGCTCTGATGTGCGGGTTCGCCCATCCTCCGGACCGCAGCGCGGTGACGCAACGGACGCGGATAGCTGGCGATGGAGGCTGGCGCAGGGGCGCCGGCCCGTCTGCCCGGCGTTGCGCAGGGGTACACGCATGCCACCGGAAAGTCGGCAAGTATTATATCTTATATAAGACTTGACGCCTCTTCCGGAGGGGGTAGCCGTGGAGGTACGACCGTGGGTGAAGCTTGGCCCGGGACAATCTTCCAAGCGTGATACCTCCGTGTGTCAGGGCAATGGGGAAGCGAGCGTCCGCGTCCACGAAGCATGCGGTCCGTGGTGGGATTGGACAGTATCCGGCCAGTTCCCACCCCCGCTAGCATCCTGAATTCGAGATGGCGCCTGCAAGCACTGCCGGCATGCGCGTGTGCCAGGCGTACATCTGTTCAAAACAAGCGAGAGAACGGGCGATATGGGCGGATGACAGGCATGCCGGTCACCACGTTTGCGCGGGTATGCGTCCCTTATGTCAGGTGACGCACGATGGCGGCAGGCGGCGCACATCCTCCACGCCGATCCCTAAGCCTCGCCATTCTTTCCGAAATCCCTTATGATTCAAGACTTAATCAATCCAAGGCGGCTCAGCCCAGGCTTCGTTGCATGGGCCACACGGCCGCCTGTTTCGTTTTATGTCGCAAGCACCCATCAAGCACTACCTGAAGTTTGACGATCTGACGCGCGACGAAGTGGTCTATGTGCTCGAGCGCGCCGGCATTCTCAAGGCCAAGTTCAAGAACTACGAGAAATGGCACCCGCTGCATGACCGCACGCTGGCCATGATCTTCGAGAAGAGCTCCACGCGCACGCGGCTGTCGTTCGAGGCGGGCGTGCACCAGTTGGGCGGCCATGCCGTGTTCCTGAACACGCGCGATTCGCAACTGGGCAGGGGGGAGCCGATCGAGGACTCGGCGGAAGTGATTTCGCGCATGGTGGACATCATCATGATCCGCACGTTTGGCCAGGACATCCTCGAGCGCTTCGCCAAGCATTCGCGCGTGCCGGTGATCAACGGGCTGACCAACGAATACCATCCGTGCCAGGTGCTGGCCGATATCTTCACCTACATCGAGCATCGTGGCCCGATCGCCGGCAAGATCGTGGCGTGGATCGGCGATGCCAATAACATGTCGTACACCTGGATCCAGGCAGCCGAAAGCCTTGGTTTCACTTTCCATTTTTCTGCTCCGGTGGGTTACCAGCTCGATCCGGCCATGCTGTCGGCGTCCGCGCAGGCCCGCGTGAAGGTCTTCGAGGATCCGATGCAGGCCGCAGCCGGCGCGCATCTGGTGACCACCGACGTGTGGACCAGCATGGGCTTCGAGGCCGAAAACGAAGCGCGCCTGCGTGCCTTCAAGAACTGGATGGTGACCACCGACATGATGGCGCTGGCCGATCCGCAGGCGCTGTTCATGCACTGCTTGCCCGCGCATCGGGGCGAGGAGGTCCAGGCCGAGGTCATCGACGGTCCGCAGAGCGTGGTGTGGGACGAAGCGGAAAACCGCCTGCACGTGCAGAAGGCCCTGATGGAATACCTGTTGTGCGGCCGCTTCTGAGCGCTGCATGAGTGCCGCGCACGGTGGCACCGCTGCCTGACCCGCCTGATTGGCCTGCAATCGTGGCAAAATAGGGGTTTCCCCCGGGATTTGGCGGCGCAGCGCCGGCAAATCCAGAATCTACGCGCAATCGAGTTCACCATGAGCGATATCAAGAAAGTCGTGCTCGCCTATTCCGGCGGCCTGGACACTTCAGTGATCCTGAAGTGGCTGCAAGATACCTATCACTGCGAGATCGTGACCTTTACGGCGGATATCGGCCAGGGCGAAGAGCTCGAGCCGGCACGCCAGAAGGCGCTCAAGTTCGGCATCAAGCCGGAAAACATCTTCATCGACGACCTGCGCGAAGAGTTCGTGCGCGATTTCGTCTTCCCGATGTTCCGCGCCAACACCGTCTATGAAGGCGAGTACCTGCTCGGCACGTCGATCGCCCGCCCGCTGATCGCCAAGCGCCAGATCGAGATCCTGCGCAGCACCAATGCCGACGCCGTGTCGCATGGCGCCACCGGCAAGGGTAACGACCAGGTGCGCTTCGAGCTCGGCTACTACGGCCTCGAGCCGGGCGTGAAGGTCATCGCCCCGTGGCGCGAGTGGGATCTGCTGTCGCGCGAGAAGCTGCTGGCCTACGCCGAGAAGGCTGGCATCGAAATCGACATGAAGCACAAGAAAGGTGGCGCACCGTACTCGATGGACGCCAACCTGTTGCACATTTCCTTCGAAGGCCGTCACCTCGAAGACCCGAAAGCGGAAGCCGAGGAAGACATGTGGCGCTGGACCGTGTCGCCAGAAGCGGCACCGGATGCCGCCGAATACCTCGACATCGAATACGAGAAAGGCGACATCGTGGCGCTCAACGGCAAGCGTATGTCGCCGGCCGAAGTGCTGACCGAACTGAACCGCCTCGGTGGCAAGCACGGCATCGGCCGTCTGGATCTGGTGGAGAACCGCTACGTCGGCATGAAGAGCCGCGGCTGCTACGAAACCCCGGGCGGTACCATCATGCTCAAGGCTCACCGTGCCATCGAATCGATCACGCTCGACCGTGAAGTCGCCCACCTCAAGGACGACCTCATGCCGCGCTATGCCAGCCTGATCTACAACGGCTACTGGTGGAGCCCGGAGCGCCGCGCGCTGCAGGTCCTGATCGACCATACGCAGACCAACGTCAACGGCTGGGTACGCGTGAAGCTGTACAAGGGCAACGTCATTGTGGTCGCTCGCGACTCGAAGGACACGCTGTTCGACCAGACCATCGCGACGTTCGATGATGATGGCGGTGCGTACAACCAGGCGGATGCGGGCGGGTTCATCAAGCTGAACGCGTTGCGCATGCGGATTCAAGAAAATGCTAGACGCAAACGCGGCTAGCATTTCGGTGAAGGCTAACTTTGCACGGCAAAGTTAAGTGCCGCAGGCACGGCCGGAGCCAAAATAGACAATGTTACGCAAACGCGGCTAGCATTTCGGTGAAGGCTAACTTTGCACGGCAAAGTTAAGTGCCGCAGGCACGGCCGGAGCCACAATGCTTGTCGTAAGTGCGGCTGATCTACCGTCGCACGATGATTAATACAAGGCTCTCCATGCGAGGGCCTTGTTTTTGTTTTTTGGAAATACACCATGAGCCAGTTCAACGAAGTTTCCGTCGTCAAGAAAGCCAACGTCTATTTCGATGGCAAGTGCGTCAGCCATACCGTGATCTTTGCCGATGGTACGCGCAAGACGCTGGGCGTGATTTTCCCGTCGTCGCTGACCTTCAATGTCGGCGCGCCGGAAATCATGGAAATCACCGCCGGCAGCTGCCGCGTGCGCCTCGCAGGAGCGTCGGAGTGGACCACCTATGCCGCCGGCCAGTCGTTCTCGGTGCCGGGCGACAGCAGCTTTGATATCGAAGTGACTGACATGGTGGACTACGTCTGCCACTACGGCTGATCCCACAAGCCGGTCATGCGCTGGCCTGCCGGCAAGACGTCGCGGGATCGTGGCGCGGCAGGGTTGTGCTGCGCTCCGGCTGGCGCGTGACTGCGCGGTCGCCACACTGTTCGCTTGCCTCGCCGATTGGCTCGACTGATCGGCGCAGCATCCTGATTCCTCGCATTGCCTGCAGTCGGATGAACGCATGACGAAAACCCCTTCACCTGTCAGCAAGCCGCTCAATCTCGCCCTGCAGGGCGGTGGCGCACATGGTGCGTTCACCTGGGGTGTGCTGGATGCCTTGCTCGAGGATGGACGCTGTCACTTCGAAGGGATCAGCGGGACCAGTGCCGGTTCGATGAATGCCGTGGTGATGCTCGATGGCTTGCTGGAAGGCGGACCGGAGCGGGCACGCGAGCGTCTGGCGCAGTTCTGGTTCGGTGTCTCGCAGGCGGGCTCGCCCCTGAGCACGGTCGGCCAGGGGCCACTTGGCATGCTGCCCGGTGGCGCGCTCGGCGCGGTATGGCCGGTGCAGGACTGGATGCGGGCCTGGGGTACGTGGTGGCAGGCCACCACGCAGGGGGCGTCCTACCATCCCTTGCGGGACCTGCTCGAACAGCAGGTCGACTTTGACCGCTTGCGTGCCTGCCGTGACGTACATCTGTTCATCGCCGCCACGGACGTCAACAGCGGGAACGTGCGCGTGTTTCGCACGGATGAGCTGTCGTCCAGTGTGGTCCTGGCTTCAGCGTGCCTGCCCTATCTATTCCCAGCCGTGGAAGTTGGCGGCCGGCACTTCTGGGATGGCGGGTACATGGGCAATCCGGTACTGTATCCGTTCTTCTACGAGACGGCGACGCGCGACATCCTGATCGTGCATGTCAATCCGATCAAGCGGAAGGAGGTACCGGACCAGCCGCAGGAAGTGATGGAGCGGCTCAACGAGATCACCTTCAACGCTTCGCTTCTGCGCGAAATGCGCGCTATCGCCTTCGTGCAGAAATTGCTTGAGGAAGACTGGCTCAAGCCCGAATATCGCGATCGGCTCAAGTACATCCTGCTGCATTCCATCCGGGCTGACGAAGCGCTCGGAGATCTCTCGTCTTCATCCAAGCTGATGACGGACTGGAGTTTCATCCAGATGCTCAAGGAGCGTGGGCGCAAGGCGGGCAAGGCATGGCTGAAGCGTCACTATGCCGACATCGGCGCGCGCGGCACGGTCGATATCCGGCGCGAGTTCCTGCACGACGATCCCAATATGTGAGGGGTGGCGATGCGGCGTCGTGCCGGGTGAACCGTATCGTTGCCTCGGCAGCGTGCTGGCGATGGAATCGCCGCGTGCGTTACAGCACCACCGGTTCGGGTTCGATCTGCACACCGAAGCGTGCCTGCACCCCCGCCTGGATCTCGGCAGCCAATGCCATCAGTTCCGCGCCTGTGCCCCCCCCGTGGTTGACCAGCACGAGGGCTTGCCGCTCGTAGACACCGACATGGCCCACGCGTCGCCCCTTGAAACCGCACTGATCAATGAGCCAGCCCGCGGCGAGCTTGACGCTGCCGTCTGCTTGCGCATAATGGACCAGTGTCGGAAACCGCGTGAGCAGCGCGGCTGCGGTCTCGGCCGGGACAACGGGATTCTTGAAGAAACTGCCGGCGTTGCCAATCTGGCGCGGATCTGGCAGCTTGCGTGTACGCACGGCGACGACTGCATCGAAGATGTCGCGGGCGGTCGGGGTGCCGATGCGATGGCTGGCCAGTTCGGTGGTCAGGTCTGCATAGGCGGTGTGCGGTTGCCACGCGCGCGGCAGGCGGAAGGTGACGGCGGTGATGATGTAGCGCTCGCGGCCGGCATGCTTGAACAGGCTGTCACGGTAGCCGAAGGCGCAGTCGGCCGCGTCGAGCGTGACAAACGTCCGGGTAGTCCGGTCCAGCGCGCGCAGCGTATGGAAACGGTCTTTCAGTTCGACGCCATAGGCGCCGATGTTCTGGATGGGCGCGGCGCCGACGGTGCCCGGGATCAGGGCGAGGTTTTCCAGGCCGGGCATGCCGTGTGCCAGCGTGTGCTCGACAAATCCATGCCAGGGTTCGCCTGCCCCAGCCGTGACGAGCCAGGCATCCGGCGTTTCCGTGACGGTGATGCCGCGTATGGCCATCAGCAGCACGGTGCCGGGCAGGTCGCGGGTCAGCACGAGATTGCTGCCGCCACCGAACACGTACACCGGTCCGGCAGCGGCGCGTGGATCGTCCAGCGCGGCCAGCAGCGCGGCCTCCGATTGGATGTGCGCCGCATAGCGGGCCGTGGCCGCGAAGCCGAAGGTGTTGTAGCCGGCCAGGGCGAAGTGCGCTTGCAGGTTGGGCGTGGAAGATTCGGTGGAAGGCGCAGTCATGGTTGGATCAGTCGATGTAGCTGAATTATACGGATGTTGGGCGCCGTGACCGGATGGAGCGGATGTGTGCGATGAAGGGGCACACACGGCGGAATGCAATGATTTTGATGAAGGAGAACAGGAATGCCGTCGTTTGACGTGGTGTGTGAAGCCAATATGATCGAATTGAAGAATGCGGTCGAACAGGCCAACAAGGAAATCTCGACACGCTTCGATTTCAAAGGTTCGGATGCACGCATCGAACAGAAGGATGTCGAGCTGACCGCCTACGCGGATGATGATTTCAAGATGGGCCAGCTGCGCGACGTACTCGTGGGCAAGCTGGCCAAGCGCGGCGTCGATGTGCGCTTTCTGGAAGATGGCAAGCTCGAGAAGATCGGTGGCGACAAACTCAAGCAGACCATCAAGATCAAGAAAGGCGTGTCGGGCGATCTCGCCAAGAAGATCGTGCGCCAGATCAAGGACAGCAAGATGAAGGTGCAGGCCAGTATCCAGGGCGACGCCGTGCGTGTGACGGGCGCCAAGCGCGACGACCTGCAAGCGGTGATGGCCATGCTGCGCAAGGACGTGTCCGACGCGCCGCTCGATTTCAACAATTTCCGCGATTGAGCAAGGTGGCATTTGCCATCTGATTTTCTATCTGGCCACGCAAGATGACAAACGGGCGCACAAGGCGCCCGTTTGTCATTGTTCTTCCGGTACGGCCGGCGGCTACTTTTTCTTGTCGCCGATACGGCTCTCGGTACCGGCCAGCAGCTTGGTGATATTGCTGCGGTGGCGCAGCACCAGCAGGGCGGCCATCACGGAGATCGCCAGCGCAATCGGCGTGGTACCGAATAGCAACACATAGAAGAATGGTGCGAATACCGCCGACACCAGGGCCGCGAGCGACGAATAGCGCAGAAAGAAAGCAATGATCAGCCAGGTTGCCAGCGTCGCCAATCCCAGCCACGGATGCACCGCGAACAGGATGCCGGCGGCCGTGGCGACGCCCTTGCCACCGGCAAAGCGGTGGAATATCGGGAACAGATGGCCGAGAAACACGGCCACGATGACGACGGCGATACCGGTCTGGTCGAGGCCATAGTCCGGCCCGAAGCGGCTCGCGAGCCAGACGGCGAACCAGCCCTTGAACGCATCGCCCAGCAGCGTCAATACGGCGGCCTGGCGATTGCCGGTGCGCAGTACATTGGTTGCGCCCGGGTTGCCCGAGCCATAGGAATGTGGATCCGGCAGGCCCATGGCCTTGCTGACCACGACAGCGAAGGAAATGGAGCCGATCAGGTACGCAGCGAGCGCAAAGAAAGCGGTGGTCGTTTGCATGGGACAGAGCGGTAAGGCGATGCGCGATTGTAGCGCAGCACGACATTCGTATCGCGCTGCGGGCGACCGGTGTTAATCGTCGAGTGCGCAATGCACCGGTGTGGCGCTCAGCAGTTGCGTCAGCAGGGCCGGTGCAATTCCCACCAGATAGCCGCGTTTGCCACCGTTCAGATAGATCCGGTCGAGCGCCAGCACGGATGCTTCCACATAGACGGGCAT
>Ga0247823_10001883_pt1 | contig 17297 bp, 10 predicted proteins | sample 13C_PalmiticAcid_2_FD_192426 | JGI IMG/M metagenome (GOLD analysis project Ga0247823, IMG submission 192426) | Soil microbial communities from agricultural site in Penn Yan, New York, United States - 13C_PalmiticAcid_Day30 | ecosystem: Environmental > Terrestrial > Soil > Agricultural land...
AGCCCATCGTTTCGCCATCACTGGCATGCGTGCCAAGCGCGCCAAGGCGCGCACCACCTCGCGGCTGGAAGATATCGAAGGCGTGGGCGCCAAGCGGCGTCAGCGGCTGCTGGCGCGCTTTGGCGGGCTGCGCGGCGTGGTCGCGGCCAGTATTGAGGAACTTGCGAGCGTGGAAGGCATCTCGTTTACGCTGGCTGAGGAAATCTATCGCCAACTGCATTGAGTGCACGGGAATTGCCGGCAACATATACAGCGGGGTGGGCGGACGTGCCGAAATCGGCGACAATGCTTGTGCTGCGCATTTGTGCTGTTTCCGGCGCAGGCCATCTTCTGACGAACCACCATGCCCCTGAATCTTCCGATCCTGCTGACATGGCTGCGTGTGGCGCTTATCCCGCTCGTGGTCGGCGTGTTCCATCTTCCCGAGTCGGTGCTGGCGCCGCATCTGCAGAATGTTATTGCCGCGGGCTTCTTCGTGATCGCCGCAGTCACGGACTGGCTCGATGGCTTTCTGGCACGCCGCTGGAACCAGACCTCATCGTTCGGGGCCTTCCTCGATCCGGTCGCCGACAAGCTGATGGTCGTCGCGGCCCTGCTGTCGCTGCTGGCACTTGACCGCGTCTCGGACCTGATCGCCCTGATCATCATCGGCCGCGAACTGACGATTTCGGCCTTGCGTGAATGGATGGCCCAGATCGGCGCCTCCAAGAGTGTGGCCGTCAATTTTTTCGGCAAACTCAAGACTGCATGCCAGATGACGGCCATTCCGCTGCTGCTGTGGCATGACCCGGTCGGCACACTGGATATCGCACGGATCGGGACCTGGATGATCTATGCGGCCGCAGTGCTGACGCTGTATTCCATGTTCTACTATATGAAGCTCGCCTGGCCGCAAATCCGCGAGCGCAGCCGCTGAAGCGGATTTTGCAAAACGATGCTTGACGAGCGGTGCCGGTTTTTGCCATAATCTCGTTCTCGCATCGCAGCCATGTGATGTGAAAGCAAAGCCGGTGGCAAGTCAGTCATGACTTTTTTGCCGGCGCCGTTGTACGGGACCCTGCGGGAATAGCTCAGTTGGTAGAGCGCAACCTTGCCAAGGTTGAGGTCGCGAGTTCGAGCCTCGTTTCCCGCTCCATCTCTACAACGTGTATTGCCAGTTGCTGTCAGCTAGCTACTGGTGATTTTGCAGGCGTATTGCCAGACCACGCGGGAATAGCTCAGTTGGTAGAGCGCAACCTTGCCAAGGTTGAGGTCGCGAGTTCGAGCCTCGTTTCCCGCTCCAGAATTCAGTCGGCGAGTACATCGCATGCCGACACGAAAAGGCCCATCCGGGCCTTTTTTATTTCCCTTCTTGTTTCTTCTGCAGCCTGTCAAAACTTGCTAATGCAGGTGCGATGGTTTGCTCTTGTCGCGTTTCCGCGCCCTTCCATTATTGTGCCGGGCCGTCGGCATGATGGGTTTTCCCGCTGCGTGGATATCAAGGCATCCAGCCCTTGGTACCGGTGAATGCCCGCCAGACCGGCACCTTACCGCAAGGGCGACAGCCCAGGCCGTTTGAGTCGAACTTATGTATAATGAGAAACAATCTCATTTGCATTCTTCCTGTATTTCCAAAGTTCAACGTGTACCGTCCGGATGGCTATCGGTTCTGCATCCTCTCTTTCGCTCGCCCTCGAGATGCTGTATCGCGAGCATCAGCCCTGGCTGCTTGGCCGGCTGCACCGGCACCTGGGCAATCCGGCAGATGCCGAAGACGTGACGGCAGAGACGTTCACGCAAGTTGCCGAAAGTGGCGCTGCAGCGGAACTGCATGAGCCGCGGGCATTTCTGACCACGGTGGCCAAACGCATCCTGTTTCATCTATGGCGTCGCCAGGATCTCGAGCGCGCCTATCTGCAGACACTGATGACGCTGCCAGAGGCGGTGGCGCTGTCGGCCGAGGACCATGCATTGCTGATCGAAGCCCTGGCCCGCATCGATCAGGCGTTGGCGCGCCTTCCTGTGCCTATCAAAACCGCTTTCCTCTACAGCCGCCTCGATGGGCTGACCTATCCTGAAATCGCTGAAAAACTGGGCGTCTCGCTGGCAACGGTCGAGCGCTACATGAAGCGTGCGCTGCTGCAATGCGCGGGATGCGGGGCATGAGCCGCGCAGGTGTGCCAGCCATGGACGGCGCAGAACCTTCATGCGATAACACGGCACTGCGTGCTGCAGTCGATTGGTGTGTGCGCCTTGAGTCCGGTGGGCTCAGTGAGGCCGAACGGCTGGCATTCGAGCACTGGCGGTCTGCCGACGTGCGGCATGCGCAGGCCTGGGCACAGGTCGGCAGACTGCTGGACAATCCGCTCAATGTCGTGCGCGGTCTGGCGCAGCAGGCGCCGGGGCAGGCCCATGTCGCGCACGCGGCGCTGCTTAGCACCCGGCGCCGCAAACTGTTGCGTGGCGCGCTGATGGTGGCCGGTGTTGCCAGCGGCACCGCTTTTCTGGCCAATCGCGTGATGCCGGTCAGCCAACTGCTGGCGGATGTCAGTACCGGTACCGGGGAGCGCCGTGAGGTCGGATTGCCCGATGGCAGCCGGCTGCTGTTGAATGCGCGCAGTGCTGTCAACATCCGTTTTTCAGAGGTGGGGCGCATCGTCGAATTGCGGGCCGGTGAATTGATTGCTTCGGTGCGGCGAGATCTAGCGCGGTCTTTCTCGGTCGAATCGATCCATGGGCGGATCGCCGCGAGCGAAGGGCAATTCATGGCGGGGCTGCATGCAGATGGCGGGCATGCCGTCGCGCTTTCCCATGCGGTTGCTGTGGAAACGCACGGCGGGCAGCGCCTGCGCCTGGAGGCGGGCGAGGGTGCGATCTTTACTGCCGGACAGATTCAGCGCATGGCCGGTGCGGCAACGACACAGGCCAGCTGGCAGGAGGGCGTCCTGACTGTCGAAGACCAGCCGCTGGGCGAGGTCGTGCAGGCGCTGCGCGCCTACTATCCCGGCATCATCCGCGTTTCGCGCGAGGCCGAATCCCTGCGCGTGTTCGGCATGTTTCCCCTGGAAGATCCGGAGCAGGTACTGCAGCTGCTGGCGCACACGCTGCCGCTCGACGTCCGCCGGCACGGCTGGGTGGTACTGATCGGACGACATGCATCGCAAACCTGAATTCAGTGAGGGGTTTTTCGCGCTCGTTCCACATAGGCATGGAGGAACCAACGAGGAGGCTCTCTTTCATGTCTGACCAGAATTTTCCACGATGCCTGCCGCAGTTCGCGGGATCCGGATTGCTGGCCGCCGCGTGTCTGCTGGCGGCCGTTGCACCTGTACATGCAGCTACCCCGGCTGTGGCCGAAGTGGACCAGCTGATCACCGTCGATATTCCTGCCGGGCCGTTGTCCACGACGCTGATGCGCATCGGGCAGCTAAGCGGCCGCGCCATTGCGGCGGATCCAGCGCTGATGACCGGCCGCCAGGCGCCGGCGATTCGGGGCCGCATGGTGGCTGAGCAGGCGGTACATCAGGCGTTGGCGGGTTCGGGGCTAGTCGTCGATACCACGGCGAGCGGGGCATTCAGCATCCGTCGCGCGCCGGCTGCGGCAGAAACTGCTCCGGTGCAGGCGCTGCCCGAAATGACAGTGACCACGAGCCGTATCGGCTCCAGCCTGATGGCGCCGACGCAATCCGTGACGGTCATCGAAGACCGCGAGCTGGACGACCTGCGTGCCACATCGCCCAATCTTGGCGTGCTGCTGAGCAAGGCCGTACCAGGGCTCTCCGATTCGAGCCGGAACCTGACCGATTTCGGCCAGACGCTGCGTGGCCGCACGGCGCTGGTATTGGTCGATGGCATTCCGCTCAACACCAATCGCGACTCGTCGCGCAATCTGGTGAATATCGATCCGGGTCGCATCGCGCGCATCGAAGTGCTGCGCGGCAGCAGTTCTCTGTACGGCAGCGGAGCCACCGGCGGCATCATCTCGGTGACCACGCGTCCGGCCGGCGGCGAGCCGGTGTCGGAGACTACAGTGGGTGCCGATCTGTCGCTGTCGCGGCCCAGCCGCGAGGGCATGGGCGGACAGGTACAGCATGCGCTGTCGGGCGGTGGCGAGATGATCGACTATGCGCTCGACGTATCCTACCGGCGTATCGGCGGATCGTACGACGCGCGCGGCCACCGGATCGCCCCCGATGCCAGCCAGGGTGACCTCTTCGATTCGGATACGTACAGCGTGGGGGGCAAGGTCGGCCTGCGTATCGATGCGGATCAGCGCCTGCAGTTCGCTGCCAGTTATCTGCGTGCCCGTCAGGATACCGAGTATGCAAGCGATCCTGCGGTGGCGCGCACTGCGCTGGGCACCGCCACGGCACGGGCCATCAAGGGTCTCGATCTGGCCCGGCAGAATGAGGTCGAGAATACGCTGGCCAGCATCAACTACGATCACAAGGATCTGCTGGGTAGCTCGCTGTCGGCCCTGGTCTACGCACGCGACGGCGCCACGCGCTTTGCGCCGGCCGATTTGCGCAGCAATGTGAATCGAGGCAACAACATCGATCAGGTCATGCAGAACAACAAAGTGTTCGGGGCGCGGCTGACGGTCGATACACCGCTGGGCGCAGCGGAGAAGACGCGACTGGTCTGGGGTGGCGACTTCATCCAGGAGCGCAGCAATATGCCGCTCGATGTGTTCGATCCGGCCATCTACGACGCCAGCGGCGGACTGGTATTCCGTACCATCGGGCAGAAGACATACCTGCCGTGGACCACGACGCGCAGCATCGGCCTGTTCGGCCAGCTGCAGCACAAGTTCAACGATCAGTGGTCAGCCGAAGGCGGCGTACGCTTCGAAAAAGCCAGTGCCTCGTTCGACGCGTTCCAGCCGCTGTCGCAATCGCGCGTATCCAATCCTGCCACCGTACCGGGCGGGCGCGTCAGCTACGATGCCGTGATGTACAACGCCGGATTGACCTTCAAGCCGGTCAAGGGACATGAACTGTACGCGTCCTTCAGCCAGGGGTTCGACCTGCCCGATGTGGGACTGCAGCTGCGCAATGCCGGGGCGCGTTTCGACATCAATGCCTCCGATCTGCAGGCCGTCAAGACCGATAATTTCGAGCTCGGCTGGCGCGGACGTTTTGCCAGCACCATGGCTTCCGTGAGCCTGTTTCGTTCGCAATCCGATCTTGGCGGCGTGCAGTCCTTCAACAACGGTTTGATCCTGACCCGTACCAGCGAACGTATCCATGGGGTCGAAGCAACGCTGGATTACTACGGCGACGATGATGCGTGGTCGGCAGGCGGCACGCTGACCTGGATGACCGGCAAGGAAACGCCGCCGGCCACGGGCGTTAGCCAGAAGATGACGGGCTACCGCATTCCACCGCTGAAGATCACGGCGTATGGACAATACCGGCATACACCGCGCTGGCACAGCCGGGTGCAGGTCACGTGGTTTGGCGCGCGCGACTACCGGCTGGCTGATGGCCGCACGCAGTTCGCTCGCGCGGATGTGCACAGCTATTACACCGTTGACCTTGTAACACGCTATGAGCTGGACAAGCGCAACAGTTTCACCGTAGGGGTACAGAATTTATTCAACAAATACTATCTGCCGCTGTATAGCCAGCTGCTGCGCAGCGGCAACAACAACAGCCGCTTGCCGGCCGCAGGTGCCGTGCTGACAGCCACGTACAGCCATCGCTGGTAAGCCATGCGCCGGGTCTGGGTTGCGGTGCACCGCTATTGCGGGCTGGCATTGCTCGTGTTGTTGCTGGTCAATGCGGTCACGGGCAGCTTGATCGCCTTCGAGCATGAGATCGATGCGTGGCTCAACCCGCAGTTGCATCGTGTGGCAGACCGTCCGGCACTGGCGCCGGATGCCTTGATCGCACGCGTGGAGCAGGCGCATCCGCATCTGCAAGTGAGCCAGATACCGCTGGATGCGCAGCCCGGGCAGGCGTACGAGCTGCGCGTCGTACCACGCCTCGATGCAACAACGGGCAAGCCCTACGTGTTGGGTTTCGACCGCCTGTTCGCCGATCCTGCCACAGGGGCAGTGCTCGGGCATCGCACATGGGGTGCCTTGCGTGTGGACCGCGTGCACGTGATGACATTCCTGAACGTGCTGCATCGCAAGTTTCAACTGCCCGGCAAGTGGGGCATGTGGCTGACCGGGACGGCCGCACTGGTCTGGTTGTTCACCGCGCTGGTCGGTACCTGCCTGACGCTACCGCGTCTGAAGGCGTGGCGCGCGGGCTTCTGGCAACGGTGGAAGCCGGCATGGCAGATCAAGCGCGGCGCAGCGTGGCAGCGTACGACGTTCGACTTGCATCGTGCCTTGGGTCTCTGGACGCTGCCGGTCGCACTGACGCTGGCTGTGTCGGGCGTGTATTTTAGCCTGGGCAACGAAGTGTTCCGGCCTGTTGTGCGCTGGTTCGCACCGCTCAGTGTGCACCCGATCAATCACCTGCAGCCCCGTCCGGGGCCCACGATGCCGCCAGCTTTCGGTACAGAGGCAGCCATTGAGCGGGCGCGGGCCTATCTGCCGCCTGCCGCGCACGCCTTTCAGCCCTGGTATGCGAGCCATGTCCCGCGGCTGGGTGTCTATCGGATTGCCTTCAAGGAAGCGGGCATGCGCGAGCAGCGTCTTCGCCTGCGCTATGAACAGGTCTTTATCGACGATCGCAGCGGTGCGCTCAAGGGATTCAGTGGATACGAGACAGGGACGTCGGGAGATCGTTTCCTGATCTGGCAGTATCCGCTTCATACCGGCCGCATTCTGGGCTGGTGGGGGCGCTTGCTGGTCTGCATGGGCGGTGTGGCAACCGAGTCCTTATGCGTGGCCGGGCTGATGGTCTGGTGGTCGCGGCGCCCGTCGCGGCGCATGCAGGTGGCGCGCGCGATGCGGACTGCCTGACATGCAGCTACCATTCTTGCCTACGATTCACTCGGGCTTCCATTCCGTATCCGATGACAAAGCATGACCCTCATGCCCTCTCGGCGCTGCCCGGATCCGCCAGCCGATGTGTGGTGATCTCCGGCTGTTCCGGTGGTGGCAAATCGACCTTGCTCGACGTTCTCGCACAGCGTGGCCATGCGGTTGTGCCGGAACCGGGCCGCCGTGTCGTACAGCGCGAACAGGCCGGTACGGGCCGCGCATTGCCGTGGGTCGACCTTGCAGCGTTCCTGCATCAGGCCTTGGCCCTGGCAACGGCAGACCATGCGGAATACCGCTCCGCGGCAGACTGGGTGTTCTTCGATCGCGGCATGGTCGATGCGGCGGATGGGCTGCGGCATCTCACCGGCATGCTGCCGGTCGACGCCGCAGAGCTGCAGTCGTATCACGTCAACGTGTTTCTGGCGCCGCCGTGGCCGGAAATCTATGTGGGCGATCATGCGCGCCGACATGACTTCGCGGCGGCCGAGGCGGAGTACTGGCGGTTGCGGACGGCATATGCCGCGCTCGGCTATCGCTTGCACGAGCTGCCGCGACTGGATACCGAGGCACGGGCCGATTGGTTGCTGGCGCAGTTGCCTGCCGCTGGATGAGTTGTGGTCGATGAGTTGTGGCTGACTGAGCCGCGGCCGGCGTATGGCCGGCCGGGCTTCCATCATGTCATCACGCCGCGTTGGCTGCGCCAGGGTGCGCTGTCCATGTCAATCCAGCGTCATGCAGACGATTGCACGCGCACAGCAACGCCAGGATCGACGCGGTCACGATATTCCCGTGCTGGCCCACACCGAAGCGCGTGCCGGCGATTTCCGGCGTAGCCAGTTCGACGATGGCAACAGCCTCTGCGCCGGCGCCCGCGCCCAGACTGCGCTGTTCGTAGCTGTCGATGCGTACGGCAATGCCGAGCGTGGTCGCCAGCGCATCGACGGCAGCCGCGAGCGGACCGTTGCCGGCGCCTTGCAGATGCCGGATCGTGCCGTCGGCCGCGCGCAGCTGCAGTTCGATACGCTGGCCTTCTGCCGTGTCGAGCAGGGTATGCGCGTGGTAGCGGAACGCACCCCGGCCCAGCGGCGGGGCATAGGTATCCTGAAAGATGCGCCACAGCGTCTCGCTGTCGATCTCGGTGTCGCTGCTGTCGGCATGCCGTTGCACCACGGCGCTGAACTCGACCTGCATGCGGCGCGGCATGGCGATGCCATGGTCGCGTTCAAGCAGGTAGGCAATGCCGCCTTTCCCCGATTGCCCGTTGATGCGTACGATGCTGTCGTACGTTCGCCCGAGATCCTTAGGGTCGATGGGCAGGTAGGGTACTTCCCAAAAATCGTCTGGCTGCTGGGCCGCGAAACCCTTGGCGATGGCATCCTGGTGCGAGCCCGAGAAGGCGGTGAATACCAGATCACCCACGTACGGATGACGTGGATGGATCGGCAGGGCGGTGCAATCCTCGGCGATGCGCGCCACTGCGGCGATGTCGGAGAAATCGAGTCCGGGGTCGATGCCTTGCGTGTACAGGTTGAGCGCGAGCGTGACCACATCGAGATTGCCGCTGCGTTCGCCGTTGCCGAACAGACAGCCTTCGACTCGCTGCGCACCTGCCATCAGTGCCAGCTCGGCGCAGGCGATGCCGGTGCCCCGGTCGTTGTGCGGATGGATGGAAAGCGTGATGTGCTCGCGCCGCGCCAGCCGGCGGTGCATCCACTCGATCTGGTCGGCGAAGACGTTGGGGGTGGCGACTTCGACGGTCGTCGGAAGATTGACGATCATGGGCCGCGATGGGCCCGCGTCCCAGGTACGGATCGCCGCGTTGCAGACCTCCAGCGAAACCTCCAGCTCCGCCATCGAGAACGTTTCAGGCGAGTACTGCAGGACCCACTCGGTTTCCGGGTGCTGCGCGGTGAGGGATTTGAGGAGCTGCACATGGTGCTCGACCAGTGCGACGACTTCACCTACCGACATATCGAACACCACGCGCCGCCATACCGGGGCCACCGCATTGTAGAGATGCACGATGGCGCGCCGTGCCCCGCGCACGCTGCGCACAGTCTCGCGAATCAGGTCTTCGCGCAGCTGGGTGATGACCATGGGCGTGACGTCATCGGGAATGTGTCCTGCGTCGATCAGATGCCGGATGATCTCGAAATCGGTACGCGAGGCTGAGGGAAAGCCGACTTCGATTTCCTTGAAGCCGAGCCGCACGAGTTCATGGAACAGGCGCAGCTTGCGCTCGCGGTTCATCGGTTCGAACAGGGCCTGGTTGCCGTCGCGCAAGTCGGTGGACAGCCAGACTGGTGCCTGCGTGATGGTGCGGGATGGCCATTGCCGGTCGGTCAGCGGAATGGGCGGAAAAGGGCGGTACTTGGTGTCGGGTCGGTTCAGCATGATGGCCTCGATTGGAGCAATGGGAAAAGACAGCAGTCGATTCCCCTGCCTTCCGATGGAGTCCATGCGGAAAGCTCGCCGAGGCCGGGGCTGGGGGAATCAGGAGTCAGTCAGACATGGCGCGCACGCTTGCAGACCCCGGCCGGGAGGCAGGGGTAGCGATAGCAGGAGGGCAGTGCGGTGCGCGATCATGCGGACGATGGGAGGTCTGGAGATGGAATGGTCAAACGATAGGCTCAGCATAGGAGATCGTTGCCTGTCTGTATCAAGATAAATGGACGAGTATTGTCGTAAAATGGTCAAACCAATGATATTCGCTTGTCCATGGCCACTCCTGGTTCTACTGCTTCCGTCCGGTCACGCCGCACGCCCCGGCCTGTTCCTGACCTGTCGCCATACGAAACGGCGCCCGTCCCCGTCGCCGGCATCGCTGTCGACTATGCGGCCGGCAGCCGGATTCCCCCGCATCGTCACGCACGCGCGCAGTTGCTGTATGCCGTGAGAGGCGTGCTAACGGTCATGACCGGGACGGGCCGCTGGATCGTGCCGCCGCATCGCGGCGTGTGGCTGCGGGCCGGAGCGGAGCACGCGGTGGAGATGCGCGGCGCGGTGCAGATGCGCAGCCTGTTCATCGATCCACAGGCGGTTTCCGATCTTCCGGATGAAGATGGCGTGATCGACATCTCGCCGTTACTGCGCGAGCTGATCGTCGCCGCCACGCAACTGCCGCTCGACTATGACGCCAATAGTCGAGCCGGTCGCCTGATGCGGTGCCTGCTCGATGAACTGGCGGCTTTGCCGCGACTGCCGTTCTACCTGCCGTGGCCCGACGATGCCCGCATCGCCAGTGTCTGCGCCATGGTCGTCGACGCGCAGGACGTCCCTGTCACGGCCGAGGCGTGGGCGCGCCGCCTGGCGATGAGCCCCAAGACGTTCCACCGCCATTTCCTCGCGGCCACCGGCGTGTCGTTCGGACGCTGGCGGCAGCATGCCCGGCTGCTGCATTCGCTGGAAGACCTGGCACAGGGTTTGCCGGTGCTGGAGATCGCATTCCGCCACGGATACGAGAACCAGAGCGCTTACGCTGCCGCCTTCAAGCGCCTGTTCGGCATGCCGCCCTCACGTTTCTACCGGGCGGAAACGGCATGAATCATGGGCAAGGGGGGACACTTGGCAAAATTAGCTTGACGCGCCGTGCAAACAACGACATAATTGCGTCCATTCTGTCGCGGAGGACAGGAAAAACCCTTTGTGAATCAATGGGTTGAGTGGGCCTCCAGCCCCGATCCTGTTCCGCTCCCCAAGGGAAGCGAGATGTTGCGCTTCCCTTTTTGTTTGCAGTGACGGCTCCCCGGTTTGCCGGGATACGCGGCGACTGTGAGTGAGGGGGCGAATGCGTGCCCTGCACGAATTTCTGCTTGCAGTTACAATGCGCCTCGTCGTGCGATTTCGTGCACAGGCAGCGTCACCTGGCGGGGTGGCAGAGTGGTTATGCAGCGGCCTGCAAAGCCGTGGACGCCGGTTCGATTCCGACCCCCGCCTCCAGTTATACAAAAGCCCCGTTGTCGGGGCTTTTTTTATCCCCTCTGCTCCGGCTGTGTGAGTTTGCAGGCATGTACATGCCTGCAAACAGAGTGCGGAGCTGACTGCGCTAGCGCCATGTGTCCCGCAGCGATGATACGCGTCTGCTTTTCCGTACCCGTTCCGGTACTGGCACCATGAGTGCAGCAGGCGTTGCCGCCCCGCCACTACAGTACGGCATCTGCCGCCATCAATTCCCACTTACCGCTGCAACAGGCTCAAGCTAAAAGACCCGGGTCCCGGTGCAATACCGGGCCCAGGTCTTTGGCCTTTGAACTGACCGCCCAGTTTGGAGGGCCAGTCGAGGGGCAGGGCTTTCTCGTTGCTGGCCCGATCTACGGCCGGGTTACGCTATAGGACATGAAATGCCTGTCGACGCGATTGTCGAGTGCTACGCTGATGCCGGTCCCTTGAAAGCCGCGGCTGATCGTCGCGGCGTAAGGAATCGGGCTACCGGTGCTGTTGTCCACGCCCTGCGGCCGCGAACGCATGCCAGGGATCGGGTTGTTCAGCGTCAGCGTGTCCACGCGGCCGTTGTCGCTGCCGCTGCTCGTCAGCTTGCGCGTGATCGACGTCTCGGTCGACGCCGTGATGACGGTGGAATTGCGTGCAACGGCGTTCGTCGCAACGCTCGGGTCTCCCCCTGAGTTCAGCACGGTATTGTTGCCGGAGTCGAGGACGACGTTCTGGGTAACATCCCAAAACTTCGACTCGGTTCCGACCGGTGCAGGGCTGATCGTGTTGGGCCGCGTCAGCACGAAGCTCGACTTCAGCACCTCGGCCGCGAGGCTGCCGCTCGGGTTGTTGGTGCCGAACAGTGTCAGCGCGCCGTTCGGTGCACGGAAGCCATAGACGGGTGACGACCCGCTGCCGTACTGCAGGCTAAAGGTACCGTCTGAGTTGGCCTGGAGGGTGACGGCCTCGTCGGTATCGACGGCGCAAACACTGAAGTTGTTCGCCGGGACGTCGTAGTCGCACACGGTGACTTTGCCGTCCGCAGCGATGGTCATCTCGCCGATCCAGTGACGTGCAGTGTTACCGAAGGAAGCCTCTTCGACGCCGCTCTCCAGGAACTCCCACTTGCCCTGTACCGACGTGAAGCTGTGCGCCTGTATCGGGAAAATGAAACCCGCGCGTTCCGCATCACGCGTGATACCAGCGCCAGCCGGGCCGATCATTACCGTGGTCGGGGCACTGCCAGCCACATCGAACTCGCAGGCCTGGCTGCTTGGTGTGATCACGTGGTCGCCGTCGGCAGCCTTGAGTAGCCCGGCGCCGAAGTCGATCTCGACGATATCTGAAGCGCCGATGTAGTCGACGATGCGGTACTTGCCGCTCAGCGCCTGCGGGCAGCCGGCCAAGGAGCCTTTGGAGATGTTGGTCACCACCTCGTTCAGCGTTGTCGGTGCGCCGCTGCCGGCGGTGCTGGCGATCTGGCTGACTACCTGTGCCAGTGTCGCGGGGCTCACCACCGTGCCCAGTTGGTCGAGCAGCCTGTCATAGTTGTTGCCGCCCGAGGGGTTGGCGGAAGTTGCTGCCACCAGGGGGGTGTTGAACGGATCGATCGTGGTCAGGTCCACACCCGCGGCAGTGCTCAGTGCAGACAAGATGTCGGTGCTGGCTTGGGTAAGCGCTGTGCTGGTGACGGCGCTGCCCGAGCCGAAGTTGGTGAACAGGTCGGAGGGCAGGGTGCCGGCGGCGCGCGCCAGAATCATTTCGGTCAACGGGGTGACATTGGCGGTGGCCGTGGTGGTTGAGTTGCTCGTCGTACCCGCTTGCGCCAGCGAGTGCAGTGTCACTTCCACGCCGTTGACCAGGCCGGTCACCTTGACGATACAGGGCAGGGAGCCATCGGTGACCGTCACGGTGTAACCTCCGGATGCGTTGGTCGTCGCCGTGCCGGTGCCGGAGGCGCACTTCACGTCCACCGGACTACCAGCCAGGGCGAGGCCGGTTGCCGCCACACCGGACAGTTGCAGACTGGCTTGCGCGGGCGTAACGGCGGTGCCACCACCATCGCCGCCACCGCCGCCGCATGCGGCCACCAGGGCTGCGGCCGAGACGGCCGCAGCAGTCAAACTGAGCGCTTTCAGTTTCATGTCATCCTCGATCTAGATTTTTTGGCTTACGACAAGCGGGGGGAGGGGCCCTGGTCTATCAACGGTTGCCAAGGCTTTTCGCTCGTTAGCGTGGCTGAACTCGCATAGCGCGGCTATCACCCATTTGGGGGCAAGCACGGCCATCATTCGGAGGGGTATTCAATGGCCTTCGGCATGATGAAATGCTTGTTTCTGACGGCTCTTCCCGGAAGGGGCGTTCTGGACGGTCAGCGCATCAGTATGTGGAGAGCAGGCAGTGGCCCGGGCGCTTTGCCAGCATGCGGCGCGCAGCGCAGGAACAAGTGCGCACATCGTCGGATTCCGGCTCGTTCGTTGGGGCCTCCATGCGTTATCGCCCTGACATATCCTTCATGGCGACGAGGAGAGCAGGCCTGGAGGAGACGCATCTCTGCTATATGCCTTCTTGCAGGGGGGGCGGCGATTACCTTGCTGGATATGATTCGGAAGAAGCGCTGCCGAGCATGTGGCGCAGCCGGGGGCGGCGAGCGTTGCTTGAAGGTGCGGGGCGCAGTTCGCCCGATCGCCGCAGCGGAAGTCTGGTGCCTGGGACGGGAATCGAACCCGTATGGCTTGCGCCGAGGGATTTTCGTCACACTGCGGCTTTCGCCGCCGGCTAGCCGTTCGTGCGCTGGACTATGCCTTCGCCGTGGCGCGATGCGCGGTAGGCGCCCCCCGTCTAGTCTCTACACCTTCTCATCACTGAGCTTGGCTCGGCGTTGCCTCGGCGCTCAGGCCAGGGGGTTCGCCGACTTTGAGGGGATTCACGCGGGTGCTTTCGCAGCCCGGTGCTCAATCAAATTCAAGTCCCTTGTGTCTACCAATTCCACCACCCAGGCGGCAGAGTGCGCATTCTACCGGAGCCCGCTGCTCGCGTAAAATGCCCATGACTTGCGGCGCAGGCCACTCTGGAACGTTGCGCACAGGTGATGCTGCAACACATAAAGCCCTACTTTGTCATTGCGTTGCATGATTCGGGGTGGCGTTGGATCTGTTACGCACTGGCCGGTGCTGCCCTCTACGCGGACCACCTCCGATGCCTTTTTCAAGGGGTGAGTCCGAAGGGGAATCGTCTAGGAGGGTCTGCCATCGGTCTTGCGACCAGTCAGTGGGGATTTCTGTCCGAGCTCTGGAAACCGAGCGTAGCTGGCACTGAGTCTGCACACCATGACGAGTAAAATGGTGTCCTGCGCGCCGAGGAAACCATTCTGGAATCTGGTCATCCCAGACTCGCTGAGTTGAGTTGCATCGTTTGCAAAGTGTTGCTTTTCGCCAAAAGCAAAATAAAATGAACTGGCCAGTTCAGAAAAGAAGTGTGCGCTGAGAACCAAAATCGAGAAAAAGCGACAAAAATTCCTGAAGGCAGCGGCCGGGGTCTTCGAGGAAACCGGCTCTTACTTCGATGGAGGATCTTCGCAAGCGGGCCGAATTCTCCAAGGCGATTCTCTACAGCGATTTTTCATCCACGGACAAGCTGTTCATGGATGATCGTCATCGATGGCAGTCAGGCGCAGTTTCAGGCAACGTTGGGCGTGCTCGATCCGCCGTACGAGGACATTGAGCAGGTGCCGGTTGATCCGGTCCCCGGTTTCTGTCGCACCTCTACCTGATGCCGTGGCGGGCACTGCGCGGGCTCGCCTCCGAGGCTGGACTGTCGGATCGGGAGAGGAAATGCTACAAGACAGCTCCGAGCGCAGCATGGCTGCGGTAGCGGACGACTTGGGCAGGGCGACAGAAAAGGAGGCCCAGACAGGCGCCACAGGTTGTCGCCATCCATCTGGAAGGGTTGCTGGAATCTGAATGGATTTCCCTTTCATGTTTCAGGGGCTCTGGGGTCGCTTCCTAAGCGCCTGTGGCTTCCGCCGAGTGCGCAGTGGCGGCCTTTTGGCGGCTGACGGCCCATTGTCGTGCGACGCCACTGGTAGTGAATCCGTGATGAAGATTGCGACTAAGTTCGAATAAACTCATCGCTCCCATATAACAGCAAGTTTTTTTAACAGCCAATGCTTCTGCTGACGCTAGTCCTTGTTCCCTTTATCGGCAGCGTCATCGCCGCGTGCCTGCCCGCCAACGCCCGTAACGGGGAAGCGGTGCTGGCCGGCGCCATCGCGCTGTTCGGATTGCTGATAACGGCACCTCTTTATCCGCAGATCAGTGGCGGGGAAATCGAGCGTTACCAGGCAGCGTGGATGCCAGCATATGGCGTGAATTTCGTTCTGCGCATGGATGGACTGGCCTGGCTCTTCGTCATGCTGGTGCTGCTGATTGGCTTGCTGGTGGCGCTATATGCGCGCTACTACATGTCGCCGGCTGATCCGGTGCAACGCTTCTTTTCCTTCCTGCTCGCCTTCATGGGCTCGATGCTGGGAGTCGTGCTGTCAGGCAATCTCATTCAGATGGTCGTGTTCTGGGAATTGACTAGCCTGACTTCCCTGCTGCTGATCGGCTACTGGCATCATCGCATCGACGCACGGCGCGGCGCACGAATGGCATTTACGGTCACCGCTACCGGCGGATTGTGTCTGCTGGCCGGGGTGCTGATTCTTGGGCATATCGTCGGCAGCTATGAGCTTGATGCAGTGCTGGCGGCAGGCGACAAGGTGCGCGCACATTCCTGGTATCTGGCGGCGCTGGTGCTGGTTGCGCTTGGAGCACTCACCAAGAGTGCCCAGTTCCCGTTTCATTTCTGGTTGCCGCACGCCATGGCCGCGCCTACCCCGGTATCGGCCTATCTTCATTCCGCCACCATGGTCAAGGCGGGGGTATTCCTGCTCATGCGCCTGTGGCCGACATTGTCGGGTACGCCTGAATGGACGTGGATCATTGCTGGTGCCGGGATATGCACGATGTTGGTGGGCTCGTTTTTTGCCATTTTCCAGCATGATCTGAAAGGGCTGCTGGCATATTCCACCATCAGCCACCTGGGCTTGATTACGGTACTCCTTGGCCTGGGAACGCCCCTTGCCCTCGTGGCTGCTGTGTTCCATACGCTGAACCACGCCATTTTCAAGGCCTCCCTGTTCATGGCGGCCGGCATCATCGATCACGAAACCGGCACGCGCGACATGCGTCAACTGCGTGGCCTTTACCGCATGCTTCCATATACCAGCACGCTTGCGATCGTCGCCAGCGCTGCGATGGCCGGGGTGCCGCTGCTGAATGGATTCCTGTCCAAGGAGATGTTTTTTGCCGAGACAGCGCTCGTTGGCGGCACGGAAGACTGGAATATGTCGATTGCGGCAGTGGCGATGGGCATTTTCAGCGTGACGTATTCCCTCCGATTCATTAGCGTGTTCTTCGGTCCACCGGCTCGCGATTTGCCCAGAGAGCCGCACGAACCACCGCGCTGGATGCGCTTTCCGGTGGAATTCCTGGTGCTGCTGTGTCTTGTGGTCGGAGCCGTGCCCGGCCCAAGCGTGGGGCCAATCCTGCATATGGCCGTCGTATCAGTGCTAGGCGAGAGTACGCCCGCGTATGAACTGGCCGTCTGGCATGGTGTTAACCTGCCGCTCCTGATGAGCTTCGTCGCCCTGGTCGGCGGCATCGTGCTGTATCTCCTCCTGCGCAAGTACTATGGGCTTCTCCAGAGAGACAAGGTGCCCATGCTGTACCGCTTCAATGGTGCTCAGGTGTACGAACGCATCATGACGTACCTGCAATTGGGTGCTTCCTGGCTGGTGAAATGGTGTGGCGCCCAGCGTCTGCAGCCACAATTGCTAATAATGATGCTTATGCTGATCGGCGCGCCACTGTTGCTGGCGCGGCCACTGCCGGTGTTGAGCACAATGCCGCTTACGGAGATCGACCCGCTCTTCGCCCTGATGTGGTTCATCGGTGCCGCTTGTGCAATCGCGGCTGCCTGGCAAGCGAAGTATCACCGCCTGGCTGCGCTGATTCTCGTCGGCGGTACCGGCATTGTCACCAGCCTGTCCTTCCTCTGGCTGTCGGCGCCTGATCTGGCGCTCACGCAATTGATGGTCGAAACCGTGACCACCGTGCTGATCCTGCTTGGCCTGCGATGGCTGCCACCACGCATCACGCCGCGCGAGTTGAATATCGAAGTGCCGCGCCGGGTCTGGCTGCGGCGTGCGCGTGACCTGCTGATTGCCGTGGCAGGTGGACTCGGCATGGCTGCAGTCAGTTATGCAGTGCTCGTGCGTCCGCCACCGCAAAGCATCGGCGATTTCTTCCTACTGCACTCACTGTCCGGGGGCGGCGGCACCAACGCGGTCAACGTGCTCCTGGTGGATTTTCGTGGTTTCGATACCATGGGTGAGATCACTGTG
>Ga0247823_10001884_pt1 | contig 17295 bp, 22 predicted proteins | sample 13C_PalmiticAcid_2_FD_192426 | JGI IMG/M metagenome (GOLD analysis project Ga0247823, IMG submission 192426) | Soil microbial communities from agricultural site in Penn Yan, New York, United States - 13C_PalmiticAcid_Day30 | ecosystem: Environmental > Terrestrial > Soil > Agricultural land...
GTCGGGCCGGCGGGGCCCGGACGATCGATCAGAACGCCCGGCCCGACGCCGCCGCCATCTCCAGCCGCACCTTCAGCGCGCCCGTCACCAGGCCCTTGGCGTAGGCGTTCGGCGCGCTGGCCAGCAGGGCCTGCAGCTCCTCGCCGCTGCAGTGCTCCACCTGGAATTCCTCGTACATGTCGAACCAGTGCGGGTGCTGCTGTTCGATCAGGCGCATCTCGTTCAGGTTGCTCATCGCCACCTCGGCCTCCAGGCGCTGGAGCATCTCCAGGGTCTCGATGGGCGGGATGCCGAGGGCGGCGGCACGCATGCCGTGGGTGGGGGGCAGGGTGGTCATGTCGATGTCCAGGTACATGGGTCACGTCCTTGAAGGCACGGAGGGTCTGTCCTCGTTGTCGGTGCCTTCTTGAGGCCCCTTCATCGCCCGCCCTGTCACTTTTGACAGGGGCCCCGAAGAAGCATCACCGGATGCGCATTTGTTCACGCTGCAGGCGCACAAAACCCCGTTTCCCCGCCTTGCAACGCCCTGGATAAACCTTTTCGGTTCCTGTCAAGGGCGCTTGCGCCGCTCATCCCCGATCAGGAACCGCGCGGCGATCGGTGCCGCTCGCCCCGAGGTTTGACATGACATCACAAATCAACTTCGCGTATCGTTACAAACACAAAGTGAAAAACAAATGAGCGCACTCACACCCTTTCTGCAACGGCTGCCCCAGCCCTCGTCCATCGCCTCGGCCCTGCGTTCCGAAGCGGTGTCCAAGCTGTTGCCGGTCGTGTTCCTGGCGATCGCGCTCACCGCGCTGGTGATGATGTTCGTCTGGCAGAACCAGTCGAACTACCGGCCGGTGTTCGGCGCGCGCGAGAACGTGCCATCGGCCGACATGATGTCCGTGCTCGACGCCGAGGGCATCGCCTACCGCCTGCACCCCGAGACGGGGCAGGTGCTGGTGGCCGAGTCGAACCTGGGGCGCGCGCGCATGCTGCTGGCCGCGCGCGGCGTGGTGGCCCGCCTGCCCGACGGGCTGGAGCTCATGGACAAGAGCGACCCGCTGGGCGTGACGCAGTTCGTGCAGGACGTGCGCTTCCGCCGCGGCCTGGAAGGCGAGCTGGTGCAGAGCATCACCGCGCTGGAGCCGGTCAAGAGCGCGCGCGTGCACCTGTCGATCGCGCGCTCCTCCACCTTCGTGCTCAACGCCACCGAGGCCAGCTCGGCCTCCGTGGTGGTGCACCTGAACCCTGGCCGCGAACTGGAGGCCGAGCAGATCGCCTCCATCATCAAGCTCGTCTCGGGCAGCGTGTCCAACCTCGCCGCCGACCGCGTGACCGTGGTCGACCAGGCCGGGCGGCTGCTCTCCAGCCGCGTCGACATCAAGGCCGGCCTGGACTCCGCCGGCTTCGCGAACGAGGCGCAGCGCAAGGCGCAGGAAGCGCTGCTGCGCAACGCCCACCAGTTGCTGCAGCCCGTGCTGGGCGTGAACAACTACAACGTCAGCGCCTCCATCGAGTTGCACCAGGACAACGTGAAGGAAACGCAGGAGCGCTACGAGGGCGACCCGCGCATCACCAGCGAGGCCTCGCGCGAAGAGCTCAACCGCCAGCCGCAGGCCCTGGGCATCCCGGGCTCGCTCAGCAACCGCCCGGCCAACCCGCCGCCGGCCGAGGGCGAGCCATCCAGCACCGCCGAGCGCAACGCCGCCACGCGCCAGTACGCCTACGACCGCAGCGTCACCACCATCGAACGCGCGCGCGGCCAGGTGAAGAAGATCAGCGTGGCCGTGGTGCTGAACAACGCCGCCGCGCCCGCCGGCGCCGACGCCTGGGCGCCGGCCGAGATCGCGCGCATGGAGCAGGTGCTGCGCGGCGGCCTGGGCATCGACACCGCGCGCGGCGACCAGCTTGTGGTCTCGGCCATGGCCTTCCCCGCGCCGCCCGCGGCGGTGGCCTGGTACGCCGAGCCGCAGTCCATCTTCACCATGACCGGCTGGGCGCTGAGCGCCGTTGGCGCGCTGCTGGCCTACCTGCTGATCGCGCGCCCGCTGATCCGCCGCTTCACGCGCGACGCCGCGCCGCCGCGCGAGGTGGGCACGTCCGAGCTGGTGGAACTGGGCCCGCGCGACGGCGAGGGCGCCGCCGTGGTGGCTGGTGCGCTGCCCGCCGGCTCGGCCGCGGTGGCCGCGCTGCCGCAGCCCGCCAAGCAGCGCGACTCCATGGGCTCGCTGCTGGAGAACTACAACCTGCCGCCGCCGGGTTCGCCGGTGGACGTGCTCGTCGATCACCTGAGGGATCTCGCGACCAAGGAGCCCGAGCGCGTGGCCGAGGTCGTCAAACAATGGGTGCAGAAAAATGGCCACCAGCCTGCCTGAGTCCGGCGCCGAAGCAGGCGCCATGTCCACCGTCGAGCAGGCCGCCATCGTGCTGCTGAGCATGGGCGAGGAGCCCGCCGCCGCCGTGCTGCGCTGCCTGGAGCGCGAAGAGCTGCTGCTGGTGACGCAGGCCATGTCGGCCATGAGCGGCATCAAGGTCGACGCCGCGCGCGGCGCGCTGCAGCGCTTCTTCGACGACTACCGCGAGCAGAGCGGCCTGCACGGCGCCTCGCGCACCTTCCTGAAGAACTCGCTCGACCTCGCGCTGGGCAGCAGCATCAGCAGCAGCGTGCTCACGCGCATCTACGGCGACGCCATCCGTCCCAAGATGGCGCGCCTGCAGTGGGCCTCGCCGCGCTGGGTGGCCGACCGCATCGCGCAGGAGCACGTGCACATGCAGGCCGTGTTCCTGGCCTTCCTGCCGCCGGCCATGGCCAGCGAGGTCATCGCCAGCCTGCCCGACGACGGGCGCGACGAACTCATCGTGCGCGTGGCGCAGCTGGGCCACGTGGAGCACCGCTTGCTGCAGGAGGTGGAGGTGCTGGCCGACGCCTGCCTGCAGAGCCTGGAGACGCAGAGCGCCACCATCGAAGGCGTCAAGCACGCGGCCGACATCCTCAACCGCCTGCCCGGCGACAAGGCCCGCATGGTGGAGCAACTGCGCGAGCGCGACGCCACCGTGGCCGGCCAGATCGAGCGCAGCATGTACGACTTCTTCATCCTCTCGCGCCAGAGCGAGGAGGTGCTGCTGCGCATCCTCGAGGTGGTGCCCATGGACGAGTGGGCCATCGCGCTCAAGGGCGGCGACAGCGACGTGCGCCGCGCCCTCATGGCCTGCATGCCGCAGCGCCAGGTCAAGACCTTCCAGGACGCGATCCGCCGCACCGGCCCGGTGGCCGCGCGCCGCGTGGAAGAGGCGCGCGCGACGATCATGCGCGAGGTGAAGGCGCTGGCCGATGCCGGCACGATCGAGGTGCAGTTGTACTCAGAGGCGACGGTGGAATGAGCACGGCCTTTCGCACCTACCGCTTCCCGCCGCTGGCCGATCGCGAGATCGCCGAGGCCCTGTCCGCGCAAGGCACGCCCGAGGCGCTGCAGGCCGCGCTGGCCGACGGCTACTCGCGCGGCGCCGAGCGCGGCTACGAGGAAGGTTTCGACAAGGGCCTGATCGAAGGCCGCGCCGTGGGTGAAACGCAAGGCCGCGAGCGCGGTGCGGCCGAGGGCCGCGCCGAGGGCGAGGCGCAGATCCTGCAGCGCTGGGCGCGCGTGGCCGAGCCCATGCAGGCCGCCATCGACGCCCTGCGCCAGGTGCAGGCCGACTACCAGGCCGCGCTGCGCCGCGAGATGGTGGAGCTGGTGGAGCGCGTCGCGCGCCAGGTGATCCGCGCCGAGCTCACGCTCAACCCCACGCAGATCCTCAAGCTGGTGGAAGAAACGCTGCAGAGCATGCCGCCCGCCACGAGCGCGGTGGAGGTGTTCCTCAACGCGGACGACCTGCGCGCGATCGAACGCCTCGACGGCGCCACCACGCGCGGCTGGAACCTGATCGCCGACCCCGCGCTGGAGGCCGGTGAATGCCGCGTGCAGGTGGCCGGCTTCGAGGCCGACGCCGGCAGCCGCCAGCGCCTGCAGGCCTGCATGGGCCAGGTGGCCGCGCAACTGCTGGGCGCGGAAGAGCCCGCACCCGCCACCGCACCCACCACCGAGGCCGCCGCGTGATTGCCGAGCAACTGCGCCGCATCGCCGTGCCCGAGGTGTCGGTCTCGACGCCCACGGGCCGGCTGGTCAGCGCCACCGGCCCGCTGCTGCAGGTGCGCGGCGTGCGCCTGCACGTGGGCCAGCGCTGCCGCATCGAATCGGCGCTGGGCGCCGACATCGACGCCCAGGTGGTGGGCTTCAGGGACGAGGCCGCTCAGCTCATGGCCTTCAAGCGCACCGAGGGCCTGGCCCCCGGCGCGCGCGTGCTGCCGCTGCCGGCCACCGGCAACCTCCTCATCGGTGATGCCTGGCTGGGCCGTGTGGTCAATGGCCTGGGCGAACCCATGGACGGGCGCGGCCGCCTCACCGGCGAGCACCTGCTGCCCAGCGCGCCGCCCTGGGTGGACCCGCTGCGCAAGCGCCCGGTCGACGGTGTCATCGACGTCGGCGTGCGCGCCATCAACGGCCTGCTGACGCTGGGCCGTGGCCAGCGCGTGGGCCTGATGGCCGGCTCCGGCGTGGGCAAGAGCGTGCTGCTGGGCCTCATCACTCGCCAGACCGTGGCCGACGTGATCGTGGTCGGCCTGATCGGCGAGCGCAGCCGCGAGGTGCGCGAGTTCATCGACCTCTCGCTCGGCGAGGAAGGCCTGCGCCGCGCCGTGGTGGTGGTGGCACCGGCCGACGAGTCGCCCCTGATGCGCCTGCGCGCCACCGAGCTGTGCCACACCATCGCCGCGCACTACCGCGACCAGGGCCGCCACGTGCTCTTGCTGGTGGACTCGCTCACGCGCTACGCCATGGCGCAGCGCGAGGTGGCGCTCTCGCTCGGCGAGCCGCCGGCCACGCGTGGCTATCCACCGTCCGTGTTCAGCGCGCTGCCACAACTGGTGGAAAGCGCCGGCAACGGCAGCGGCGACGGCTCCATGAGCGCCATCTACACCGTGCTCGCCGAAGGCGACGACCAACAGGACCCGGTGGTGGACACCGCGCGCGCCATCCTCGACGGCCACATCGTGCTCTCGCGCGCGCTGGCCGAGCGCGGGCACTACCCGGCCATCGACATCGGCCAGTCCATCAGCCGTTGCATGAGCCTGGTGGCCGACGCCGAGCAGCAGCGCGTCGCGCGCGAGGTGAAGGCACTGCTGGCGCGCTACCAGCAGGTGCGCGAGCTGCTGCCCCTGGGCGCCTACGTGCAGGGTGCCGACCCGCTGAGCGACCGCGCCGTGGACCTGTGGCCGCGCATCGAGGCCTTCCTGCACCAGGGCACCAAGGAATCCGCGCCGATGGGCGACTGCCTGCAGCGCCTGAAGGAGATCGTTGAATGAGCGTCGCCAACGGGCCGAGCGCCCTGCAACAGGTGGTGCAACTGCGCGAACGCGAGCAGGAGCGCGTGGGCGCCGTGCTGGCCGAGCAGGAGCGCACGCGCCAGCGCTTCGTCACCAGCATTTCCCAGTTGGGCGATCTGATGGAGCAGGCCGGCGCCACCGGCGCGCTCTCACCCACGCTGGCCGCCAACCTGGGCGCCTACAAGCTCAGCGTGCTCGACCTGGCCGACCGCCACCGCACGGCCCTGGCCCAGCACGAATCGCATATGGACCAGACCCGCCTGGCGCTGCACGAGGCCTTCCGCCGCCGCGAGGCGGTGGCGCAACTGCACGAACGCCGCCTGGAAGAAGGTGAGCGCGCGCTTCACGTGGCCGAGCGCAAACGCACCGACGACATCGCCCAGACCGTGTGGCTGAGGGGGCGCTCGTGAAAAAGTCCCGCGCCCCGCTTCAGAAATCCGCCGCCACGGTCGCCTTGCACTTCGGAGGCGGCGTCCGTGACCGCCTGACCCCTCTGGAGTAACACCATGGACTTCGACCCGACCACGACCGCCACCCAACTGGCCACGCTGATGGTGCAAGGCCCGCAGCAGCAGATCGACCGCGAGTCGCAACTGGCCAAGGCCACGCAGGCCGGCCTGGAAAAGCTGCGCTCGGCGCTCTCCAACTTCAACACCGCCGTGAGCGGCCTGGCCGGCGCCACCGGCGGCCTGAAGAAGAACACCGCCACGCTCACCGGCACCGGCGCCACCGCGTCGGCCAGCGCCAGCGCGCAGCCGGGCGCGTACAGCTTCTTCGTCGAACAGCTCGCTTCCACGCACCAGGTCGCCTACGCCGACCTGCCGGCCGTGCCCGTGTCCCTGGGCGGGCCGCTGGTGGTGCAGCGCGCCGACGGCTCGTCCTTCAACGTCAACCTGCTCGCCGCCGACCAGGACGGTGACGGCAACCTCAACGCCACCGAAATCGCGCGCGCCATCAACCAGTCCGCCGGCAACGACGGCAAGGTGACCGCGCAGGTGGCCAACACCGCCTCCGGTTCGCAGCTCATCCTGTCCTCGGGCCTGAGCGGCGCCGACGGCGCGATCACGCTCGACGCCTCGGGCCTGCCCGACAGCGCGCTCAAGACCGCGCTGGGCGGCGCGCCCACGCAACTGGCCGCCGCGCGCAACGCGGTGTTCTGGCTGGGCGACCAGGGCAGTGGCCTGCGCGTCGAGCAGGGCAGCAACAGCTACACCGGCATCGCCGGCGTGGACGTGAGCTTCACCAAGGCCCAGACCGCGGGCGACGCGCCGATCCAGCTCGACGTGGCCGCCGACAAGGCCGGCACCGAAGAGAGCGTGCGCAAGTTCGTCAACGCCTACAACGCGCTGCAGAACGAACTCAACAACCTCACCAAGACCAGCGAGGACGCCGCCTCGCGCGGCGCCTTCTCCACCGACGCGGGCGTGCGCAACCTGCGCAACCGCCTCAACGACCTGATCCGCCAGGACTTCGGCGGCCTGCGCATCAGCGACCTCGGCATCAGCAGCGACCGCCAGGGCCAGCTCACGCTGGACACCACGCGCCTGCAGAAAACCCTGGCCACCAACCCCGAGGCACTGGACACCGTGTTCGGCTCGTCCGCGCTGGGCAAGCGCTCGGGCGTGTTCGGCGCGGTGGCCGACCACCTGGAGACCTGGACGAAGTCCGGCACGGGCCAGCTCGCGCGCCGCCTGGACAACGTGCAGATCCAGCAGAAAGGCCTGACCCAGCGCCAGGAGCGCCTGGACGAGACCTTCGACGTGAACTACCAGCGCTACCTGCTGCAGTTCAGCCAGTTGCAGACCGTGCTGGGCCAGATGAACCAGACCTCCGGGCTGTTCAGCCAGCTCGGCGCCTGACACACGCAAGAGGACCCCATTGAGCTACGACGCATACCAGAGCTACCAGGCCGTTGACCTGGGCGCGCAGACGGCGAAGGCTTCACCGCTGGAGCTGGTGCTGATCCTGATGAACGGGCTGCTCGACGAGCTGGCCCGCGCGCGGGCGCACATCGAACACGCGCGCTTCGAGGCCAAGGCCAACAGCCTGAACCGCAGCGTCGCCATGCTCAATGGCCTGTCCAGCGCGCTGGACACCGACTCGGCCAGCGAGGTGGTGGAGCAGCTCGCCGAGCTGTACGACTACTGCGCGCGCCGCATCCACGAAGCGGGCATCCGCATGGACGTGGAACTGCTCGACGAGGCCGTGCGCCTGCTCGGCACCGTGCGCGAAGGCTGGGAGGGGGTGCGCGATGCCAACGGATGAACGCACCCGCCTGATCGACCTGGCCGGGCGCCTGCACGAGCGCACCCAGGCGGGCGACGTGCGCGCGCTGGCCGCGCTGGACCTCGAGGTCGGTGCGCTGCTGCGCGGCATCGCGGCCGCGGGCGCGCCCGGCGCGAACGAACGCGCCGCCATCGGCCTGCTGCAGCGGGCGCACCAGCGCGCGCTGGCCCTGGTGCAACGCGAACACGACGCGGCGCAGGCGCAGTTGCGCGACCTGTGCGCGCACCGCGGCGGGCGCGACGCCTACGCCGCCGCCGCATTCCTGGGAGACCCGAGATGAACGCCACCCTGGCCCTGCGCGCCACCAACCCCGCCTCCGCCTCCATCACCACGTCCGTCACGCCCGTGGGCGACGCGGTGTTGGCACCCGGCGCGAGCGACGCCGCGCACCCCCTGTTCTCGCTGATGCTGGGCCAGGCGCCGACTGAGGACGCCGAATCGCCCGACACCGCCGCCGCGGCGGACGCCGCCATCGCGCCCTGGCTGATGGCGCTGGATTCGCAACAGGCGCCTGCCTTGCCCTTCACGCAGCCGTTCTCGCGCCTGCTGGGCGCTGCCGCGCGCGAGGCCGCGCCCGAGGGCGCACCGGCCGAGGCCGACATCGCCACGCCGACGCCCATTGGCCACGTGCCCACTGCGCAGGCCATCGCGCCCGACACGGCCCAGGCCCGCCAGGCCACGCTGCCCACCGCTGCCACGCCGCTCGCGGACGGCACAGACCCCACGCCCGCGCCCGCGCCGGCCAACGCCCCGCAGCGCCCACCGGCCGATGCCGCCGCGCGCGCGCTCCCGGCCGAGGCCTTGTCCGCCGCCATGGCACCGCGCCCCGCGCGCGAGGCCGGCGCGTCACCTGACGGCTTCGCGACCGTACTCAACGCCAATCCGGGTTCTTCCACTTCGGCCGCCGGCGACCCTGTCGTGCGCCTGGACGCTCAGCGCAGCGAACTCTGGCAGCGCCCGCTCGCGCAGGCGCTCGGCGAACGCGTGCAGTGGCAGTCCACGCAGGGCATCGACCAGGCGCGCATCCGCCTGGACCCGCCCGCGCTCGGTCGCATCGAGATCGTGGTGCGCCAAGAGGGCGCGCAACTGCAGGTGCAACTCACGGCCTCCAGCCCGGAGGTGGCGCGCCAACTGCAGCACATGGGCGACGGCCTGCGCCAGGAACTGGGCCAGCGCCAGGGCCAGAGCGTGCAGGTGCAGGTGCACTCGCACGACGGCGCCCAGGCCGATGCACGTGGCCAGCGCCAGGGCCAGCAGGGCCGCGACGAGGCCGACCCCGGCCAGGCCCTGCGCGATGAACACGACGCGGCCCGCCGCTTCACGCTGGCCTGACCCCCCACCGAACGAGTCCCCGACATGAGCAAGAAACTCTGGATATCCCTCGCCGCCGGCGCCTTCGTCCTGCTGGGCGCCGGCAGCGGCTTCGCGGCCTGGCACTTCATGGGCAACAAGCCGGCCACGGCGCAGGCCGCGCAGGCCGCGCCCGTGGTGGACACGCGCGAGTACCGCTACGTCTCGCTCGACAAGGTCATCGTCATGCTGCGCGCGCGCGAAGGCGGGCCGCTGAGCAACTACATGGCGGTGGACCTGGTGTTCAAGACCCCGCTGAAGGCAGAGTCCACCGTCAAGCAGCAACTGCCCCGGCTGCGCAGCCTGGCCGTGGCCTCGCTGTCCGAGCTCACGCTGGAGCGCGCCAGCATGCTCAGCATCCCCGAGCTCACCGACTTCCTGCAGAAAGCCTACGGCGAGGGCTTCAGCCGCGAATCGCGCGAGGCACCGTTCGCCGAGGTCATGGTCGGTCGCCTCGTCATCGAGTGACACCATGCACAGCGGCTACGGTGAGATGAGCAGCCTGGCCGCGGCGGAGAGTTCCGCCGCGCAGGAGCAGCGCTGGCTCGTCGAACACACACCGCTGGTGCGCCGCGCGGTGGCCCAGCTCGCCTCGCAGGCGGGCGGCGCCATGGACCGCGACGACATGCTGCAGATCGGCCTGATGGGCCTGCTGGAGGCCCTGCGCCGCTACGGCGAGCCCGATGAACGTTTCCCCGGCTACGCCGCGCAGCGCATTCGCGGCGCCATCCTCGACGAGCTGCGCCGCCAGGACTGGCGCCCGCGCACCGTGCGCCAGGAAGGCAACCGCCTGCGCGACGCCATCCGCGAACTCACGCGCCGCCTGGGCCACGAGCCCAGCGAGGCCGAGGTGATGCAGCACCTCGGCGTGAGCGCCGAGGACTACCTCGCCCACGAACAGCACATCAACGCCGAGACCATGGCCAGCTTCGACGAACTGGTCGAAGAGCTGGCGCTCACGCCGTCGGCCGCGCGCACGCCAGAGGCCGAGCTGATGCAGCGGCGCGCGCTGGAGCAGGCCCTGGCCTGCCTCAACGAGAAGGAGCAGCACGTGGTGCAGCTCTATTACGAAGCCGAGCTGAGCCTCAAGGAAATCGGCGCCGTCATGGGCCTCACCGAGGCCCGCGTCTGCCAGATCAACAAAAGCGCGCTGCTGAAGATGCGCGGCGCGATGTCACCCGAATAAACCACCACAGGCCGTCACCATGCAGTTCTTCCTCGGCGTCATCATCGTTTTTCTCTGTGTCTTCGGCGGCTTCCTGCTGCACGGCGGCGACATGGGCGTGGTCTGGCAGCCGGTCGAGCTGTTGATCATCGGCGGTGCCGCCGCTGGCGCCATCGTGATCGGCAACCCGCGCCACGTGCTGGCCGAGATGGGCGTGCAACTGCGCAAGCTGGTGTCGCGCCGCAAGCGCGGCGAGGAGTACCAGCGCCAGCTCATGCTGCTGATGTACGAGCTGCTGCAGACGGCCAGGAACGGCCTGAAGGCGCTGGACGCGCACGTGGAAGAGCCGCACAAGAGCCCGCTGTTCCAGCGTTACCCGATGGTGCTGGAAGAGCCCAAGCTCATGCACTTCATCGTCGACAACTTCCGCGTCATGGCCATGGGCAAGATCACGGCGCACGAAATGGAAGGCGTGCTGGAGCAGGAACTGGAGGCGATCCACGACGAGCTGACCCAACCCTCCAAGTCGCTGCACAAGGTGGCCGAGGCCATGCCGGGCTTCGGCATCATCGCGGCGGTGCTGGGCATCGTGATGGCCATGAACTCGGTGGCCGATGGGGCCAGCGCGGGCGAGATCTCCACCAAGGTCGCCGCCGCCATGGTGGGCACGTTCATCGGCATCTTCCTCTGCTACGCGGTGATCGATCCGATCAGCAACATGATGAAGCAGATCGTCACGGAAGAGATGAGCGACATGGAGGCGGTGAAAGTGGTGCTGGTGTCTCACCTGTCGGGCAAGCCCGAACTGGTGTCCATCGACGCCGGCCGCCGCCTCATCCAGCTCAACATCAAGCCCAGCTTCGCGCAACTGGAAACCTGGGTGAACCAGCTCGAGGAGAGCCCTGGTGTCTAAGGCAGAACATGGAACCATCGTCAAGCGCGTCTCGCGCCGACACGAGGAAGAAGACCACGGCGGGAGCTGGAAGGTGGCCTTCGCCGACTTCACGCTCGCGCTCATGTGCCTGTTCCTGGTGCTGTGGGTGCTGGCCGCGCGCGACAAAGAAGAGGTGACGCGCGCGCTGGAAAGCGGTGGCGGCGCGGTGATGGCGGAGATCTCGGGCTCGAAGATCCCGGCCGAGGGCGGCCCGCGCGGCAGCCTGATCGACCGCAAGCCCATGCCGCGCAAGGGCGAGGGCGAAGGCCCCGACGCCATCCGCACCGTGCCGGGCCTGCTGAACCCCACGCCGCTGCGCGCGCGCTACGACACGCCCGAGCAGATGGCCGAACTGGCCGCCTTGCTGGCGCGCCTGAGCCTGGAAGCGGGCCTGAGCGCCAACCTGCAGACCTTCGTCACGCCGCACGGGCTGCGCATCATGCTGCACGACACCGACAAGGAAGGCATGTTCCAGCTCGGCAGCGCCGTGCCCAGCGCGCGCTTCGCGGACATGCTGCACCGCATGGGCCCGCTGCTGGCGAAGATCCAGAACCCCATCCTCATCGTCGGCCACACCGACGCCTCGCCCTACGCAAGCAAGGACCCGTTCGGCCAGTCCAACGCGCGCCTCTCCACCGAGCGCGCGGGCGCCGCGCGTTCGCATCTGCTGCGCGGCGGCATGCCCGACGACGCGGTGCTGCAGGTGGTGGGCATGGCCGAACGCGCGCCGGTGCTGCCCGACCAACCGTTGGCCAGCGTCAACCGCCGCATCGAGGTGATGGTGCTGACCCTGGACCAGGCCCAGGCCATGACGGCGATGTTCGGCCGCCCCACGCAGGCCGAACCCCTGCTGCCCGGCCTGCAGGCGGAGACACCCGCGCGCGACGTGCTGGCCGCGCTGCGCGATTCGGTGGTGGCCGCCGGCCGCCAGTTGCCCGGCTTCGAGCGCGCGATGGCGCCGGCCGAGCCCACGCTCACGCGCTGAGCCAGGGAGCGCACCATGCAGACACGAAGCACACGAGGCGATCGAATGAGAGTGAATTCCCCCGCGGGCGCGAGCCCCCTGGCGCCGGTGCGCGCGCCACAGACCACGCCTGATGCCGCCGCCACCGGTGAGGCGGCCCCGGCCGCGCTGCAATCCGGCGTGCTGGGCCCGGCCATGAACGCCTTGCGCGAGATGCCCGAGATCGACGAGGCCCGCGTGGCGCAACTGCGCGAGGCCTACCAGCGCGGCGAACTGAAGTTCGACGCCGGCAAGCTGGCCGCGCTGATCCAGCGCTACCACGGGGACGGCCGATGATCTCCGCCGCCGATGCACTGACCTTGCTCGACGGCCTGCGCCAGGAGCGCGACGGCTTCGCGCGCATGCGCGAGCTGCTTCAGGCCCACTTCGAGGCCGCCGTGCGGCACGACAGCGAACGCGTGCGCCAGGCGGCCGAGCGCATCACCGTGCTCACCGAGCGGCTGGACACGCTGTGCAGCGAGCGCCAGCAGCGGGTGCTGCGACTCAGCGGTGGCGCCACGCGCGACGCGCACGAGGCGCTGGCGCTGCGCCTGCCCGCCAAGGCGGCCGACCTGCTGCGCGAGCAGATGCGCGAGCTGCAGGCCCTGGTGGGCGAATGCAAGCGCCTGAACGTGCGCAACTGCGAGCTGGTGGTGGGCCAACAGGAAATCATGGCCCGCGTGCTCAGCAACGACGGGCAGGGCACCTATGCGCCTGCCTGACTTTCCCTCCACCTCTGGCGCGTTCGCGCCGCCGCCGTTGCCGGTGCGCGCGGCGGCGGGTGGTCCCGTGGGCGGTGGGCTCGCCGGTTTTGGCGCGCTCATGGGCTCGGTGCGCCAAGAGGTGCAGCGCTTCATCGAAAGCGGTAGCGGCACCGGCATGAACAACCGCCTGGGTGGCCTGTCGCCGCAGGCGGCCTGGCGGCGCGCGCAACAGGCGATGGACGCGTCGCCGGCCACCTCGCGCACGGAGGCAACGCCCTTCGAGGGCGCCAGCCGCGAGGAGCAGCGCGCCTTCCTGGAGCGCATCGCGCCCATGGCGCAGCGCGCCGCCGAGCGCCTGGGCGTGGCGCCCGAACTCGTGGCGGCGCACGCGGCGCTCGAATCGGGCTGGGGCCAGCGCCCGCTCACGGCGGCCGACGGCCGCAGCACGCACAACCTGTTCGGCATCAAGGCCGGCAGCGCCTGGCGCGGCGCGGCCACCGAGGCGCTCACCACCGAATACGAGGGCGGCGAGGCGCAGAAGACCACGCAGTCCTTCCGCCACTACGACAACCTCGACCAGGCCTTCGGCGACTACGCCAGCCTGCTGCGGGGCAGCCCGCGCTACCAGGACGCCCTGCACGTGGGCGGCGACGCACGGGCCTTCGCCAACGCGCTGGCGCGCGGCGGCTACGCCACCGACCCCGCCTACGCCGACAAGCTCACCGCCGTGGCGCGGCAGATCCAGGGCGCGCGATGAAGCCTCATTGCAAGGGCTCCACTTCGTCCGGCCCGGTCACGCGCGCCTCGATCGTGCGGCCCGACGCCGCGTTGCGCACGCGCACCGTGTCGCCGCGCTTGCCGTTGCCCAGGCTTTCGCCGGCGGTCTCCACCGCGATGGCCTTGCCATGGCGCGCGACGATGCGCACCGGCTGGCCGCGCCGCACCAGCACCGGCTCGTGCAGCAGCCTGGCCTGCAGCAGCGTGCCCTCGCGCAGCTTGCGCCGGGGCGTGAAGCCCTCGATCAGGTCCAGCCGGCCAATGGCCTCGGGCGTGTTGCCCAGCTCGCGCTCCTCCAGCCGCAGGTTCGCGTCGGATAGCGTGGCCCCGGCCTCGATGTCCTGCGCCGCCACCAGCACCCGCGCGCTCAGCGCCGCACGGGCGATCACGGTTTCGCGCCACACGTCGCCGCAGCGCAGCTCCAGCTTCATGCGCCGGGGGGTGCGGGCCTCGACCACCACCACCTCGGGCGGCTTGTCACACTTTGGTTCGTTTTCCGGCGCCGACACCACGTCCACCTCCACTCGGGTGTCGCTCCAGCCCCGCACGTCGGCGTGTTCACGCCAGTGCGATTCGACGGTTTTTACAATTCGCGGATCATTGTTGGCGCAGAATGCAATTAGTGGTGAGGCCACCAGCGACGCGAACAACAGCAAAGAGAAAGGAAGGCTCATGGCAATCGACTTCGGACAGGTCATCAGCGGCCACGCGCAGGCACTCGGCTTGCGCGGGCAGCGCGCCGAGATCATCGCAGCCAATCTGGCCAATGTGAACACGCCGGGTTATCAGGCGCGCGACATCGACTTCAGCGCGCGCTACGAGTCCGCGCTGGCCAGTCGCGACGAGGGCCTCGCGCTCGAGCTCGACGGCGACACCCTGATGTACCGCGTGCCGCACCACGCCTCGGGCGACGCCAACACGGTGGAGCTGGGCGTGGAGCAGGCCGCCTTCGCGCAGAACGCCACGGGCTTCCAGACCAGCCTGACCTTTCTGCAAATGAAACTCAAGGGCCTCGCGCAGGCCATCCAGGGGCAGTGACCATGTCGTTCGACAGCATCAGCGCCATCGCCGGCTCGGGCATGAACGCCCAGACCGTGCGCCTGAACACCATCGCCAGCAACCTGGCCAACGCCCAGTCGGCCGCGGGCTCCGAAGACGGCGTCTACCGCGCGCGCAAGCCCGTCTTCGCCACCCTCATGGACGAGGGCGCCGGCGCCCAGGTGCAGGTGCTCGACGTGGTGGAAAGCGACGAGCCCGTGCGCAAGGTGCACGAGCCCGAGCACCCGCTGGCCAACGCCGACGGCGACGTGTTCTATTCCAACGTGAACCCGGTGGCCGAGATGACCGACATGATGTCCGCCTCGCGCGCCTTCGAAACCAGCGTGGAGGTGCTCACCCGCACCCGCCAGATGCAGATGGCCGTGCTGCGGCTCGGGGAGGCTTGAGCATGATCGACACCACCATGAACACCACCGGTGCTGGCACCGGCGCGTCGGGCGACGGCGTGGCGAAGAACGGCACCTCGGTGCCGCAGGACATGTTCATCCGCCTGCTGGTGGCGCAGGTGCGCAACCAGGACCCGATGGAACCGAAGGACCCGAGCGAATTCGTCTCGCAGCTCGCCACGCTGTCGCAGACCGAGGCGCTGCAAACCCTGGTGAGCCAGAACAACGGCACCGCCGCCATGCTCGACAGCATGCAGGTGCTGAGCCTGGGCGGCCAGGTCGGCAACACCGTTGCCGTTCGCACTTCGCAAGTGAGTATAGAAGGGAAACCAATTTCAGGCTCCTTCGTGCTCGACGCGTCCACCCAGACCGCCGCCGTGGTGCTCACCGGCGCCGACGGCAACAAGCACCGCGTCGAGCTGGGCCCGCGCTCGGCCGGCCCGGTGGACTTCACGGTGGACCCGGCCGCGCTGGGCCTGCCCGACGGCAAGTACACGATCGCCGTGGACGCGGGCGAGGGCATCACGCCCCCGGGCATCGACGTGCGTGGCGTGCTCACCGGCATCCGCCTCTCGCCCACGGGTGGCGTGCAGATGAAGGTCGCCGGCATCGGCGAAGTCACCCCGGCCGACGTCACCGGCTTCTTCGGTCGCGAGACCGCTTCCTAACTCTCCCAGAAGGAACGCAGCATGAGCATGGAAATCGCACTCTCCGGCGTGAAGGCCATCAACGCCGAGCTCGAGACCATTTCGAACAACATCGCCAACGCGGGCACTTACGGCTTCAAGTCCAGCCGCACCAACTTCGCGTCGATGTACGCGGACACCTCGCCCATGGGCGTGGAGGCGTCCTCGCGCACCCAGTCCATCGGCATCGGCGGTGGCACGCTCAACACCGGCCGCGGCATGGACGTGGCCATCAAGGGCAAGGGCTTCTTCGCGGTGAAGGAGCCTTCGGGCCAGACCCTGTTCACGCGCGTGGGCATCTTCCAGGCCGACCGCGAGGGCTACGTCACCGACAGCTTCGGCCGCCGCCTGCAGGGCTACGGCGTGGTGCCCGGCACCGACGTGATGGGCCCCATGGGCGACATCCAGGTGAGCAAGGAGCAACTGCCCGCCGTGGCCAGCTCGCGCCTGGACTACGTGGCCAACCTCTCCGGCGACTGGACCACGCCCACCGTGGTGCCCTTCGACCCGGCTGAGCCGCTGAGCTACAACGGCTCGAACGTCTCGGTGGTGTACGACTCGCTGGGCTCGCAGCACACGCTCACGCAGTACTTCGTGCGCAGCGGCCCGAACGAGGTGACGGTGCACTACGGCTTCGACGGCACGCCCATGGCCGCGGGCACCGAGACCGTGCTGCAGTTCGGCACCGACGGCCGCCTGACCGCGCCCGCCGCCCCGGTGGCCAAGGCGCTGCCCTTGCCCGCCACGGTGGACCCGATCACCCTGAACGTGAACTACACCGGCACCACGCAGTACGCGGGCCAGACCACCACCACGGTGAACGACGCCGACGGCAACTCCTCCGGCGCCTTCCTGTCGGTGAGCATCGACGAGGACGGCGCGGTGCTGGCGCAGTACAGCAACGGCGAACGCCAGCGCATCGGCACCGTGGCCCTGGCCAACTTCCCCAACGAAGACGCGCTGGCCAACGTGAGCGACACGAGCTGGACCATCACCAACGCCAGCGGCGAGCCGCTGTACGACGCGCCGGGCGTGGGCCAGGCGGGCTCGCTGGTGGCCGGCGCGCTGGAGCAGTCCAACGTGGAGATGACCTCGGAGCTGGTGAGCCTGATGACCTCGCAGCGCAACTACCAGGCCAACACCAAGGTGTTCCAGACGCAGAACCAGATCATGCAATCCCTCATGCAGGCGATCTGATCGCGCTGAGCCATGGACGCATTGATCTACACCGTCATGAGCGGCGCCGAGCGCTCGCTGCGCGAGCAGCAGGTGCGCGCCAACAACCTGGCCAATGCCGACACGCCGGGCTTTCGCGCGGACAAGAGCTTCGCCACCGCGATGCGCACGCCCGGCTACGGCTACGACGCGCGCCACATGAGCGAGCTCAGCGCCAACGGCATCAGCGAACGCGCCGGCCCGATCCGCCAGACCGGCCGCGACCTGGACGTGGCCGTCACCGGCGATGGCTACTTCGCGGTGCAGAACGCGGGCGGCGAGGCCTACACGCGCGCCGGCAGCATCGCCATCGACGCCGAGGG
>Ga0247823_10001885_pt1 | contig 17292 bp, 13 predicted proteins | sample 13C_PalmiticAcid_2_FD_192426 | JGI IMG/M metagenome (GOLD analysis project Ga0247823, IMG submission 192426) | Soil microbial communities from agricultural site in Penn Yan, New York, United States - 13C_PalmiticAcid_Day30 | ecosystem: Environmental > Terrestrial > Soil > Agricultural land...
TCCTTCGCTAGCCAAGGCGTTCGGTGCGCTCTCCGATCATCCCGCCAACCCGCACGAGCCCAGCCGGGGAACCAGCCAGGGGGCCAGCAACATTCCCCGAAGCCGCCAGCAGGTCATGCAATCGTCATACACCAGCGCGGAACTGCCTGTCGCGGCTTCCTGGGAACGCAGCGCCGGTGCGCCGTCATCTCCCGTGTCTCCCGCGCTTCCGGTGACTATGCAGCTGCCCTGTTTCATGGCGCCGGCGTTCACGCCGGACTGGCAACCTGGCGATCATACGCTCGCCACCTACCCCACGTTATGCGGAGAGGAACGTAGCGGGAGCTTCTCGCCGATGGTCGAGATCGCCGGATACCCCTCGTTGACGCAGATGCTGTCTGCCAGGACCACCGGTGAGGCATCACCATCCGGGGCGGACACGCACATCGAGGCCTATGTCGGTCGGTTGGTCCTCTGGATGCTGGAGAATCTTCACATGGTCACCGCGCTGACCCAGGAGGCCGACGTGCAGCCAGCCGCGCTCGGGTGTACTTGTATCGATGACACGGGATGGAAATGGGAGACTGCGGGCGACCGGTTCATCTTAAGGTTGCTGGTGGAGAAGGCCGACAGACTGGGCTTGTCCCAGTACCGGATGATGCTGGACGAAACCCAGCCTGTGACGATTTTCGCGCCGTATCCCTTTACCCAGACAGCGACCCCGAAGATCGCCTGCTACTTTTCCGATACCCCGGTCCGGCAGCGTTGTGGCCTCCTGCAGGACTTGATAGAGCGTATCGGGTCGTGCAGCACACCCCGGCGCGGCCCAGCCCATGCCGAGAAACGCCGGGCTATGCCGCTGGAGCAGGACGTTCGTGCGCCAGCCAAGCGGCGTCTGATGCTGTCCGATGTCCTGCAAGGCGACGAGCCCGGTCTGCAGGGGCAACCTGCTGTGCAGGCCATGGCCGCCGCGCCAAGCGTTAGGTCGAGAATGTCCTTGGAGGTGCTGCTATCCGCGCCGGAGCCGTCCGCGATGCCGCAGGCGCTCGTTGCAACGGCACCGCGAAATGAAGCCGAGGTCCGGGAGGCACCACAGCCGGCTGCCGGTATGCGCCCGTACCGTGCCATCCTGCCGGCACCGCCTGTTTCGCCGTTACCGCACAGTGCTGCGTTGTCCCTGATGCAACGCATGTCGCGTGCGCGCATCCGCGACTTCATGCTGCAGTGGACTGCCCAGCGGCCTTGTGCGCCCGAGACTGACGTCTCCTTGTCTGATGCCCAAATGCCGCTGGGGGGCAATCTCGCCGATTTTAGACGGGCACATCAGGATTATCAGACATTCACTGGTACGCAATGCTCGCCGCGGGCGTTCTACGAAAATCTCCGGGATTTGTGTGTCGTGGCATCGCGCAGACCGGCTCAGTATGCTTCGCTGGTCGAGGTCAGTTACCTTGGCGAGAGGCTGCCAGCGCATTACTTTATTGAGTTCGTGCCGGGAAGACGGATCGTAGTGATGGCCCAGATTTGCCGTACGGACCCGTTTGCTCATGCACATCTTCTGTATCAGCCGACGTCAGACGAGATCAGGTACGTGGCGAAGAGAGTCACACGGTGGATCAATTTATATGGCGGTCTGTAGCAATGGAGTCTATGGAAAAAATGACATGGTGCGGTACCCGGGATGCGAAGCGACAGGTAGAGCGGCGTTGTCATCGTTCGTTTAGCCAAAATTCTCCTTGGGGGGAGCGGCCGGGCTGCCTATCGTCGTGAGCGTCTCCCTCACAATGCCAACGCGCCATGCTGAAGACTCCGATTGGAAATCGCCCGGGCTTTCTGCCTTTGCAGCAAGTCAGTAATGCCGATGGCCTGAGCTGCGAAGCCGACGTGTCCACCGAGCTTTCACCGGATATGCACACGACCACGGCGCGCTCGCGTGGCATCCTGCTATCCGAACCGCAGCAGCATAGGCAGCATGGGGGGGCGCCGGGGTCGCCCACGCTGCAGGTGGTGCCTCAACCGCAGCCATCAGCAGGATGTGAGCGCGGGATGCGCGCTTCCCCCTATGCTCGACACGAGAAGACGCCGGTGCGAACTGGCGATTCGGAGATCGTATCCGCACAGGAGGTATCTGCTTCGCAGCGCATGGTAGAGGGGCGCACCCGCCGTTTCCTCCTCCAGTTTCTCAGGACGCGCGCCGCATCATCGTCTGCGTTGGGGACAGCCGGCGGGCAGGGCGGAACGCCGCCGCTCCGCGTCGCCAGTCTGCCTGCACGTGGTGCCGTCTCCCCTCAGGCGCAGACGCAGACGGCACGGCAGATGCCCCTCACAACAGCCATGCCGGGCCTGCAGCCATTGCACGTTTATCACGGCCTGCAATTCTCAGGTGCCCCGCCGGTGTCACTGCAAGGGCTAATAGTACGCGGCGGGCAGAATGTGCTGTTATCGTCCATGCTGTGTCATGGTCACCAGCAGCCGTGGCCGACGGCTATGGCAGGGGGCTCGCCTGTGCTTTCCGATTCGGTACCTCCGCCTGTCACATTGCATGAGTCGCTTCCCGTAACGCTTGCTGTTCCGTGCGAACCGGCAGGCCCGGAGAATACGGAGGTTTCAAGTCAAGAGCATGCCAGAGCCCCCCATTTGGCAGAGGCCGATATTTCGAGCCCGGTTCACGCGCAACTTCTCGAAACGACGCGCAGTATCCTGAAAGAGAACCCCGTTGGGGACTGCATGGCGACTCGGCTGCCGTATGTGCAGCAGGTACGTGTCGCAGCGCACATGCGCAAAGCGCTCGGTCGGGAGTATCGGGCGTTCTGCGATATCCATGCACGGTACAGCCGAGCTACCGCTTCTTCGTGTTCGTTGGAAGCTTTCTATTTCAGTCTGCAGAACATGTGCGACGCCGCCCGGCGCGCGCCTGAGTTGCGCACCAACTATGTCCGCATGATCGATAGTGACCGACTGATTCGCCGCTATTGGGTTGCTCTACCGCGTGCTGTGCCGCTGATCGTGGTAGCCCAGGTTGTGACCGACGACCTGTTCGGCGCGATGTCCGTTGTGGAACAGCTAGGCCAGCAGGAGCAGCCGGACGAACAGGCATTGTCGTCGGCGAGCGAAGTTGTGCAGCAACGGGGATTGCGATGGAGAATGCAATGCACAATGGGATATGACTACATGGGGCGGGTGAAGGCGGTCTGTGATGCATACTGGCGGGACAGTGGCATCAGGCTGTCGCACGAACAGCTGTACATGGGGCTGATGAGCCTATGCCATGAGGCTGGCGAGTCTACCGGGGAGCCCTGCATCGAGCGGTTGAGCGCTGATGTGCTGAGGACATTTACGCAGGCCATTCAGGTTCAAGGTGTCAATCAGGGAAAGCCTCTGGACGGCATCAAGCGCTACTTCGTGCAGTTGCCGGACGACAAGCGTTTCGTCCTCCTGGCGAGCCCACAAGGCAGTGATCCGCTTGGCTTGATCGACATCCTCTACAAGCCGGGTTGGCCGCAGATCCGGGATGCCTGCAAGCGCATGGCAGAAACGCCGGCCATCTGGAACGTGAATTGGCGGTAGCGGTCCTGCGGCCAACAGCCGCAGGTGCGATGACGGGTTCATTCGCGTCAGTCGTGATCAGGCCGCAGCAGCAGGGCCTCCCATGCCGCGACGATGGCCGGTTCGTGATAGCGCCCGGCAGCTAGCCGTCCCCGTGCCCCGAGGCGGGCACGTAATGCCTCGTCTTTCATCACGCGCCCCAGCGCGTTCGCGAGTGCGGTCGCATCGTCAGGTGGCACGAGCAGGCCAGCGTCCGTGCCCGCAAGAATCTCGCGTGGTCCGGTCGGGCAGTCGGTCGATACCACTGGCAGGCCGCAGGCCATGGCTTCGATCAGTACCAGCCCGAACCCTTCGTAGCGCGAACTGAGGCAGAACACGGACGCTGCGCGATAGTGCGGCAGGACGTCTGGCGTCGCGCCAGGCAGTTCGACCGAGTCACTGAGTTTGAGCTGATCGCGCAGTGCCTCGAGCGCGGGGCGTGCTTCGCCTTCGCCAACGATGCGCAAGCGCCAGGCTGGGAACATCGGCGCCAGCTGGTGCCATGCGTACAGCAGTACGTCGAAGCCCTTGGCGGGAATCAGACGGCCGACAGCCAGGACCAGTGGTGTGTCGGCGCGGGCGCGTGCATCTTGCGATGTCCTGTCGTATTCACTGCCGTGTTGTGCCGCGGCGGCATCGGTATCGACAGCGAACGGCAGCGGATTGGAAATCGCCACGATCGGCGCACGTGGCGACAAGGCCTCGAGCCAGCGCGCCCGGTCGCGTTTCGTCAACACCACAACTGCATCGAAGCGGCTGGCTGCCAGCCGGCGCGCCACGCGGCGGCTGCGGCGCCCCAGGTCTTCGTCGAAGTTGCAATGCTCCCACGCGATCTGCCGTACCGGGAGACCCAATGCAGCGGGCCAGGTGAACCAGGCGAGCATCGTGTCGACACCGATCAGTATTTTGATGTCATGCTGTTTCAGGTATGCGCGGATGGCGCGTACCGTTGCCACATAGCGACGCTTGAACGACGGCCGCTCGGCATGGAGTGCATGCAGCCGGACATCCGGATGCAAGGGATAGCAGCTGCGTTCGCCCCACAGCGTCAGCACATGTACGGTATGGCCTCGGGCCGCGAGCGCGCTCGCTATCACAGCGGTTACGCGTTCGGCCCCCGCGAGTGCATCAAGTGTGCCCGTGAGGAAACAGATCGCCGGACGCACGCTCATGCCAGATGCTCCCGGCTGCGCCACACACGAACCAGCAGGGCCACGCCGACCGCCACCGCACAGGCGTTGGCACACAGATAGCCAATGGCCGCGCCGCGTGCACCGAAGGCCGGTATCAGCAGGCTATCGATGGCTACCGTCGCGACCAGCACGGCAAGCCACTTGCCGACGATCCAGACCGGGCGGCGCAACATCACGGCAAGCAAAGTCAAGGCGGCATCGGCAAACAGCAGGGCACTGCCGAGCGCGACGAGGCGCAGCAGCGCAGCGGCGTCGCTGAAGGCTGCGCCATAGAGCAGATGCACCACCCACGGCGCGAGCAGCGCCAGCACGGCGCCGCCTGCCAGGCCCAGCAGGGCCATGCCACCGGCCAGTTGTGCCACGCGGCGTATGGCGATCGTCCGGTCGGCCTGCGCATAGATCAGCAGTGGCGCGAGCGCATTCACCATGACGGTTGCCAGCAGCAGAAGATTGTCCAGCAGCTGCATGCTGGCCGCATATGCACCGAGTTCGGCAAGCGGCACAGCCGGTTTCAGCATCAGCTGATCCACACGGCGTGCTGCCATCATCAGCAGCATCGCCAGCCAGAACAGGGCGCCATCATGCAGTAGCGTCTGCAGCATGGTGCGGTCGAGCGTGTGTCCCAGCGGCGGCATGCCGCGCGTCCGGCGCACATATAGTCCGGCCAGGCATGCCGCGACTAGCAGCGACTCGAGCGCCAGCACGCAGGCATACGCGGGCAGCGTACGCACACCTCCTGTATAGAGGGCGCCGACCAACAGCAGTTTCGCCAGAAGCGCAGCCATGGCAATGACCGCAGCCGGCCGGTTGTCGGTCTGCGCTTGCAGCCAAGCGATGACGGTACCGAACGGTTCGCGCAGCAGGATACTGATGCCAAGAATGGCGACGGTCGCACGCAGGATACTTGAGTCACTCAGCCAGAACACGGCGACCAGCAGGCCCATATAGGCCAGCAGTGCGGCCGCGAGCCGCAGGACGAAGACGTGGCGCAAGAGTGGCTGGTGCGAATCCGCCGCCGGCAATGCGACCAGCCGCGGCACGGTCACCTCGGCACCGCAGACGAGCGTGGCCGCGGCACCAATCAGCACCAGCGACTGAGCATACTGGAACAGGCCAAAACCTTCGACGCCGAGCGCGCGCGCCAGCATGGCGGCGATGCCGATGCCGGCCACGGTCTGCACACCCCGCTCGGCCAGGACCCACAGGACGTTATGGGTCAGTCGCCGCTGCATGCGTCGGACTGCTGGGCGTCATATGCGCCGCATTGCTGGTAGAGGGTGAGCCAGGATTCGGCGATGGCGGCAATGCCGAAGCTTTCCACGATGGCGACGCGGGCATCGGGGCTGCGCGGTGCATCGAGGGCCCGCTGTATTGCGGTGGCGAGCGCGGCCGCCTCGCCGGGTGGCACGATGCGCTCTGGGTCGCGCACCAACAGACGGATGCCGGAGACGTCGGTGGCGACGACCGGTAGTTCGCTCGCGAGTGCCTCGGCGACGACCAGTGGCATGCCTTCGACGCGAGACGACAGCACGAACAGGTCAGCCGCCTGCATCAGGGCTGGAATGTCATCGCGATTGCCGAGCAAGGTGACTGCATCATCCAGGCCGGCCGCAGTGATCTGCTGCGCCAGGACGGCGCGCAGCGGCCCGTCTCCGGCAACCAGCAGATGCGTGGCGGGATGCGCGGCGTGCACCTGCGCGAATGCTTCCAGCAGCGTGTCCTGCGCTTTCTCGGGCACCAGCCGGCCGGCATGCAGCAGCACGCGGGTCGTATCCGGCATGCCGAGCGCCGCACGCAAGCGGGTACGACTCGCAGGATCGGGCGCGAAGCGCGTCGTGTCGATGCCATTGGGGACGACGACCACGCGTTCGGCCGGCGCGGCGTCGGACTGGACCATGCGTGCCCTGCCTTCTGCACTGACGTGCGTCGTCAGCGTGCAGGCAGGATCGGTCAGCCGGTACGCCATCATGCGCAGCCAGCCGCCCTCGTGCACGCTGTGCGCGGTGCAGAACAGCGGAACCGTGCTGGCGCCGGGGGAGGTCAGCCGGAGCAGGCGCGCGAACAGGTTGGCGTGGAACATGTGGCTGTGCACCACATCGGGCTGCCATTGCCGCACCACGGCCCGCGCGGCACTCAGGGCGCGCAGCAGTGCCAGCGGCTGCTTGCGCAGATGCAGGAAGGTCACTTCCACACCCTCCGGAATGGGAAATTGGCTGGCGGTTCCGGTAAGGCTGATGATATGTACCGCGTGGCCGGCAGCTTGCCAGGCGGTCGCGAGATCTACAACCTGGCGTTCCGCGCCGCCAGTCAGCAGGCCTGTGGTGATGAGCAGGATACGCATGTAGTCTCTCAGCGCGCGCCGTAGCCGGTCAGCAGCGTGCGCAGCGTCTTGGCAGCGATCAACAGGTCGAGCGCCAGCGAGCGGTGCTTGACGTAGTACAGGTCATAACTCAGCTTGGTCACTGTCTCGGCATCGGTGGCAGTGTAGCCTTGCTGTACCTGAGCCCAGCCCGACAGACCGGGGCGCACCAGATGGCGATACGGATAGTAAGGAATGCTCTGCGCATAGCGCTGAGCGATCTCCACGATCTCCGGGCGGGGGCCGATCAGGCTCATCTCGCCGGCCAGGACGTTCCACAGCTGTGGCAGTTCGTCGAGGCGGTACTTGCGGATGATACGTCCGACCCGCGTGACACGTGGATCGTTGCGCACCGCGAACTGCTGCTCCGTGCCATGCTCATGCGTCATGCTGCGGAACTTGAGCAGGGTGAAGGGGTGACCATAGCGGCCCATGCGCGCCTGGCGGAACAACACGGGGCCGGACGATTCGACGCGGATGGCCAGCGCCACCAGCAAGGAGGCCGGCAAGGCAAACGGTAGCAGCACCAATGCGCCGGCAATGTCGGTGAGGCGCTTGAAGGCGTCGAACAGCAGGCGCGACACATGGTCGTCGTGGAATTCCGTGTCGATATGCGCGAGTCCCACACGGCCCGTTAGCAGTTCGCCTACGCGCTCCACCGAATAGATACGCACATGGCTGATCTTGAGCTGCACCAGCAGGCGCGCCTGTTCGTCGTTGAGCGGTGCGCCCCGGTCGAGCATGATGCCATCGCACTGCCGCGCTTCGGCCTGGCTCTGCACGACGCGCAGCGTGGCCGGCGCGGGCCGGGCCGCCCCCGGCATGTCGAGCATGGCCTGCAGTGTGCCGACGGCTTGCGCATCGAGCGCACCGAACACCGGCACGTAGCGGCTGATGAAGCGCCGGTAGCCGAGCCACAGCCACAGCAGCGTGACGCCATAGCTGAGCAGCAGCGCGCCGCGCGAATAGGGCAGGTGGAACATCAGTACCACGCCGAGCAGGACAGCGAACGGCACAGCGGTAGAGAGGCCAATCAGGCTGTTGCCCTCGATGGACGGCACATGGATAGTGCGGTCGATCATCAGGCAAGCGAGCAGGTAGGGCAGCACCGACCAGAGGATGGTCTGCGTGAAGACATAGGTGACGTAGCCGCGCTGGGCGGCCTGGTGCGCGAGCCAGAGATTGCATGCGAACAGCGTCAGGCCAAGCACGCCCCACGCCAGCATGCGGCTGCGGCGGCGCGCCAGTTCGGACATCGTGCTCGGTCCCGAGAGGGCTGACTGGCCGGCTGGAACGGGAGGCTTGGAAGATGTCATGGCCGTTTGCGTGCTTGCAGGGTATCGAGGTAGACCTGCCAGGTCAGTTCGGCCATCGGACCGATGCGATAGTGAGAAGCGTAGCGGCGGCGTGCGGCATTGCCCAGTTCCGCACGGCGCGCTGGATCGGCGGCCAGGGCCTGCAGCGCGGCTGCCACCGCGCCGGGATTGCGCGGCGGCACGAGCACGCCGCAGTTGCCGTTGTCGAGCTGTTCGCGGATGCCTGGCAGGTCGCTGGCCACGATGGGCAGGCCGGCGCGCATGGCCTCGAGCACCGAAAGCGGAAAGCCTTCATGGTCTGACAGGAGCACGAAGATCTGCGCGGAGGCCAGCAGCGCGGGCATGTCCTCGACTTCGCCCGGTAGCGTGATCTGCACCAGCGGCGGCGTGTTGCTCGCATAGGCGCGCATGATGTCGAGCTGCGGACCATCGCCGGCGATGATGATTTCGACGGGCTGGGATGGCTGCAGCCGCCGCCCGGCATCGATTAGCAGGTCGGGGCGCTTGGGCGGGGCAAAGCGCGCCGCCATGACGATGCGTTCGACACGCGCCGTCGGATCGGCGCGGTGCGCTGTATCGGGAATGCCGTTGGGAATCGTCGCGATGCGCGCGGTGCGCAGCGGCAGCCGGCGCGCCATGGCATGCTCGGCCGAGGAAACACAGATCATGCGCGTGGTGAAAGGCGCCAGCATGCTTTCCGTGAGCTGGGCCACCAGCCGCTGCAGGGCTGGCGCTTCTGGCTTGAAGGCAAAGCCGTGCACCGTGTAGACCACGGGAATGCGGAGCAGCGCGCCAGCCAGCCGCGCGATGGCGCCGGCCTTGGCGCTGTGCGCATGGATCAGGTCCGGACGGACGCGACGCAGCGTGGCCACGATCTGTCCCAACAGACGCATGCCGCGCAGTGGCGAGAGCGAATTGTCGAGCAGCGGCACGGGAATCGCCCGCGCGCCGGTCGCTTCCATCTCGCGCAGCATGGCGCCTTCGCCGCCGGCCAGGACCGTGGCGTCGACGCGCCCGGCCAGTGCGGCGTACAGGTCGGCCAGATGCCGTTGCGCACCGCCTGTCCCGGAGTCGGTGATCAGGTACGCGATTTTCAGCGGGGAATCTGCCATGGTCTGCCGGTGTCTGTTCCGTGTCTGCCTGTCTTTTCTGCCAGGCTGCGCGGAAATGGGGTGCTGGGCATTATAAACTGGCCTGCTCGCCAGAATCCGGCAAAATACGGGTTTGACTGCGCGGAGCAGCGTGTGGCTGGCGAACTCGTCAGGTCTGCGTCCTCCGGCGCGACGACCGCTCAGGAACATATCAATGCAACTCGACGCCTCCATTTTCAAGGCCTACGACATCCGCGGCATCATCGGCAAGACCCTGGATCGCGACGTGGCGAGGTTGATCGGCCAGTCCTTCGGCTCGGCCATGCGCGCGCTCGGCGAGCAGACTGCCGTGGTGGGCCGCGACGGCCGCCTGTCCGGGCCCGACCTGCTGGGCGGGCTGGTAGAAGGGCTGCGCGCCACTGGCGTGGATGTCATTGACCTTGGCATGGTGGCCACGCCGATGGTGTACTTCGGCGCCAATGTCGAACTCGACGGCCGCCGCGCCACCTCGGCCATCATGGTGACCGGCAGCCATAATCCGCCCGACTACAACGGCTTCAAGATGGTGCTGGCCGGGCAGGCCATCTATGGCGAGCAGATCCAGGCACTGCGCGAGCGCATCGTGCGCGGCGACTTTGCGGCCGGCGCAGGCAGCTATGTGCAGGTCGATATCGCCCAACAGTATCTCGATCGCATCACCGGCGACGTGAAGCTGGCACGCCCGATGAAGATTGCCGTCGACGCCGGCAACGGCGTGGCAGGCGCGTTTGCGCCGACCCTGTTCCGCGCGCTCGGTTGCGAGGTGACGGAACTGTTCTGCGAGGTCGACGGGACCTTCCCCAACCATCATCCCGACCCGGCCCATCTGGAGAATCTCGACGACCTGATCCGCACGTTGCGCGAGACCGATTGCGAGATCGGCCTGGCCTTCGATGGGGATGGCGACCGCCTCGGTGTCGTCACCAAGGACGGGCAGGTCATCTTTCCCGACCGCCAGCTGATGCTGTTCGCGCAGGAGGTGCTGTCGCGCCATCCGGGCGAGCGGATCATCTACGACGTCAAATGCACCGGCAAGCTGGCACCGTGGATCCGCGAGCACGGCGGCGAGCCGCTCATGTGGAAGACTGGCCATTCGCTGGTCAAGGCCAAGCTCAAGGAGACCGGCGCGCCGCTGGCGGGTGAGATGAGCGGCCATATCTTCTTCAAGGATCGCTGGTACGGCTTTGACGACGGGCTCTACACCGGAGCACGCCTGCTCGAGATCATCTCGCGGGTGGCCGACACGGCGGCGCTGCTCAATGCGCTGCCGAACTCCAACTGCACGCCGGAACTGCAACTGAAATGCGCGGAAGGCGAACCCTTCACCCTGCTGGATCGCATCAAGGCCAACGCCACGTTCCCTGGGGCGCGGGAGGTCAACAAGATCGACGGCGTGCGCGTGGAGTACGAAGACGGTTTCGGCCTGGCCCGGCCCTCCAACACCACGCCGGTGGTGGTGATGCGTTTCGAGGCCGACAACGATGCCGCGCTGGCACGCATCCAGGCGGCCTTCCGCGAGGTCATCCTGGCGGCCAAGCCCGACGCGCAGCTGCCGTTCTGAGACGATGCGCCGCATCCTGATCGTCAAGGTTTCGTCGCTCGGCGACGTCGTGCATAACATGCCGCTCGTCTACGACCTCAAGGCCCGCTGGCCCGATTGCGCCATCGACTGGGTGGTCGAGGAGGGATATGTCGAGCTGGTGCGGCTGGTGCCCGGCGTCGATCGCATCATCCCGTTCGCGTTGCGGCGCTGGCGCAAGCAACTGAGGCAGCGTTCCGCGTGGCGCGAACTGGCCGCGTTTCGGCGCACGCTCAAGGCAGAGACCTACGATGCGGTGATCGACACGCAAGGCCTGCTCAAGACCGCCATAGTCGCCGGCTGGGCGCGCCGGACGGCCGGTGCCGAAGTGATCGGGCTCGCCAATGCCACCGAAGGCTCGGGCTACGAGCCGGTCAGCCGCTGGTTCTATACGCGTTCCATCACCGTGCCGCTGCGTACGCACGCAGTGCAGCGCTCACGCCTGCTCGGTGCCGCCGTGACCGGCCGTATTCCGGACAGCATGCCAGCTTTCTTTGGCCCTGCCGCGCAGCAGCTGCACGTGGATGACCCGCTCTGGCACAACCTGCCGGCACGTTTTGCCGTGGGTTTCCATGCCACCGCCGGCGCGCGCAAGCGCTGGCCCGTGGCGCACTGGCATGCCCTGGGGCAACGTCTGCAATCCGAGGGGCTGACGCTGCTGCTGCCGTGGGGTAGCGCGGCCGAACATGCCGAGGCCCAGGCCATTGCTAGCGGCGTGCCGGGCGCGCGCGTCCTGCCGCGTTTCTCGCTCTTGCAGGCATTCGGCCTGATCCAGCGTGCCACATTGATCGTTGGTGTCGATACCGGTCTCGTGCATATCGCTGCGGCGCTCGAGCGTCCGACCGTGGAGATCTACACGGCTACCGGCCGCTGGAAGACCGAAGGCTACTGGGCGCCGTGCATCGCCAATGTAGGCGACCAGGGTGTGGTGCCGGATGTGGAGACGGTCCATGCCGCCGCCCTGCGCGTCATGGCAGAGGCGGCAGAATGATGCTGCGCTGGCTGTATACCGCGCTCTGGCACCTGGCCCTGCCGGTGGCCTGCCTGCGCCTGCTGTGGCGCAGCCGGCGCGAGCCGGGCTATCGTCAGCATATTGGCGAGCGCTTCGGCCGCTATGGCCGGCAGACGCTGGCGCAAGACCGCTGCCTGTGGGTACACGCGGTCTCGGTCGGCGAAACGCGTGCCGCGCAGCCGCTGATCGAGGCGTTGCTGGCACGCTTTCCCGACCACGCGATTGTCCTGACGCACATGACGCCGACAGGGCGGCGCACCGGCGCCGAGTTGTTTGCCGCGGAACCTCGTGTGCATGAATGCTATCTACCCTATGACGTGCCTTGGGCGATCAGCGGATTCCTGCGGCATTTTCGCCCCGAGCTGGGGCTGGTGATGGAAACCGAGATCTGGCCGAATGTCGTGCACGGCTGTCGGCGCGCAGGTGTGCCGCTGTGTCTGGTCAATGCACGCATGTCGCCGCGCAGCTATCGGCGCACGCTGCGTCTGGGTCGTGCGGCGCGCGAAGTATTCGGCGGCTTCACGCGCATCCTGGCGCAGACGCCGGGCGACGCGGAGCGCTATCGTGCGCTCGGTGTGCTGCAGGTGGAGGTCACCGGCAACCTCAAGTTCGACATGGCGCCACCGCCCGCGTTGCAGGAAAAAGGTGCGGCGTTGCATGCCGCGCTCGCGCACGACGGGCGCGCCGTATGGTGCGCCGGCAGTACGCGTGAAGGCGAAGAGGCACTGCTGCTGGCCGCCTGGCGGCAGCAGACCGAAAGCATAGGACGTCGCGCGGCGTTGATCCTTGTGCCGCGTCATCCGCAGCGTTTCGACGTGGTGGCCGAACTGGTGATCCAGGCCGGTTTTACGCTGCAGCGGCGCAGTGCCTTGACGGCCTGGCCGGAACGTATCGACACCGATGTGCTGCTCGGCGATTCGATGGGCGAGATGACGATGTATTTCAGCGCGTCGGACGCCGCATTCATCGGCGGTAGCTTGCTGCCCCTGGGCGGGCAGAATCTGATTGAAGCCTGTGCCGTGGGTACGCCGGTGCTGGTGGGGCCGCACACCTTCAATTTTGCCCAGGCCACGGAAGATGCCATTGCCGCCGGCGCCTGCCTGCGCGTGCCCGATGCCGGGGCGCTGGCGCGGGCCGTGCACGCTTTGCTGGCCGATCCGGTCGATCTGCAGGCCCGGCGTGAAGCCGCCACGCGGTTTGCCGGTGCGCATCGCGGGGCGACCGCGCGTACGGTCGATGTACTGGCAGCGCTGGTGCCGGTACGCTGAACAAGCGATCCTGACAGTCACCTTCGAGGAGATGCGCATGACACACAAGCCACACGAGTCGATGGAAACCTGGCGCAGATTGGCCACTGGCCTTGCGCTGCTGGCACTGGGCGGGCTGGCGGCCTGTGCCGGCAAGCCCGCCGCGACGTCGCAAGATGCGGCCACCGATGGCGGGCTGGCGCGTTGGGAACTGGTGCGGTGGCAGACCACCGAGGGCGCCGAGCGCGCCTTGCCGACGGGCGAGCCGGTGTTCCTGCTGTTCAGCAATGGCATCGATGCCGAGCAGGGTGCAGTGTCCGGCAACACCGGCTGCAACCAGGTGCGTGGGGGCTACGCCAAAACCGCATCGGGCATTCGCTTCATGCAGCTTGTCAGTACGCGGCGGGCATGTGAGCCCGAACGCATGGCAGTCGAATCGGGATTGCAGGCTGCCTTCTCTGCGCCGCTCGAGCGCGTCGCGGCACAGCCCTCGGAGGCCGCGCCGGGTGGACGGCAGGTGATGTGGAAAACGTCTGCAGGCGAACTCCTGCAGCTTCAGGAGCGTGAGCCGGCGCGCCGCTTACTTGCGACGCGCCTCAGCTTCAGCCGGCTGCGCGGCTTGTGGCGCGTGGCTGGGTCAGCGGGGCCGTGGACGGCGACGCCGGCGATTTCCGCGGCGCAGCCTTCGCCGTGCCGGCGGGCAGCGCCGTGAGGCTGGCACTCGTGGCCGTCAACAGGGTATTGATCTGCACCACGTCGTCTTCGGTCAGCGTGCCGGCCGCAGCCTTCAGTCGCAGGCCGTTCAGGATCGTGTCGTAGCGCGCGCGCTGCAGGTCGCGCCGCGTGGCGAACAACTGCGCCTGGGCATTCAGGACATCGATGTTGATGCGCACGCCGACCTCGTAACCCAGGCGGTTCGATTCCAGTGAGCTCAGCGCCGATTTTTCGGCGGCTTCGAGCGCCGCCACCTGGGCGAGCCCATTTGTGACACCCGAGTAGTACTGGCGCGCCGATTGCGCCGCGGTACGGCGCGCAAAATCGTAATCGCTGGCAGCCTTGTTTTCGAGCGCCAGTGTCTCGCGCACGCGCGATTGCGTGTAGCCGCCGGAGAACAGCGGAATTGTCACCTGCACGCCGATCTGGCTGGAGTCGCTGCGCGTGCCCCCCAGATTGGTCGTGCTTTGCGATGCCGTGCTGTTGCTGCTGTAGCTGCGTGACGCCACCAGGTCGACGGTGGGCAGATGGCCGGCACGTGCCTTCTTGGTTTCGCGCTGCGCGATCTGGCCGCTGAGGCTGGCAATGATGGCCTGCAGATTGCCGTCTTCGGCGCGCTCCGACCAGCTCGTGACGTCGGCCGGTACGGGGCCCGGAAGCGGGGCCCCGGGGCGCAGGCCCATCAGTTCCTCGGCCGGCTTGCCGGTGATCTGCTGCAGCGTGGCGCGTGCGACCTCGAGCGCGCTGCGCGCGGCAATCTCGGTCGAGACTGCGAGGTCGTAACTGGCCTGCGCTTCGTTGGTGTCGGTGATGGTTGCCGTGCCAACCTCGAAGTTGCGCTTGGCCTGCTCGAGCTGCTGCGAGATCGCATCCTTCTGTGCGCCGGCGAGATACAGATTGTCCTGTGCTGCCAGCACGTTGAAATACGCGTCGCTGACACGCGTGATCAGGTCGATCGAAGCCTGCGCCAGCGTGGTGTCGGCAATCGCCACCTGCAGTTCGCCCTGCTTGTAGGTTTCCCAGCGGTCCCAGCGGAACAGCGGCTGGGTCAGGTTGAGCGACCAGCCCTTGGAGGTGCCGTTGCGTTCCACGCGGATCGGCGAGCGCTGGTCGACTTCACTGCGCGTGATGCTGGCGCTGCCGGAGATCTGCGGCAGCAGTCCCGAACGCGCCTGCGGCAGCGCTTCCTGTCCGGCCTGCGCCTGAAAGCGCGCGCTGGCGTATTGCGCATCGTTTCCTTGCGCCTCGTGATAGACCTGCAGCAGGTCGGCGCCGTGCGCCAACGGACTCAGGACGAGCAGGGCTACCACGGCAGCGCGGAGCGGGGTCGGGGCAAAGGAAGCGAAAGACATGCGGACTCCGGGATTCGACATTCAATAGACCGGCATTTGGGGATCGACCTGCCGGGCCCAGGCATCCACGCCGCCCGTCAGGTTATAGACATCGGTAAAGCCCTGGCGCTCGAGAAATCCCGCCACGTGCAGGCTGCGCATGCCGTGATGGCAGATGCAGATGACGGGTGCATCCTCGTCGACCTCCGCCGCCCGTTGCGGGACGCTGCCCATCGGCATGTGCAGGCTGCCGGGCAGGGCGCAGGTCTGGAATTCCCAGTCCTCGCGCACATCGAGCAGCACGGGCCGGCCGCGTGCCGGGGCTGGCTCGGCCAGCCAGGCAGCAAGTTCGGGAGCGGTGAGGTTCTGCATTGTCAGGATGATCCGTCTGGTCTGTCGGGTCCGGTCTGTTGTCTGCCCGCTTCAGAAGCGGAAGCGCGGCAGGTCGTCGGCACCGATCAGCGGCGTCGCCATGGTCTCGAACAGGTTCACGGTCTGGAATTCGGTATCCGACAGGCGCGTGATCAGCTGGGCCGTCATGACCGGCGCAGCGCCGACGATGGCGCCGAGGCGGCCGCCGACCTTGAGCTGGTCGAGCATGGCGCGCGGCACCACAGGCAAGGCGCCGGAGACGCAGATCACGTCGAACGGAGCGCCGGCGGCATAGCCATGCGCGCCGTCCGCTTCGAGCACCTGGGCGTTGGTCACGCCGTGGCGGGCGAGGTTCTGGCGCGCCATGTCGGCCAGTTCGGGCACGATGTCGAGCGTGGTGACCTGCTGCGCGCGATGGGCCAGCAGGGCGGCCATGTAGCCGGAGCCGGCGCCGATTTCGAGCACGGTCTCATGCTTGCGCACGCCCAGTTCCTGCAGCATGCGGGCCTCGACGCGCGGGGCCAGCATGTTCTGACCAGCGGGCAACGGGATTTCCATGTCGACAAAGGCCAGCGCCTGGTAGGCCGCGGGGACGAACAGCTCGCGCTTGACGATGGCCAGCAGATCGAGAATTTCCAGGTCGAGCACGTCCCACGGACGGATCTGTTGCTCGATCATATTGAAGCGTGCCTGTTCGATATCCATTTGCATTTCCTTCCATTCATCTACCGCACGGGCCAAACCGTGGCCACGGCATCCAACCCTGCATTCTATCAAGTCCGCAGGGCGGTTCAGGGGATCACCACGGTGTTGCCGGCGGGGTGCCCCGGATCGTCCGGCTCATCGCCTTTGCCATCCGAATCGCCGTCCGGGCCGTCCTTGCCGCGCCATTTGCGCCGCAGCCACGCTGCCAGGTCATCCAGGTAGGTGTAGATCACCGGCACCACCACCAGCGTCAGCACCGACGAGGTGATGATGCCGCCAATCACCGTCTGGCCCATCGGCGCACGCTGTTCCGAGCCTTCGCCGAGGCTGAAGGCCAGCGGCACCATGCCGAAGATCATTGCCAGCGTGGTCATGAGGATCGGCCGAAGCCGCACGCGCGCCGCTTCCACCAAGGCTGCCTCGCGACCCAGTGCTGCCTTGCCGTGCTCGCCGCGGCGCGCCTGGTTGGCAAAGTCCACCAGCAGGATCGCGTTCTTGGTCACCAGCCCCATGAGCATGATGAAGCCGATGATCGAGAACATGTTCAGCGTCGACCGGAACAGCAGCAGCGCCAGGAACACGCCGATCAGCGTGAGCGGCAGCGACATCATGATCGCCACTGGCTGGAAGAAGCTGCCGAACTGGGAGGCCAGGATCATGTAGATGAAGATGATCGCCAGCGCCAGCGCCGAAACCGCGTACCCGAAGGACTCTCGCATGGATTTGGTGGAACCGCCAAAACGATATTTGTAACCCGTGGGTAAAGAAAG
>Ga0247823_10001886_pt1 | contig 17292 bp, 16 predicted proteins | sample 13C_PalmiticAcid_2_FD_192426 | JGI IMG/M metagenome (GOLD analysis project Ga0247823, IMG submission 192426) | Soil microbial communities from agricultural site in Penn Yan, New York, United States - 13C_PalmiticAcid_Day30 | ecosystem: Environmental > Terrestrial > Soil > Agricultural land...
GGCGATCGGCGCGGTCGACGAGGGAGAGTTCGCCGCCGCCGGTGGCGCGATCATGACGATCGCGCGCACGAGCGAGGTCGAGCTGACGATCTATGTTCCGGAGTCGGACCTCGGGCGCGTGCGTCTCGGCCAGCGCGCCGAGCTCACCGTCGAGGCCTACGAGGGACGGCGCTTCGACGGCCGCGTCACCTACATCTCGCCGCAGGCCGAGTTCACGCCGAAGAACGTCCAGACGAAGGACGATCGGGTCAAGCAGGTCTTCGAGGTGCGCATCAGCGCCCCCAACCTCGACGGCGCGCTCAAGGCGGGCCTCACGGCCGACGCGCGGCTCGACGAGGCGACGACGCTCGGCTCGAAGTCCGGCGGGGGACGATGACGTGGAGCCCGCGATCGCCATACGGGATCTCGTGAAGTCCTTCGGCTCGCTCCGCGCGGTCGACGGACTGTCGCTCGATGTCGCCGCGGGCGAGATGTTCGCGCTCGTCGGTCCCGACGGCGCCGGCAAGACGACGACGATCAGGATCCTCTGCGGCATCCTCCGTCCCGATGCCGGCTCGGCCGCCGTGATGGGACTCGACGTCGTGCGCCGGATCCGCGACGTCCGTCGGCACATCGGCTACCTCTCGCAGCGCTTCACTCTCTACGGCGATCTGTCGATCGACGAGAACATCGAGTTCTTCGCGCGCATCCACGGCGTGCGCGATTTCCGGCGGCGGCGCGACGAGCTGCTGGAATTCACGCGGCTCGGCGAGTTCCGCACGCGCCTGGCCGACCGCCTCTCCGGCGGCATGAAGCAGAAGCTGGCCCTCGCCTGCACGCTCATCCACACGCCCGATCTCATCCTGCTCGACGAGCCGACGACCGGCGTCGACCCGGTCACGCGCCGCGACTTCTGGCGACTGCTCGCGGACCTCATGACGCGAGGTACGACGATCCTTCTGACCACCCCGTACCTCGACGAGGCCGAGCGCTGCACGCGCGTCGCGATGATGAGCCATGGCAGGCTCCTCGCCTGCGCGCCGCCCGACGAGCTGCGCACCGCACAGGGGCGCTCGGTCGTCGAGGTCGTCTGCTCTCCCGTGCGCGCGGCGCTGGCGATCGCTCGAGACGACGCGCGGCTGCGCGCGGTCTTCCCGAAGGCCCAGATGCTCGGCGAGCGGCTCGATCTCTTCACCGCCGATGCCGGCGCGCCGGCGCTCGAGCTTCTGCGCTCGGTGCTCGAAATGCGCGGCGTGACCATCAGCTCGATTCGCACGAGGCGACCCTCGCTCGAGAACATCTTCCTCGAGCTGCTCGAGAGCGAACAGGCCACTGAGGAGGCATCCGATGAGCGTTGATGTCGCGCCTTCGATCGTCGTCGACGGTCTGACGAAACGCTTCGGCGACTTCGTCGCGGTCGATCGCGCGAGCTTCGACGTGCGCGAGGGGGAGATCTTCGGGTTCCTCGGACCGAACGGCAGCGGCAAGTCGACACTCATCAGGATGCTCTGCGGACTGCTCGATCCGACCGACGGACGCGCGTCGGTCGCCGGGCACGACGTCTCGAGCGATCCCGAGGGCGTCAAGCGGTCGATCGGCTACATGTCGCAGCGCTTCGCGCTCTACGAGAACATGACGATCGATCAGAACCTCGACTTCTTCGCCGGGATCTACGAGATCGCGCCGAAGCGCATCGCCGAGCGCAAGCGTCACGTCGTCGAGGTTGCGAACCTGAAGGGACTCGAGCACCGGCGGCCGGTCGAGCTGCCAGGAGGATTGCGCCAGCGCCTGGCGCTGGCCACCGCGATCCTTCACGAGCCGCGCGTGCTCTTCCTCGACGAGCCGACCGGCGGCGTCGACCCGATCAATCGCCGCCGCTTCTGGGACCTGATCTACACGCTCGCCGAGGAGGGGATCACCGTCTTCGTGACCACCCACTTCCTCGACGAGGCCGAGCACTGCGGCTCGATCGGGCTGATCTACTACGGACGTCTGATCGCGTTCGGGTCCCCGGCCGAGCTCAAGCGCTCGCAGGCGGCGTTCCCGGTGCTCGAGCTCGAGCTGCCGCGCGCCGCCGACGCGATCGCGGTGCTGCAAACCCGGCGCGACCTCGTCGCCGAGGTCGCGCTGTTCGGACGAGACCTGCACGTGAGCGTCGTCGACGGTCCCGACATCGAGCGGCGGGTCGGCGACCTGCTCGCGCGCGACGGCTTCGAGGTGCGGAGGATCGAACGGGTCGAGCCGTCGCTCGAGGACATCTTCATTCACCTGATCGAGCGGGAGGAGCGCGCATGATCGACAGGATCCTGGCGATCGCCCGCAAGGAGTTCTACCAGATCTGGCGCGACAAGCGCTCGCTCGGACTGCTGGCGTTCGTGCCGACGTTCACGCTGCTGCTCTTCGGGTTCGCGCTGAGTCTCGACGTGAAGAACATCCGCCTGGCCATCGCCGACGAGGATCACACGCGCGAGTCGCGCGAGCTCGTCGCCGCGCTGCGCCACGGCGAGTCGTTCGATCTGCGTGGCGCCGTCGGTTCGCGCGCGGACGTGCGACGCGTGATCGAGGGCGACCGCGCCGACGTCGTGCTCGTGATTCCGGAGGGCTTCTCGCGACGCCTGCTCCGCGGCGAGCGCGCCGACGTGCAGGTCGTCATCGACGGCAGCAACGCGAGCGTCGCCGCGGCGGCCGCGGGGTTCGTCGACGCGTACGCGCGCGCCTACAGCATCGAGCTGCAGATGCACCTGCTCGATCGCGCGGGCCGGAGGATCGTGCAGCCGGTCGACTATCGGCCGCGCGTCTGGTTCAATCCCGAGCTCAAGAGCTCGCGCTACCTCGTGCCCGGACTCATGGGCTACGTCATGATCATCACGACGGTGATCTCGACGGCGTTGTCAATCGTTCGCGAGAAGGAGCGGGGGACGTTCGAGCAGATCCAGGTCTCGCCGGCGACCATCCCCGAGTTCATGATCGGGAAGATGATCCCGTACTTCTTCATCGCCTGTCTGCTCGCGGTCGGAATCGTGCTGGCGGGATGGCTGCTGTTCGACGTTCCGGTGCGAGGGAGCATCCCGATGCTCTCGATCGCGCTGCTGCTGTTCATCATCGGGGGACTCGGCATGGGACTGGTCATCTCGACCGCGGCGCAGACGCAGGAGGCGGCGTTCCTTCTGGCGACGGTGACGACCGCGCTGCCGACCCAGCTTCTGTCGGGCTTCATCTTCCCGATCGAGAACATGCCGCCGATCCTGCAGGCGATCACGACGATCGTGCCGGCGAAGTACCTGCTGGCGATCCTGCGCGCGGTGCTGCTCAAGGGCGCGCCGCTGGAGGCGTACTGGCCGTCGCTGGCCGCGCTCGTCGTCTTCGCGCTCGGCACGGTCAGCGCGGCGATCCTGCGACTGCGGAGGCGCGTATGAGAGGCCAGGCGATCCGCGCGCTGATTCGCAAGCAGATCATCGAGATCAAGTCCTCGACGCAGCTCCGCGCGCTGACGCTGATCGCGCCGCTGCTGCAGATGACGCTCTTCGGGTTCGCGGCGAACCTCGACGTGGCCACGGTGTCGACGGCGATCGTCGACATGGACCGGAGCGCACGCAGCCGCGAGCTCGTCGCGCGTTTCGAGTCGACGGGGATGTTCGACGTGCGCCAGTGGCTCGATCGCTACGACGACGCCGATCGCGTGCTGCTCGACGGCTCGAGCCGTCTGGTCATCGTCATCCCGCCGGGGTTCTCGCGACGGATCGCGGCGCGCCAGCCGGCGCCGCTGCAGGCGCTCATCGACGGGTCCGACGGCTACGTCGCGGGCATCGCCGGAGCCTATGCCGGCGCGGTCGTCGCCGACTACTCGCGCGACGTGCTGCTCGAGACCCAGCGCGTGACGCCGGCCGGACGCGTGCCCGCGCCCCAGGTCGAGCCGCGGACGCGCGTGTGGTACAATCCCGATCTGAAGACGCGCCGCTTCTTCATCCCCGGCATCTTCGGCCTGCTGCTGATGATCACAACGGTGATCGCCAGCTCGACATCGATCGTCAAGGAGCGCGAGAACGGCACGCTCGAACAGCTCGTCGTCAGTCCCGTGCGCCCGTACCAGATCATCATCGGGAAGCTCGCGCCCTTCGCGGTGACCGCCACGGTGACGATGCTCAACCTGCTGCTGCTCGCCTGGCTCGTTTTCGGGATCTCGATGCGCGGCAACGTCCTGCTGTTCCTGCTGCTGACGATCGTCTTCGAGATCGTGATCCTCGGGCTCGGCCTGTTCATCTCGACGATCTCGCGCACGCAGCAGCAGGCGAGCTTCACGACCACGTTCTTCGTGCTGCCCCCGTTCCTGTTCCTCTCGGGCTTCTCGTTCCCGATCGAGAACATGCCGGGGTGGATTCAGGTGCTGACCTATGCGATTCCGCTCCGGTACTACCTCGACGTCATCCGCGGTATCTTCATGACCGGCGCAGGGCTCGCGGAGCTCTGGCCGAGCCTCGTCGCGATGCTTGCGATCGGTGCCGTCATTTTCGGCGCGAGCATCCTACGCTTCCGCAAGAGCCTCGAGTAGCGCTCTGGATCGCGGATTGCGTAGTGTTCATCGTTGCACCACAACGTGGAGAAAAAGAGTCATGGGCTACGTCTCCTCCGCCCTGCTCGTGATGATCACAGGCGCCGCCCTCGGCGCCTGCGGCACTGGCGCTCGCGCCGTGATCGACCGCAACGATGCGACACTGCCGCGCGCGGTGATCGGATCGCCCGGATGGGAATACGCGCGCATCGCCTCCGGTGACTTCGACGGCGACGGCGTCGCCGAGCGCGCCGTGCTCCTGGCGCGCGTCACACTGCGCAATGGCGAGCCGGTCTGGGAGGACTGGAACGTGTGGCAGGTGTACGTCGAGGAGTCGACCGGCGAGCGCACGTACGTCTACAGCGCTCCCGTGCAGCTCGGTCAGCTCGAGCCGACGGTGACGATCCCCGACGCCGCGGGCCGCAGCAGCATCGTCCTCGTCGAGCACACGCCGCAGAGCGTCGCGATGTACGAGGTGGTCTACGGCGGACCCGGCGATGCGCGCCTCATGGCAATCGCCGAGCGCACGGTCAATGCCGGCGCCGGCTTCGTCGCTCCCGAAGGAGTCGGGACGTCGCGGCGGTAGTCTCCGAGACTTGCGCGGAACATGGATCGAGCAATGACGATACCCCTGCTCGCTGAAACCCCGCGACCTCTTCCTGGCCGCGGGGCTTATAGTGAGTGCGTTTTCGAAATCATGACGCTAGCGAAGGCGCTCGCCGCAGGGACTAGTGCCGCCATCGAGCCAAGGCACTTGACGCTGGCAATTCTGACATACCGTTCTGGTAACGCCTCGCCGTTGGCGGGGCACGCGAGTGCCCCGCCAGTATCGTGTGGATAATCGACTTGTCGCTTTCCCTGATGATTGGACCGACAGTCATGAATTGTATTACATCACGAGCTTGTTATAGGCTGCTCGCAGTAGGGTGTGGTCTCATTACATGGGCGGCCACGGCATCCCTTACCGCACAGCCACTCGATTCTGCGGCGACCCGTGCAACCCTCACGCGATACTGGGGCGCTCAGACAGCGGATTGGCACCCTTCGTGGCCGACGTTGCTCCTGTTCAGTTCGACGCAGCACTCGATCTCCTGCGGAACGGCCAGCCTGAATGAAGCCCTGCGAGATGCGCAAGCGGCTCACTTAGACATGAATGTGCTGGTCGTTGTCGAGGCGGACCTGCCGGGCGAAGGAGTCGGACTTTCTGAGAAATACGGGAAGTCGCAGGTAATCGAAGACACCAGACGTTTTGCCGCCAATTTCTTTGCCGCAAACAGTTCAAGCCCGACCGCCGCGCTCGTCTGTCCAGACGGTACGATCTCGTTCTCCGAGACCAGACTCCAAGTTCGTCTCCTGAACTTCGATACGCTTCGCGCACGCCTTACTTATTGCTCAGCCAGTTCCGCCAGCCAGACCGACCCGGCATTGCTGTTCGCGTCCTCGGATAGAATGGACACCACGCAGCCGGGGCTTTCTACCTCGGGGGCAAGCGTACTGGTCGGTTCCGTAGGGGAGGGTTCCAAACTCCTGATTGATGCCGTGACACCCGTCATCCGTGGCGACTCGCTCTGGGTGATTGATCCGCATCGGAATCTGGTTCGACGGTTTCTCATCGAGTCAGGCGAGGAGCTTTCCGCATTAACGGTGGACACCTCGCTCCGCCGCTTCTATCATCGGCCGGGTGATTCAGAAGAGCTTTGGAGACTGTTTGCCGAAGAAGGCATCATGCCGATGATCGTGCAGATCGTTGATGCGCATGGAACCCATATTGAGGCCGTATGTCGCGTGTACGAGCAAATCGACGGCGGCTCGCGGGGAAGCATAATGCGGAACCTGCGAGCGACTTTGGAGAACGGCAAGGTGATCCGAGTGGACTCACTGCCATACCTGTACATCAAGCCAACAGCAGCCTTGTTCGGTGACAGTCTCTTCGTGGCGGCAGCGGCAAGCGAATCGCTCGATAGGGCGATCTACAGCGGACAGGTAGGTGACCGCGTTGATCGCGACTCAATGTGGGTGATGCTTGCCACAAGCTCGGGTAGCGGCGTCCGTCCATTGCTTCCTGTTTCAACGATCGAGACTGTGATGCGGCGTCCATTCCGCTTCGCCGACGCCGGGCTGCTGGCCAAGTCATCAGAGAAGGGAGTGTTCTTCACGGATGGGGCCAACAACTTTGTACTGTTCGTCGAAATCGAGCGCGGGACCGTCGAGCGGGTACTACCGGTCTGGGACGCCACCGGTCGTGACAGTCTTTCAATCCTCGGACTCGTGGGCGGCGAACGATCAGTGGCCGTATTGTTGGAGGATCAGCACGCTCAGGCGCAGCCCCAATATCTTGTCGAGGTGGTGTCCACGGATGGAACGCCGTTGGGTTCGTGTGCCGTGCCGCACGCCCCTGACTTGTTGGCCGCGCATCTGCTCAGTGTTGATCCCGAGAGTGTTACGATGCTCCTCAAGAGACGTGAAGCGCGATGGCAGGTCTGGAGGATGCCGTTGAAACAATAGAGCGTCGCGCTTCGGACGCGGTGACATAACCATTGTCTCACTGGTGGAAGGTATCCGCCCCAGCAACCCCGTCTGTATGAGAGCGTCCTGACGCTGTAGCTTTCCTTTACCATTACGGAGGATTGCTTGAGCAAGGAAGAGCAGATGCGCGCGCTGTTTGACGAGTGGCGCGCCAGCGGCAAGCCGCGCACGACGTTCGCGCGAGAGCGCCAGGTGCCGATCAACACGTTTCACTACTGGTGCCAGCGCTTCGAGGGGAAGCGCTACCGCGCACGCAGCGGCGAGGCCGAGAAGCCAGCGACCCCGTCGTTCGTCCCGGTCGACGCTGCGCCAGCGCCACCATCAGCATTGCAGCCCCCAGCGGCCGGACAGCCCCGCATGCGTTTCGAGCTCGCCGACGGCACCGTCGTCATCCTCCGTTGCTTGTCAGTCCAGACTGCGTAGCATCGAAACCGTTGCTGTTAGAGTTTCCTGAATCAGGCATGCGTGTTTGCTGCCAGTGGCGGTATCGCATTATTTCGGATCGCCTAGGATCGCCGAATATGATAGCTCACCTTCGTTAAATAAGAGTCGAATCCAGTAATCACGAGTGAGCCACCTGGCCCCTGTGGCTGGGGGCATATCGGCGACACTCGGTTCTCCGTACGTCTTGGCCAATCGAATTTTGATCGCTTCGAACTTGCCCCGCGTAACATCTGGCGACCAAAACGGGAAGTCGCGCCAAGATTGAGATGGCCAATGGTAATGGCGCATATCAGCGCGCTTCCAGGTTATAGCTGCCAGCACGTCAGTTGAGTCGAAGTAAAGAGCCAGGAATCCATCCAGATCCATGAACAACGCAGGTGCGAGACGGAGGACGGTAGAAGAATCAGTCACGACTGTGTCGATGACAGCGTGGTGGGTTCCCAGTGACACGCTCACTGTGGCGATATCGGCACCGAGACGGAGATCTTCGACTCGGATTCCCGTCGAACCGTGAGATTGGGCTGCGGCGCTCAGGGTAGCGAAGAGAATAGAGACCAATTGTATGGCGAAGAGAACTAAATGCCTCATCGATGTACTCTAAACTTGGGCGTTGCCACGAGCGAGTTCGTGAGTACGACCATGTGTGCGAATCTATGCTTGCTGTCGGTCGACGCAGGCTGAGCTTTCTGTTGTAGCAACAACAATCCACGCAGGCGGCACCGCCATGTCGGAGGCGAAAGTAGCCAGTCGCTCGTCCACCGGCAAGGTTCGTCTCCAGATAGAAGACGCTGGCGCGCGGCGGACCGATTCGACGAGGAACGACACGTATCCCGGGAGCTTCTCGAGCGCCCTAACGTGCGGACTCGGCGTGCCGAGCTCGTAGCGGGCGTCGAATCTCCAGGGGCGTGCGACGCGCTCGATGAGTTCGAGGAACATCGGTGCGGCCTCGGCCGTGAAGTTGACATGGTGCAGGCCTATAACGCAGCGAGTGCGGGAGAAATCCGCACTCGCTGTTCTGGTTCTCTCATGTGCTTCACGCTCTCGGCCGAAGCAGGCTTCGAGCCGCTCGTTCTTCGTGACCTGCCGGCACGCCGAAGCGTTGCGAAACGCTTAACGCGAACATCGATCCATCGGCGTTCAGGGCGGCGTCGCGTCGGCTCGCTTGCTTCGTCGGGCGTGGGACCACACGTCGTCGCGTCAGTACTTCAGTGTCGCCAGCGCCGAGCAGTTCGAGGTGCCGCCCTGCTTGCAGACGCGATACGTGATCGAGCCGGAGCCGCTGATCGAGACGACGTCGCGGAAGTGTCCGTCGTTGGCCGTCGTCTTGAACTTCACGCCGTTGCGATAGAGATCGACGTACGTGCCGGGCGCGTTCGTCCATCGGATGTCGGTCGTCAGCGAGCTCGACGTGCGCGACGCGCTCAGCGAGATCGTGATCGTCGGAGACGTCGGCGCCGTGATCGTGAGCGTGCCGCTCGAGGAGCCGCTGGCGCCGTCGTCGTCGGTGGCCTTGAGCGTGACCGTGTAGGTGCCCGCCGCCGGGAAGCTGTACGACGGGTTCTTCGCCGTCGACGTGGCGCCCGTTCCGAACGACCACAGCCACGCGACGACCTGTCCGTCGGCGTCGGTGCTGCGATCGGTGAACGTACACGCCAGGCCCGAGCAGCTCACGGTGAACGACGCCGCCGGCGCGACGTTCGCAGGCGTAGGAGCCGGAGCCGGCTCAGGCGACGGTGCGACCGCTCCATGAACCGCCTCGAGCGCATACAGCAGGTGGTTGCTCGTGCTCTGCGCATTCGTCACCACGCCCTTCGTCGCGTAGGCGCGGATGGAGTCGTGGACCGCGTGCGCCGGCAACGAGGGATAATGCTGCAGCAGCAGCGCCGCGGCGCCGGCGACGTGCGGCGCGGCCGTCGACGTTCCGCTCATGAGCACCAGGTCGGTGCTCGAGCGCGCGTATGGTCCGGGCACCGACACGCCCGGTGCGAACAGGTCGACGCACGAGCCCCAGCTCGAGAAGTCCGCGCGGCGGTCGGCGTTGTCGCTGGCGCCCACGGTCAGCGCCGACGGGACGCGCGCCGGTGATCCGGTGCACGCGTCGACGCCCTCGTTGCCCGCCGCGGCGACGACCAGCGTGCCGCTGGAGGTCAGTCGCACGACAGCATCGTCGAGCGCCTGCACGACCGGTCCGCCCAGCGACATGTTGACGACCGCGGGCGTACGCCGGTTCGCGGCGATCCAGTCGAGGCCCGCGATGACGCCGCTGGTCAGGCCCGAGCCGTTGCAGTCGAGCACGCGAACCGAGACGAGCGACGCCTCGTTGGCGACGCCGTAGGTGCGGCCGGCGGCCATGCCCGCGACGTGCGTTCCGTGTCCCTGGCAGTCGTTGCCGTCACCACTGAACGCGTCGTATCCCGCGACGGCGCGTCCTCCGAACTCCGTGTGATCGTAGCGAATCCCCGTGTCCACGATGTACACCGTCACGCCGCGACCGGTGTAGCGCCGCGTGTAGAGATTGTCCAGCGGCAGTGCGCGCTGGTCGATGCGATCGAGTCCCCAGCTCTGCGTCGCACTCTGCAGCGCGCTCATGATCGCATCGGGCTCGACGCGCACGACGCGCGGATCGTTGCGCAGCTTTCCGATCGCGAGCTCGTTGACCGCGCCGCCAAATCCCCTGAACACCGTCCGATAAACATGGTCGGGTCGCACGCCGTGCTCCGTCGCCACCGCGGCCGGGTCGACGCCTTCGCGCAGCGTCACGATGAACCGTCCCGGAGCGTGCGTTGCCGGGCCCGTCCTTCGAGGTCCGATCGCCGTCGCGGGCCGCTGCGCCTCGACGATCTCCGGCAGGAGCATCGCCGCGGCGGCCGCCATCATCATCAGGAATCTCCTCATCACCCTATCCTCCGCTTTGCAACACTTCAGCACGGTGCTGTAGCAATCGGTACACCACTCCGCGCCCCATCGAAAAACTGATCCGGATCAGTTTCTGCCCCTCGCGGCGCCGATAGGTTCGTTCTGCAAGCGAAACGATGCCTTTTGGCGGAGCTGGACCGTAATGTCCCCATCGGAAGAGTTTGTGGCGGAAGCGCCGGTGACGTCCCTCGAGCAGGGAATCGTCGACGGCATCACCGGGAACGGCGGCCATCGCGGCCGGACGGTTCTCGAGCGAGAGGATCTCGACCTGTTGTTCGCGGCGCTCGCGGCGCGCGGCTTCACGATCATCGGACCGACGGTGCGCGACGACGCGATCGTCTACGACGAGATCACAACGTCGGCGGAGCTGCCCATCGGGTGGACTGACGAACAGTCCCGCGGTGGCTACCGGCTGCGCCGGCGCGACGACGAGGCGCTCTTCGGCTATGCCGTCGGAGCGCACACATGGAAACGCTACCTGCACCCGCCGAGGCTGATGCTCTGGCGCGCGCGGCGCAACGTCACCGGACTCGACATCGTCGAGCAGGGCCAGGAGCACCGTCCGCTGGCGCTCATCGGCGTGCGACCCTGCGAGCTGCGCGCGATCGAGATCCAGGACCGGGTGTTTCTCGGCGGACCCTACGTCGACCCGCACTACGGCGAGCGTCGCCGCGACGTGCTCGTCGTCGCGGTCAACTGCACCGAGCCCGGCGGCACCTGCTTCTGCGCGTCGATGGACGCCGGTCCGACCGCACGCGAGGGCTTCGACATCGCGCTGACGGAGGTCATCGGCAAGCGACGGCACTTCTTCGCCGTCGAGGCGGGCTCGGAGAGGGGAGAGGAGATCTGCGCGGAGCTCAGCGCGCGGCTGGTGCTCACGGCGATGTCGCCGGCGGAGAATGAGAAGGTCGACGCGCGCGCGGCGCGTGCCGGCAGGGGGATGTCGCGAACGGTCGACACGACGGACGTCTCGGATCTGCTCGCGCGCAACGCGGAGAACCCGCGGTGGGCGCATGCGGCCGAGCGCTGCCTGACGTGCGGCAACTGCACGATGGTCTGTCCGACCTGCTTCTGCACGACGGTGGAGGATCTGACCGATCTCGCCGGCGACAACGCGGAGCGTTGGCGTCGATGGGACTCGTGTTTCACCGTCGACTACTCATACATCCATGGCGGCAGCGTCCGTACCTCGGCGCGGGCACGCTACCGGCACTGGATCACCCACAAGTTCGGCACCTGGCTCGATCAGTTCGGCACTTCCGGTTGCACCGGATGCGGACGCTGCATCACCTGGTGTCCGGCCGGCATCGACATCACCGAGGAGCTGCACGCGGTGCGGCAGACCGACGTCGGCGGCTGAAGCCGGACCGCGCGGCTGCGATCAACCCGATCTCTTCTACCAGGCGCCGGAGCGCAGCGATCCGGCCGCCCCTGTCGTGAAGGAGACCCATGGACAATCTCGTAGGAATCCTCGAGGAGCATCCGTTCTTCAACGGACTCGACCGCAGCTACATCGACATGATCGCCGGCTGCGCGACCAACGCGCGCTTCGACGCCGGCAGCTTCATCTTCCGCGAGCGCGAGGACGCCGACAACGTCTACCTGCTGCGCCAGGGGAAGGTCGCCCTCGAAGTCTTCGCGCCCAACCGCGGCGCGATCGAGATCCAGACGCTCGACGAGGGAGAGATCCTCGGATGGTCCTGGCTCATCCCGCCGTACCAGTGGCGCTTCGACGCGCGCGCCGTCGAGCTGACGCGCGCGATCGTCGTCGACGGCAGATGCCTGCGCGGCAAGTGCGAGGTCAATCACGACCTCGGCTACGAGCTGCTCAAGCGCTTCTCGATCATGGTCGGCCAGCGTCTCGACGCGACCCGACTCCAACTCATCGACATCTATGGAGTCCCTGCTTGAGGTCCCCGTCGCGGAGCACGACATCGGAACCGATCCGATGCTTCCGCGTCCGTTCGAGGTTCGTCGCGCCCGGCACGAGACGCACGACACCTTCACGCTCACGCTCGAGGCGCTCGACGGCGGACCCGAGCTGAGGTTCCGTCCGGGGCAGTTCAACATGCTCTACCTGTTCGGCGTCGGCGAGGTGCCGATCTCGATCAGCGGCAACCCCGGCACGCCGCAGTCGCTCGTGCACACGACGCGCGCCGTCGGCACGGTCACCCGCGCGATGGCGAAGCTGAAGGTCGGCGACGTCGTCGGCGTGCGCGGTCCGTACGGCCGGCCCTGGCCGGTCGGCGACTGCGAGGGGAGCGATCTCGTGCTCGTCGCCGGCGGCATCGGCCTGGCGCCGCTGCGCCCGGCGATCTACGAGGTGCTCGCCCGCCGCGAGCGCTACGGCAAGGTCGTGCTGCTGTACGGCACGCGCTCGCCCGCCGATCTGCTCTTCCGCGCCGAGCTCGAGAGCTGGCGCGCGCGCTTCGACCTCGACGTCTTCGTCACGGTCGATCGCGGCATGGAGGGATGGCGCGGCAGCGTCGGCGTCGTCACGACGCTCATCCGCCGCGCGCCGTTCGATCCCCAGAATGCGGTCGCCTTCGTCTGCGGTCCGGAGGTGATGATGCGCTATACCGTCGAGGAGCTGCGCAAGCGCGGCATCGACAACGACCGGATGTACCTGTCGATGGAGCGAAACATGAAGTGCGGCATCGGGCTCTGCGGCCACTGCCAGTACGGGCCGACGTTCGTCTGCAAGGATGGACCGGTCTACCGCTACGACGCTCTGGTCGATCTCTTCGTCAAGCGAGAGGTGTGATATGCCGACGAGAAAACCGAAGCTCGCTGTCTGGAAGTTCTCCTCCTGTGACGGCTGCCAGTTGAGCCTGCTCGATTGCGAGGACGAGCTCCTCGCCGTCGCCGCGGGCATCGACATCGCGAATTTCCCCGAGGCCTCGCGCGCCGTCGTCAAGGGTCCGTACGACGTCTCGCTCGTCGAGGGATCGATCACGACGCCGCACGACGCCGAGCGCATCCACCAGGTGCGCCGCAGCTCGAAGGTGCTGATCTCGATCGGCGCCTGCGCGACCGCCGGCGGCATCCAGGCGCTGCGCAACTTCGCCGACGTGCGCGAACTGGCGCCGATGGTCTACGCCAATCCGAGCTACCTCGAGATCCTCGGCAAGTCGACGCCCATCGCCGACCACGTGTTCGTCGACTACGAGCTGCGCGGATGTCCGATCAGCAAGCACCAGTTGCTGGAGGTGCTCAACGCCTACCTCAACGGCCGCAAGCCGGTCATCGCCTCGCACAGCGTCTGCATCGAGTGCAAGAGCAAGGGCGTCACGTGCGTGACGGTCGCGCAGGGCACGCCCTGCCTCGGACCGGTCGCGCACGCAGGGTGCGGCGCGCTCTGTCCGACATTCAACCGCGGCTGCTACGGCTGCTTTGGTCCGATGGAGACGCCGAACACCGCGTCGCTCGCCGGCGTCTGGGCGTGGCATGGAGTGGACGATCCGCGGATACTCAGAGGGTTCAGAGGCATCAACGCCTATGCGGAGCCGTTCCGCAGGGAGAGTGAGGCGCACGAAGCGCCGTATTCGGGTGAGCAATGAGAACCAGGACGATCAAGGTCGACTACCTCGCGCGCGTCGAAGGTGAGGGCGCGCTCTACGTGAAGGTCCATGACGGCGTCGTCGACGACGTGCGGCTGAAGATCTTCGAGCCGCCGAGATTCTTCGAGGCGCTGCTGCGCGGACGAGAGTACAGCGAGGCTCCGGACATCACCGCGCGCATCTGCGGCATCTGTCCGGTCGCCTATCAGATCGGCGCGACCCACGCGATGGAGAACGCGCTCGGCGTCTCGGTCGATCCGCAGGTCCGCGCGCTTCGGCGGCTGCTGTACTGCGGCGAGTGGATCGAGAGCCACGTGCTGCACGTCGCGATGCTGCACGCGCCGGATTTCCTCGGCTACCAGGACGCGATCGCGATGGCCGGGGATCATCCCGACATCGTGCAGACCGCGCTGCGCCTGAAGAAGCTCGGCAACGACATCATGACGACGATCGGCGGACGGGAGATCCATCCGGTGAGCGTGCGCATCGGCGGCTTCTACAAGGTCCCCGAGCGCCGCGATCTCGTCGAGTATCTGCCGCGCCTGGCGACCGCTCGCGAGGAGGCCCTCGCGCTCGTGCGCTTCACCGCGACGCTGCCGTTCCCGGACTTCGAGCAGGACTACCTCTTCGTTGCGCTGCATCATCCCGACGAGTACGCGATCACCGAGGGACGGCTCATCTCCAGCCGCGGCCTCGACATCGGACTCGACGAGTACGACCGGCACTTCACCGAGGAGCACGTGCGGCACTCCAACGCGCTGCACTCCTCGACGAGCGACGGCGACAACTACATGGTCGGTCCGCTCGCGCGCTTCGCGCTGAACTACGACCAGCTCTCGCCCCTGGCGCGCCAGGCGGCGACGGAGGCAGGACTCGACCGGGTGTGCCGCAATCCGTTCAAGAGCATCATCGTCCGCGCGGTCGAGACGCTCTATGCGATCGAGGAGGCTGAGCGGATCATCGGCGAGTACGTGAAGCCCGAGCACGCATCGGTCGCGGTCACCCCGCGCGCCGGCACCGGCTACGGCTGCACCGAGGCGCCGCGCGGCATCTGCTACCATCGCTACCGGCTCGATGACGGGGGATTGATCACCGACGCGAAGATCGTCCCGCCGACGTCGCAGAACCAGAAGACAATCGAGAGCGACCTGCGGGCGTTCGTGCCGCAGTACCTTGATCTCGACAACGACATGCTCACCTGGCGTTGCGAGCAGGCGGTGCGCAACTACGACCCGTGCATCTCGTGCGCGACGCACTTCCTGCGGCTCGAGGTGGTGCGTGATTGAGACTCCGCCGGCGCGCACGCTCGTCCTCGGCGTCGGCAACGCCTGGCGCAGCGACGACGGCGCCGGCGTGGCCGTCGCCGAGCGACTGCGTCCGCACGCGGGGCGCTTCGACGTGCTCGTGCAGAGCGGCGAGGGGACCTCGCTGATGGCGGCGTGGGAAGGGGCGTCGAGCGTCATCGTCATCGATGCCGCGCGCTCCGGGTCCGCGCCAGGAACGGTGCACCGCCTGGACGCGGCGATGGATAGGATTCCTTCCGACTTTCTTCATTACTCGACGCACGCCTTCGGTGTCGCCGAGGCGATCGAAATGGCGCGCGCGCTCGGCACACTACCGGAGCGCCTCATCCTCTACGGAATCGAGGGGATGCGCTTCGAGGCCGGCACCGGCCTGACGCCGCCGATCGCCGACGCGGTCGAGCGTGTGGTCGAGGAGATCGTGGCGCAGGTCGACGTGGGAGCGTCTCGACCTGCGCCCTCCGATCCCGTCTCGAGCACCTGACACTCCACTCACTGGTACCCCACGCCATGCACGAGCATTCCCTCATCGCCAACCTGCTGAAGCAGATCGAGTCGGTCACGGTCGCCAGCGGCGCCCGCCGCGTCGTCGGCGTCACGGTGCGTCTCGGCGCGCTGTCGAACATCTCGCCGGAGCACTTCCGCGAGCACTTCGTCAACGAGACGCCCGGCACGCTCGCCGAAGGAGCGCGCCTCGAGGTCACGCGCGGCTCGAGCGCGACCGATCCGTACGCGCAGCAGATCGTGCTCGAGAGCGTCGAGGTCGAGGAGGCCGGGTGATGCCCGGCGTGACGCCCGCTCGCCGCCTGCGCGTGGCGATCCGCGGCGCGGTACAGGGTGTCGGCTTCCGTCCGTTCGTCTACCGCCTTGCGCTGCGCCACGACCTGCGCGGCTGGGTCGTCAACGACGCCCAGGGCGTCTTCATCGAGGTCGAGTCCGACGACGTCGCGCTCACCGCGTTCCTCGCCGCGCTCGAGCTCGAGAAGCCGGCGCGCGCGTTCATCCAGAGCCTCGAGTCGACCTGGCTCGACCCGGTCGGCTTCCACGGTTTCGAGATCCGCCATAGCGAATCGCGCGGCGCGATCAGCGCGCTCGTGCTGCCGGACATCGCGCTGTGCGACGACTGCCGCGCGGAGATCCTCGATCCGACCAACCGCCGCCATCGCTACGCGTTCACCAACTGCACCAATTGCGGACCCCGCTTCACGATCATCGACGCGCTGCCGTACGACCGCGCATCGACGACGATGCGCGGCTTCGCGATGTGTCAGGCGTGCGAGGCCGAGTATCGCGACCCGCTCGACCGCCGATTCCACGCGCAGCCGAACGCGTGTCCCGACTGCGGCCCGCACGTCGAGCTCTGGCGCCCGGACGGCTCGATCATCGCGACGCACGAGCGCGCGCTGCTCGACGCCGCCGCGGCGATCCGCGACGGCGCGATCGTCGCGGTCAAGGGGCTGGGGGGATTTCACCTGTTCGTCGACGCGACCAACGCCGACGCCGTCGCGCGCCTGCGCTCGCGCAAGCATCGCGAGGAGAAGCCGCTCGCGCTGATGCTCGCCTCGATCGACGACGCCGAAGCGCTCTGCACCGTGTCGCCGATCGAGCGCCGGCTGCTGCTTTCGCCGGAGGCACCGATCGTCCTGATCGACCGACGCGAGACCGCGCCGGTCTCCGCTGACGGCTCGTCGATCGGTGCAGGCGCGCCGCTCGCCGCCAACCTCGCGCCCATCGCCGCCAACGTCGCTCCCTCGAGCAGGACACTCGGCGTGATGCTCGCCGCGACGCCGCTGCACGTGCTGCTGCTCGGCGAAGTCGGAAGACCCGTCGTCGCGACGAGCGGGAATCTCTCGGAGGAGCCGATCTGCATCGACGAGCGCGAGGCGATCGGGCGGCTCGGAGCGATCGCGGATCTGCTGCTGGTGCACGACCGTCCGATCACGCGCCACGTCGACGACGCGATCGTGCGCGTCATCGCCGGCCGCGAGACGATGATCCGCCGCGCGCGGCGCGTAGC
>Ga0247823_10001888_pt1 | contig 17284 bp, 19 predicted proteins | sample 13C_PalmiticAcid_2_FD_192426 | JGI IMG/M metagenome (GOLD analysis project Ga0247823, IMG submission 192426) | Soil microbial communities from agricultural site in Penn Yan, New York, United States - 13C_PalmiticAcid_Day30 | ecosystem: Environmental > Terrestrial > Soil > Agricultural land...
CTTCATCGCGCAGGGCAGCGGCAAGATCATCAACATCGCCTCGATGCTGTCGTTCCAGGGCGGCATCCGCGTGCCGTCGTACACGGCCAGCAAGTCGGGCATCGCCGGCATCACCCGATTGCTCGCCAACGAGTGGGGCGCGAAAGGCGTGAACATCAATGCCATCGCGCCGGGCTACATGGCCACCGACAACACCGCGCAGCTGCGTGCCGACGAGGACCGCAACAAGGCGATCCTCGACCGCATCCCGGCCGGTCGCTGGGGTGAGCCTTCCGACCTGGGCGGCACCGCGGTATTCCTGGCCTCGCGTGCGTCGGACTACGTCAACGGCGCCGTCATCCCCGTCGACGGCGGTTGGCTGGCGCGCTGAGTTCTCCCTCCCTTTGCTGCAGCGACACGGGCCGCGCTCCCTCTCCGACGCGGCCCGTGTCGTTTCCGCCTTCCGACACGGTGTCGCCATGATCCGTCCGCTCGCCACCCTCCTGTTGCTGGCCGCTCTTCCTGCGGCCGCGCACGCGGCGCCACCGCGACAGGTCTTCATCGCCGGCGATTCCACGGCCAGCCACTACGGCCCGGAACGCGCGCCGCGCGAAGGCTGGGGCCAGCAACTGCAGGGCTTCCTCGCCCCGGACGCCTACGTGGTGCGCAACCACGCGCAGAGTGGCCGCAGTTCGCGCAGCTTCATCGCCGAAGGCTGGTTCGGTGGCATGGCCAAAGCGATGCGCAAAGGCGACGTGCTGCTGATCCAGTTCGGCCACAACGACGAGAAGATCGAGGACCCCACCCGCTACAACGAACCACAGCGCGCGTTTCCGGAATGGCTGATGCGCTACGTGGTGCTCGCGCGCGAGAAGGGTGCGACGCCTATCCTGGTGACGCCGGTGGCGCGACGGAAATTCGATCGCGGGCAGCTGCTCGATACGCATGGGCTGTATGCGCAGGCCGTACGCGATCTGGCGCAGCGCGAACAGCTCGGCCTGATCGACCTGACCGCCCTGAGCATGGACTGGCTGCGCGCCGCCGGCGACGAGGCCAGCAAGCCCTACTTCATGCACGTGCCGGCGCAGGACCAGCAGGACGACACCCACTTCCAGCAGCGCGGCGCCATCATGGTGGCGTGCCTGGTGGTGGCGGGCTGGAAGCAGATCGATCCGTCGCTCGCCAGCCACGTCACCCGCGACACCGATTGCGGCGCGCCTGCGACGGCGCTGGCCGACCGCAAGGCGCAGCCGAACCCATCCCTGCTCGTGCACGACCGCGACATCGCCACGCCGCAACCCGGTCCGCACGGCGGTGCCGGTGCGACCACGGCGTATCCGTTCTTCCGCGATGCCCCCGCGCTCGGCTTCGAGTTCCGCAAGCGCGTGCTGCACAAGGGCGCGGGCATCGGCCTGCACCAGCACCACAAGGACGAGATCTATTATGTGCTCAGCGGGCGTGGCTTATACGAGCTCGACGGCACGGCGCAGCCTGTGCAGGCGGGCGATGCGATGCTGACCCGTCCCGGCAGCACCCACGCGATCCGCCAGGACGGCGATGACGACCTGGTGTTGCTGATCATGTACGCGAAGAAGCCGCAGTAACGCCGGCGCGCGGGCTTCGTTACGGCTGCGGCCGGTCCCAGCGACGGTAGGTCGCTTCCAGCGCGCTGCGCAGACGACGGTATTGCGGGCTGCCGGGCTCGGCCTGCAGGCGACCGGCAACGGCTTTCCAGCCACCGGCATGATCGCGCGACCATTCGCGCACAACCGCACGGCACGGTTGCCCGACGATCTGCGCCAGCGCACACGCCATGAAGATGTCGCCCGCGGTCCAGTCCGGCTGCTGCTGCATCGCCTCGACATACGCGCGCGGTACGGCGTAGTAGCGCGACATCTCGTCGGCGAAGGCGGCCGGATAGCGCGCGGCATAGTCGTTGATATCGGCGAGGTGCCGGTCCACGGCGGCGTCGCCGCTCGCCGGCGCGTACGTCGCCGTGTCCTGCGCGCTCGCAGGGGCGACGATGGCCAGGCAGGCCAGCAGCATCAGGATGGGCAGCGCGCGCTTCACGCCACCATTGTGCCGCAGGGCCGGCGCAGGTGTGTCATGCGCCTGGCGTGGCTTCGATCGCGGCGAGCGCGCCGGCCAGCTGGTCGGCTCCCTCCACCACGCGCAGGCGAGGCGCGTCATGGGCGACGCCGTGTTCGGCTTCCAGCGCCCAGGTCACGTGGTACGGCATGTGGATGCCCCAGCCGCCCAGTCCGAGCACGGGCTCGATGTCCGAACGCAGCGAGTTGCCGACCATCGCGAACGCGTGCGGCGCCACGTCGAGTTCGCGCAACACGCGCGCGTACGTGGCCTCATCCTTCTCGGACACCACTTCAATGCGATGGAACAGATCCGCCAACCCGGATTGGGCGATCTTCGCTTCCTGGTGGAACAGGTCGCCCTTGGTGATCAGCACGACCTCGTGGTCGGCCGCGATCTGCGTGACCGCCTCGCGGATGCCGGGCAGCAGGTCGACGGGATGCTGCAGCGTGGTGCGCCCGATCTCGATCACCCGGTGCAGGTCGCGCGCACTGATGCACTCATCGGTCAGCTGGATGGCGGTTTCCAGCATCGACAGGGTCATGCCCTTCACGCCATAGCCGAAGATCTTCAGGTTGCGGCGTTCGACCTCGAGCAGGTGGCCGTGGGTACGCGGATCGCTGAGATCGACATAGGCCCCGAGGATCGCCTCGAAGTCCGCTTCCGCCTGGCGGTAGTAGTCCTCGCTCTTCCAGAGCGTGTCGTCGCCATCGAAGCCGACCCATTGGATGCGCGCCATGCCGAATGCCTGCCGTCGTGCTGAAGGGGCGCGCAGGATAGCAGCCGCATCCTCCGCCTGAATGAAGATGGCCGCCCGGAGGCGGCCATCGGGTGGTGCGCACCGATGCGCAGGTCAGGCGTGGACTCAGCCGCCGGTGGCGGGCTGCGTCGTGCTGCCGTCGGCCGGGGGCGGCGTGGTTTCCGGTGCGTTCGGATTGGCCGGCGGCGGCAGGTTCGGATCGGTCGGCGGCGCATTCGGATCTGTCGGTGCAGCCGGATCGGTCGGCGTTGGGGCCGGCGGCGCCACGTCGGCCGGCGGTGTGGTTTCGACCGGCTCCGGCGCCGCGGCGGCCGGTGTGTCTTCCGGCTTCGGGCCACAGGCCGTCAGCAGGCCCGCGCCGAGCACAGCGGTGCCCAGCAGCAGAAGCGGTTTGTCGAGCAAGCGATGGATTCGGATATTCATGGGTGTTCTCCAGAGGGGGAAGGATCAGGACTGGCCCTGCGCATACACCGCGTACTCCTCCGGCGTCAGGCGGCCGTCGGCATCGGTGTCCAGCGTGCCGAAGGCCTGCGCGAGGGGCGGATCCACCGCGGCTTCGTCCTTGCTGATGGCGCCATCGGCGTTGGCATCGAGCTCCTCGAAAGGCTTGGGCGAAGAAGGGGCGGGCGCGCTATGCGGCGGATTCGAGGGCGCTTCCTCGCCGCGCGAGGCGTCCTGCGCGAACGCGATGGGTACGCACGCTGCGGTCGCCACCATCGCCAGCACGGCGGCGAGACCGGTGGAACGGAATGTCGTCTGCGTCATGGGGACCTCCTGTACCGCCCTGCCTGCCGTATCGCCGGCAGGCAGGGCGCATGAAGCGGAAAAGGCGGCACGCCGGCCGCCTTTTCCGGTGGTGCGTGCAGCGCGCTGTCGCGCGGCGACACGCGGTGGTGCGGCGATGCTTACTTCTGCTCACCGTAGTTCTTGCTGACGAACGCCTTGTACTCGTCGGCGGTCAGCGAACCGTCGGCATTGGCATCGGCCTGGTCGAAGACCTGGCTCAGGCCCGGGTTGGCCGCGGATTCTTCCTTGCTGATATTGCCGTCGCCATTGGTGTCGACGTCAGCCCAACCCTGCTTGCCGCCCTCGGCCGCCGACTGCGTGCTCTGCGTCGGGCTCTGGGTGGCGGAACCGGTGGCCTGCTCAGCCGTCGGCTCGGACTGCTGCGCCTGCTGTGCGGCGGCGTCGGTCTTTTCCTGAGCGAATGCCAGCGGCATCGCAAGCGCAGCGCTCAGGGCAGCCAGGGCGATCAGCGGCGTGCGGGTGTTCTTGGTCATGTCAGTGCTCCGTCTGTAGGAAGTGCGTCCGATTGCGCACGGCCCCACCTTGCCGCGACGCGTCTGAACGAAAATTGCGGGCTGACATGAACGTGCACGCATGCTTAACCACACGCGGGAGGGCATCGGCTAGCCGGGTGTTAGGCACCGGTGACGACGCGGTCATCACTTCGTGGAATGCGTGACGCCGCGCAGGATTGAAGTTACGTGTCCGTTTTTTCGACGCTTTTCGGCGATGTTTCGTCCGGCATTTTTTTGCTGAACCATTGCCAACCGAGAGCGACGCCGCTGAGTGCGCCGGCAATCTCGAGCACGACGCGGGAGCCGAGCGACTCGGCATCGTGGATGCCCTGCAGCGCGAGGCGCGCGTACAGCGGCGACTCCAGCCGGCTGATGCCCAGGTAGAACAGATTCCAGGCGTCGATGCCCGCACCGATGAGCACGGCCGTCACGCATGCCCAGCCCACCGCGTGGCCGATCGACCACCGCTGGCGGTCGCAGAGCCAATGCCAGAACAGGAAGCTCAGTAGGCCGATGATGAAGGCGATCAGCCCGGCCTCGACCGCGCCCAGCACGCCGTAGTGGAGTGGGAGGTTCATCGGGTGCGCTCCCGGTTCCATTCGAAGGCAGGCGCGTTAACGGAGGCAGCGGGCATGGCGTGGCGCTCCGGGCGCCGGGTTCGTGGCCGACGGGGAAGCGTAACCGAAGCGTCTATCGCGGACGCGCCTGACTGGCATGATGCGGTCTCCCGAGACGTGGAATCCCCACATGAGCCGTCTTCTGTTGGCAGGTGCCACCGGCCTCATTGGCCAGACCGCCCTGACCCTCGCGCTCGCATCGCCGCGCGTGACCCACGTGATCGCGCCCACGCGCAGGCCATTGCCCGCGCACCCGAAACAGCTGAATCCGGTGGTGGATTTCGATGCGCTGCCCGGCGACGCTGAATGGTGGCAGGTGGATGCCGTCGCCTGCGCCCTGGGCACGACCATCCGCGATGCCGGATCGCAGGCGGCCTTCCACCGCGTGGACCACGACTATCCGCTGGCCATTGCACGGCTCGCCCATGCCCACGGTGCGCACGCCTTCGCGCTGGTGTCTGCCCTGGGCGCGGACCCGGCGTCGCGCGTGTTCTATTCGCGCACCAAGGGCGAGTTGGAGCAGGCCCTGGAAAGTATCGGATTCGATTCGCTCACCCTGCTACGGCCCGGACTGCTCGGCGGCGATCGCACGCAACACCGTGCGGGCGAACGGTGGGCGCAGCGGATCTTCGGTGCCCTAGACCCCGTCCTGCCGCGCCGTTACCGGGTGGTACCGCCGGAACGCGTCGCGTCGGCACTGGTGGACGCAGCCCTGGACGCACGTCCGGGTCGGCACGTCGTGCCGTCGGAACAGTTGATCGGTTGAACGCCGCTCAGGCGCCGGGATCGTCCGCCAGTACCTGCACGCCATCGGCGACGATGCGGTACTCGATCGTGGGCACCTGCGTACCCGGCGAGGTTTCCTTCGCGGTGTGTTCGCGGGCCGCCGGCGACAGCGTCACCTTCGACAGCACGCCGTGCACCTGGGCCGGGCCGCGCACATCCTTGGGTACGTAGAAGTCGTGATCGCCGAGGAGCACGCGCGCGCCCTGCCCCGCGTCCTCCAGCATCACCCAGCAGCCCTTCTTCTGACAGACATCAACCACGCGGCCGCTGAAAACGCGCGCCTGCCCTTCATGTGCCGCCGGATCGGCTAGCGCCTGCGCCAGCGGCACGACCGGACCTGCCGGCACCTCAGCACCGAACTTCTCCCACGGATGATCCGCCGCGCCCGCTACGGACGCAGACACCACCAGGCCCATCACCGCCAGCCAACGACGCATCGGACGCGCTCCTTCCAGGGAAAGCCGCATCTTACCCGCGTCGCCGGCGCCTTCAGTGCAGCAGCCCGTGATGCACCAGCTGCAGGCGCTGGGTACCGGCGGCGGTGATGGCATCGCTCGCCCGCTCCAACAGGCGCTCGTCCTCATCGTCGATCACCACCAATACCTTGCCCGCCTCGATCTCGCTGCGGTAATCGCGGCGAACTTCGCTGGGCACGGACGAGCCGGCCAGCGCCGCGGCCCATCCGCCGACCAGCGCGCCGACCAGCGTGCAGAGCAGCACGGCGACCAACGGGATGCCGACGGCCGGAATGGCCATCGCGAGCACGCCGATCACCAGGCCGACCACGCCGCCACCGACCAGGCCACGCATCGCCGCCGGCATGAAATCGGTGGGCGAGCCTTCCTTCTCGGCATCGGGCATCTGGGTCATCTCGATCTCCGGACGGCCCACCAGGGCGGCGTGGTCCGGCTGGATGCCCATGTGCAGGGCCACATGCAGCGCCGCTTCGGCGGTATCGATGTCTGGGGCGCTGAATACGCGTCGCGTCTTCATGGCGGTCTCCTGGCCGGCGCAGTGGTCCGGCCGTAGGAACACGGTAGGCCTGCCCGCGGGAGCGCGGAGTGAAGAAGCGGACGCCGCGCGGCGTCAGAGTGCCGGTCGTTCAGGCGCCTGCTTGCGGCCCAGCGCACGCAGGTACAGCTCGTACAGCGCGGTGACCTTGGAGACGTACTCCTGCGTTTCCGCGTACGGCGGCACGCCGCCATAGCGCGACACCGTGCCGATGCCGGCGTTGTAGGCCGCCGCCACGAGGGTCAGGTCGCCCTTGTAGCGCTTCGACAGCTGGCGCAGGTGGCGCGCGCCGGCGTTGATCGATTCGGAGGACGAGAACGGGTTGGCCACGCCGTATTCCTTGGCCACGTCCGGCATCAGCTGCATCACGCCCATCGCGCCCTTGGGCGACACCGCCTTGGCGTCGAAGTCGCTTTCCGCGTGCGCCACGGCACGCAGCCAGGCGTCGTCCACGCCGGTCTGGCGGGCGGCGGCCTTGAATTCCGAGGGATAGCGGTCGAGGCGGGGCTTGCCGACCCGACCCAGGCCCGGATGCGCGGGCTCGCCCGGCGGCGTCTGTACGGTGAACTTGAGGTAGGGCGTGGACCCCGGCAGCTTGCGGGTGGAGTAGACCTTCTGCCCGTCCTGCTCGCGCTCGTAGAGCGTGCCGCTGAACACCCCCATCGAACCCCACAGGTTTGGGGTGCTGACCGCGTTGTCGTCGATTTCTTTGGCCGTGCATTTGGAGCCGGGCTCCGGAGCGGTGGCCAGGCTGACGGTCCCGCCCTGCACGCACCGGTAAACCGTGCGCGCGCCTGCGTCAGCGCTGGCCAAGGCCAGCACCGTCAGCAGGAGGCCGGCGGCGGGTCGGAGGGGGTACATGGGCGGCGGATTCTAGAGCCTGCAAGCTGTAAGACAGCCTGAATCACGTGCCGCGCGCCGACGGCCGGCCACCCCGGGAGCAGGTCCTGCTGCGCCGCAGCAGCCAAGCGCGTAAAATGCGGGCCCTCTTTCACCGCACCCCCTCGGAGCACGCAATGGGCCTGGATCTGGTCAGCGCCGGCAAGAACCCGCCGGACGAAATCAACGTCATCATCGAGATCCCGAAGGACGCCGAGCCGGTGAAGTACGAAGTGGACAAGGCCAGCGGCGCGATCTTCGTCGACCGCATCCTCTCCACCCCGATGCGCTACCCCTGCAACTACGGCTATGTCCCGCACACCCTGTGCGGCGACGGCGATCCGGCCGACGTGCTGGTCGTGCTGCCGCTGCCGCTGATCCCCGGTTCGGTGATCCGCTGCCGTCCGGTCGGCGTGCTGCGCATGAGCGACGAGGCCGGTAGCGACGAGAAGCTGCTGGCGGTGCCGGTGGACAAGGTGTTCGCCGGCTACAGCCACATCAGCGACATCGACCAGGTGAGCCCGCACTGGCTGGAGCGCATCGGCCACTTCTTCGAGCACTACAAGGACCTGGAGAAGGGCAAGTGGGTCAAGCTGGACGGCTGGGGCAACGCCGCCGAAGCCAAGGCCGTGCTCGTCGATGCCATCGCCCGCCAGGCCGCGCAACCGGAAGACGAGAAGCACAAGTTCTGAGGCGTCGTCACCGATGCCGCACGTGAAGAAGGCCGCCCAAGGGCGGCCTTCTTCATTTCCAGGCCCGATCGTCAGCGGGCGCCGTTTTCCACCGCTTCCTTCGCGCGCCGGATGGTTGGTTCCAGCCCTGGCAGCATCGGTTCGATCAGGTCCGCATGTTTGCGCCACTTGTCGGGCGCCGGCCGGGTCAGCGTGTAACGGGACAGGGGCAACGCGTCGCCCAGTTCCCGGTCCCAGGGCAGATCGAGCGCGGCGCAGATGCGCTTCACTTCCACCCCCGGCTGCCGCAGGAAGACGTCGTAGTCGAGCGTGGTGAGGCGCTCCGGCGGCACGTCCGCGACATCGTCGAGGATGGTGATCAGCGTACGCTCCCATTGCGCGCGCACGACCTCGTGCAGGGGCTTGCCCACCAGCTCGCGCCACCCTGGCACCAGCAGCAGTGACCACGCGAATTCGCTGGGCCACCCGGGCAGGCCTGGATACGTACGGAAGCGCCCCGACTGCCACGCGTCGATCATGCTGGACAGCGTCTGCCGGGCGTCGCGATAAAGGAAGACGAACCGCGCTTCCGGGAACACACGTCGAAGGAAGCGGATGCGCAGCGCGTTCTTCGGCGTCTTCTCCAGCATGCGCACGCGCCCGGCGGGTGGTCGTTGGCCCGCACGGTCGCGCAGGGCGGCGTGGAAATGCCGCCGCAATGCGGCTACGCGCTCCTCCGTGGCTTCGCCTTCGGTCAGCACATTCGAATCGAACTGCCTGTCGCGCGGCGCAAGGCCCGGCACCTGCTCGATCATCTGATGGCTTTCGCCGCCGATGGTATAGAGCGCAGGCGCCTGCAACATCGTCTCGAACAGCAGCGTCGAACCCGAGCGCGGCGAAGACAGGATGAAGACGGGTCGGTCGAACAGGGGATCCGCGTCCATGCGATCAGCCGAGGAATCCATCGTCACGCCATGCCTCCGAGCGCCATGCGTGGCCTGCCGGGCGCTTCCACCACCGCCGGCCGCACGGCCATGAGCATCATGGCCGGCATCAGCGGCAGCTCGTTGCGCAGAGCGGCCGTGCCCACCGCCGGCCGTGCCTCCTGCACGAATTGCTGGATGCGGCGACGATAGTCGGGCAGCGCGGCGGTTTCCGCCCCATGCGCCGCCCAGAGGGCGCGCCAGTCGCGGCACAAGCGATCGACCATCTGGCGCACGGCGTCCAGGTGCGGGAACGAAGCAGACTCATCGAGCAGAAACTCGAGGTGACGGCGCAGTTCCCAGGGCGACATGACCACGGGCACGTTGTAGTGCTCGAAGGCGATGGCCGGCGTGGCGCCAGGCTGGTAGTCGACCAGCGAGGGCGCCCAACCCGCAGGCGCGTCCATCGAGTCGGCCTGCACGCGCCTGCCGGCGCGCACCTGAGCCCAGAAGCGCTCTCCGCCCACCGTATCGCAGACCAGGTGGATGCGTTGCCGCTCGTCCTGGTTCAGCACGCGGTGCTGGCGCCATGTGTCGAAGATCCAGCATTCGCCCGCCGCCATGTTCACCGCCGAGGTATCGCACTCGAAGCGCACCGTCGGCTGGGTGACGATCGGGACGTGCACGCGCACGCGCTCGGCCCAGTAGTAGCCCTGGTCCGCGTGGCGCTTGACCTCGGCCCCGCCGGACAGGCGCATCAGCCGCGTGCGGCCCACCGTCGTGCCGATGCTGGCCAACACCTGCTGCAGATAGGGGCAGCGTTCCAGCTCCGGGGTCGGGCGCATCTGGCCGGCGAACTCCTCGTTGGCCGGATCGCCGTCCACCGCCACCAGCGGCAGCATGGAATTGCCAGCGAACTTCTGCGGATGCTCACGCCAGGCGCCTTCCCCGATCGCAAGAACCTCTTGGGCCAGCCTGTCCGCGTCGTAGCGCATCGGCAACTGAATGAACGGCGCTTCTAGCTTCATATCCCGCCCCTCACTGGCGTCAGGCCGCGGATGGTACCGGAATCGAGATTACGCCTCGCGTGCCATTAGTCCGGTTTTCTCGGCAGGCGCAGCATCGTCAGCCCGATCAGCCGCGAGACCACGACAGCGATGTACATGACCCCCGCGAACTGCTCCAGCATCACCAACGCGCGCGCCTGCGGCAGGATCGGCACCACATCGCTCAAGCCGACGCCCGAGAGCAGGCTGAAGCTCAGGAATAGCAGCTCCATCCAGCTGCGCGCCGACGTCGGGTCCACGGCGGCGGTGAAGCTGCCCGGATACCACTGCTGGCATACCGAAAACGCGAAGGCGAACGCCCAGGCCAGTAACGTGAACGTGGCGCCGGCGGCGAACAACTCGTCGCTGGTGACCGAATGGTCCTGCAACATGTAGGAAATCAGGCTGCCGGCAGAATAGAAGTACAGGCCGCTTTCCAGCAGGTGGGCATAGATGCCCAGCGATGGCAGGTTGAACAGCGCCGCCGACACCGACAGCAATACCGATGGCACCGCCAGCGACCAGGCGATCCAATTCACCGCCGCGCTGCGGTTGACGACCCACAGCGCCAGCGCGAGCACCAGGATGCCGAACGCGCCGAACAACGCGCGGCCGGCCTGGGTGTCTTCCATCACCGGGTACAACAGGATGCCCGCCAGTTGCACGATCAGCAGGAAGGCGCACGGGTGGCGCCGCGCCGTGACCAGCCAGCGCAGCCACGCCAGGGGCATCGTCATGCAGCGACCTTCATTTGAAGTGGTAGACCAGCGCGTAGTAGACCACGTAGACCCACGACAGCACGCCGTGGATCACCGCCCACAGCAGCGACTTGTTGGCGCTCCACGAAATGGTGATCGCCAGTGCGGTGCCGAAGCCGATGCCGGCTTTCGCGATACCGCTGCCGCTGCCCTTCACGGCGCCACCGCCGTAGCGCCACTGCCGGCACGGTACGGGTAGCGCATGAAGATCTCTGCCACCGCGGCATCGATCCGGGCGCCACGCTCTTCCGGCTTGGTGCGACCGACGCGGCCGACCGCGACGCCCGTCCAGACCAACTTGTTCTGCTTCGCGTCCACCAGGTCCACGTTGAGGGTGCCTTCGGTGTACTTGTATACGTCGGTGCGGTCGCGCCAGTACGGCACCGCGACATAGCGCCGCGAGCGGTAGCTGTAGTAGTAGTCGTAGTCCACTTCCGGCGTACTGACGACGTCGGTCTTCTCCTGCATGTAGGCGTTGAGGTTCACCCACAGGTCGGGCGATGTCTCGTCGTACACGTAGCCGCGCGATTCCATCTGCGCCCTGGCCGCGTCCTTGGTGCGCCCGCTGGTGAGCGTGGCATAGCCCTGGCTTTCGATCGCCAGCGGCGCGTAGAAAGCGAACGTGCGGTACTGCGCGAAGTTGGCGGACGGATCCACGTCGCTGGTGACGCGGGGGCCGGTGGCGCAGGCGGCCAACAGCAGCGTGGCGGCCAGCAGCAGGCTGCGGCGGGTCAGGCGGATGATCGGGGTCATGGCAGGTCTCCGGAGGTTCGGCACGGGCCGCCGCGATCGGCGGCCCCTTTCCACCTTTACGCATCCCCGGGCCGATCCGTCGCAACGGATCCACGCCCCGGTTCAGCCCTGACGATACACCTGCGCACCCTGTGCCAGGAACTCCGCCGACTTCTCCGCCATGCCGTCGGCCAGCGCCTGCTGGTCGTCAACACCATGCTCGGCCGCGTAGTCGCGCACGTCCTGGGTGATCTTCATGCTGCAGAAGTGCGGACCGCACATGGAACAGAAATGCGCCAGCTTGTGCGCATCCTTGGGCAGCGTCTCGTCGTGGAATTCCTTGGCCTTCTCCGGATCCAGGCCCAGGTGGAACTGGTCCTCCCAGCGGAACTCGAAGCGCGCCTTGCTGAGCGCGTTGTCGCGCACCTGCGCACCCGGGTGCCCCTTGGCCAGGTCAGCGGCGTGCGCAGCGATCTTGTACGCCATGATGCCGTCGCGCACGTCCTGCCGGTTCGGCAGGCCAAGGTGCTCCTTCGGCGTGACGTAGCAGAGCATCGCCGTGCCGAACCAGCCGATCATCGCCGCGCCGATCGCGGACGTGATGTGGTCGTAGCCCGGCGCGATGTCGGTGGTCAGCGGGCCGAGCGTGTAGAACGGCGCCTCGCCGCACTCGCGCAGCTGCTTGTCCATGTTCTCCTTGATCAGCTGCATCGGCACGTGGCCGGGGCCTTCGATCATGCACTGCACGTCGTGCTTCCAGGCGATCTTGGTCAGCTCACCGAGCGCTTCCAGTTCACCGAACTGCGCCGCGTCGTTGGCATCGGCGATGCAGCCCGGGCGCAAGCCATCGCCCAGCGAGAAGGCCACGTCGTAGGCCTTCATGATCTCGCAGATGTCCTCGAAGTGCGTATAGAGGAAGTTCTCCTTGTGATGCGCCAGGCACCACTTGGCCATGATCGACCCACCACGCGAGACGATGCCGGTCACGCGCTTCGCCGTCAGCGGCACATGACGCAGCAGCACGCCGGCATGGATGGTGAAGTAGTCCACGCCCTGCTCGGCCTGCTCGATCAGGGTGTCGCGGAAGATCTCCCAGGTCAGTGCCTCGGCACGGCCATCCACCTTCTCCAGCGCCTGGTAGATCGGCACGGTGCCGATCGGCACCGGCGAATTGCGGATGATCCACTCGCGCGTCTCGTGGATGTGCTTGCCGGTGGAAAGATCCATCACGGTGTCGCCGCCCCAACGGATCGACCACACCAGCTTCTCCACTTCCTCGGCGATGCCCGACGACACCGCGGAATTGCCGATGTTGGCGTTGATCTTGGTCAGGAAGTTGCGGCCGATGATCATCGGCTCGCTTTCCGGATGGTTGATGTTGTTCGGCAGGATGGCGCGGCCGCGGGCGATCTCGTCGCGCACGAACTCCGGGGTGATGAACTTCTGGATGCTGGCACCGAAGCTCTCGCCCGGGTGCTGCGCCAGCAGATGGGCTTCGCGCACGGCATCCAGCCGCTGGTTCTCGCGGATGGCGACGTATTCCATTTCCGGCGTGATGATGCCGCGCCTGGCGTAATGCATCTGGCTGACGTTGGCACCCGCCTTCGCCCGGCGCGGCAGGATGCGGCCGGGGAAGCGCACGCTGTCGAGCTTGGCGTTCGCTTCGCGCGAACGGCCGAACTCCGAACTCAACGCCGGCAATTGCTCAGTGTCCCCGCGCTCTTCGATCCACTTCGCACGCAGCGCCGGCAGGCCGGCGGACAGGTCGATGCTCACGCCGGGATCGGTATACGGACCCGACGTGTCGTACACCGTGACCGGCGCGTTCTCCTCGCCCCCGAACAGGGTGGGCGTCTGGGTCAGCGCGATCTCGCGCATCGGCACCTGCAGGTCCGCGCGCGAGCCTTCGACGAAGATCTTCCGCGAACCCGGGATCGGGCGCGTCACGGACTCGGAAAGTTGCCCGGTCTGTTGCAGCAGATCGGCGGCGGGCTTGGGAATGGCATTCATCGGCTTCGTCCTTTTGAATCCCCACACAGGGGGATCCGCATAGCGGGATACGAGGATTCGCATCACGGACGAAGCGGCGGCGCAGCGGCGGACGGAGGGCGGGCCCACGGAGGGCGACACGGCAACACGGCGCAGCCTGCGAAGCTTCCCTACGCCGGTCTCAACCGGATCAGGTTCGAAGGGACTGTCTCAATCACCGGCCCGGCCGGCGATACCCCCGCTTCTGCTGACATTAGACCCCGAAACCAGCGGCGAAGCTACCGAAAAGCGAGGCCCCGCCACAGGACTGCATTCATGTCACCGAGACCGAAAAGCAGTTGCATCGGCAAGCGAACATGGTCACCTGGGCGGGTTTAGGCTCAACGCCTTTCCGCTTTGCCTTCGAATTCTCGATATCGATGGCCCGTCGGATCTCGGACAGGTCGGCGCGCGAAAGCCGGCGACTCTTGCCATGAACAGGACAACGTTCCCGCTCGCCACCCTCCATGCGCCTGCCCGACATCTGAACGTCCCCGCTCCCGGTCGCTGAATGCTGGAATTTCGCCATGTTAGCCGTCTGCGGCCAGCTGGCAAGTCAACGTTCGCAGCGTCGCGCCAACGTCCGTGAGGCGAAAACGAGAGCACGTCCCGCCCGGCAATATCGGCGTTCAGACGCGCCCGGCGCCCGTCCAGATGCGCGCTGGCTCTCGATCCGCGCTGCACCTACGGTTCGACCTGGATCATCGAGGCATCCAGGAGTGCCCGCTCCGGCACCGTGAAGCGTTGCGCATCACCGAACTCCGGCCAGCCCGCGCGCAGCGCGGCCATCACGGCCGGCGCCTCGTCGTGGGCCTCCAGCAGCCAGACCGTGAACTGCTGGCATGGCACATCGGCCGCAGGGCGGCACAGCAGCGGGCCCGGCGGAATGGGCGCCGAGCGCCAGAGTTCGACGACGCCCGCCGGGCGGCCGGCGTCGTAGACATCGGCCGCGAGCGCGGCCACATCGGCGCGACCGCTCGCTACCGCCTCCAGGGCCGCCGCATGCGAGCCGGCGTAGGCGAGATGGGCGAAGGCAGTGCCTGGCTCCAGGCCACGTCGACGCAGCTCGCGCACCGGTACGAAGCCGCCGGAGGCGGAATCGCGGCCGACCAGCGCCAGGCGCAGCGTCGGTGCCTGCCGTTGCAGTTCGCCCGGTGCCTCCAGACCCTGCCGGGCGACCAGCACGGCGCGGTAGCGATCCGCCTGCAGCGCCGGCACCTGCGGCACGGGCAAGGTCGTCAACCGTTCACTGGCGCGCTGCGCCTGCAGATAGCCATGCAGGTTGGGCACGGCCACGTCGACGTCGCCACGCCGCAGCGCGTCGACCAACGCCGTGGGCGAGTCGAACAAGCGGACCTGCACCGGATGCCGGGCACGCAGGCCGAAATAGTCCGCCAGTGGCTGGATCGCGGCGGCGCGGTCGCGCTGCGGATACGCATAGGTGGCGATCACCCAGGTGCGCGGTGGCGCCTGCTGGGCCCACGCAGGCACGACGGACAATAGCGATAGCAAGACAACGAAGAGGGCGCGGGTCATCCCGCTATCAGACACCATCGAGCAGTTGCTTGTCGCGTACCGCACCCTTGTCGGCGCTGGTCGCGAGCAGGGCGTACGCCTTCAGCGCGGTGCTGACCTTGCGCGCGCGGGGCTGCGCGGGTTTCCATCCCTTCGCATCCTGTTGGGCGCGACGCACTGACAGTTCCTCATCGGAGACCAGCAGGGTGATCGTCCGTTGCGGGATGTCGATGCGGATGCGGTCGCCCTCCTGCACCAGGCCTATCGCGCCGCCCGCCGCCGCTTCCGGGGACGCGTGTCCGATCGACAGGCCGGAGGTGCCGCCGGAGAAGCGGCCGTCGGTCAGCAGCGCGCACTGTTTCCCGAGCCCTTTCGATTTCAGGTAGCTGGTCGGGTACAGCATTTCCTGCATGCCGGGCCCGCCCTTGGGGCCTTCGTAACGGATAACGACCACGTCGCCCGCTTTCACCTCATCGCCGAGGATGCCGGCCACTGCCGCGTCTTGGCTTTCGAAGACACGCGCGGTGCCTTCGAAGACATGGATCGACTCGTCCACGCCCGCCGTCTTCACCACACAGCCATCGACCGCGATGTTGCCGTAGAGCACGGCCAGGCCGCCTTCCTGTGAGAACGCATGCTCGACGCTGCGGATGCAGCCCTCGGCACGGTCGGTGTCCAGCGACGGCCAGCGCGTGGCCTGGCTGAAGGCGACCTGGGTGGGGATGCCGGCCGGTCCTGCCTTGTAGAACGTGGCGACCGCGTCGTCGGTGTTGGTGGTTACGTCCCACTTCGCGATCGCCTCGCCCAGCGTCTTGGCATGCACGGTGGCGACATCGGTGTGCAGCAGGCCGCCGCGCGCCAGTTCGCCGAGGATGGCCATGATGCCGCCAGCGCGGTGCACGTCCTCGATGTGGTACTTCTGCGTGTTCGGTGCCACCTTGCACAGCTGTGGCACGCGCCGCGACAGGCGGTCGATGTCGCGCATGTCGAAAGGCACCTCGCCTTCCTGCGCAGCGGCGAGCAAATGCAGGATGGTGTTGGTGGATCCGCCCATCGCGATGTCCAACGTCATCGCGTTCTCGAACGCCTCGAACGTCGCGATGCCGCGTGGCAACGCCGTCGCGTCCTCGCCGCCATACCAGCGATGGCACAGCTCCACGGCCACCACGCCGGCACGCTTGAACAGCTGCTCGCGGTCCGCATGCGTGGCGACCACCGTGCCGTTGCCCGGCAGCGACAGGCCCAGCGCCTCGGTCAGGCAGTTCATCGAGTTGGCGGTGAACATGCCGCTGCACGACCCGCAGGTGGGGCACGCACTGCGCTCGACGGCGGCGACCTGTTCGTCGGACACGTTCGGGTCGGCCGCCATCACCATCGCATCGACCAGATCGAGCTTCTGTTCTTGATTGTGGTCGGCCAGCCGCGTCTTGCCCGCTTCCATCGGCCCGCCCGACACGAACACGGTGGGAATGTTGAGCCGCAGCGCGGCCATCAGCATGCCCGGGGTGATCTTGTCGCAGTTGGAGATGCATACCAGCGCGTCGGCGCAGTGCGCATTGACCATGTACTCGACCGAGTCGGCGATCACCTCGCGGCTCGGCAACGAATACAGCATGCCGTCGTGGCCCATCGCGATGCCGTCGTCGACGGCGATGGTGTCGAACTCCTTGGCGACCCCGCCCACGCGTTCGATTTCACGTGCAACCAATTGTCCCAGGTCCTTGAGGTGCACATGGCCCGGCACGAACTGGGTGAAGGAGTTGGCCACCGCGACGATGGGCTTGTGGAAGTCCTCGTCCTTCATGCCGGTGGCGCGCCAGAGCGCGCGGGCACCGGCCATGTTGCGGCCGTGGGTGGAAGTCTTGGAGCGGTACTCGGGCATGAAAACAGCCGGCGTTGCGACAGCGTGGGGAGGCTGATTCTGCGGCGTTTTCTCGGTTTCAGTTGCAACCATCTCGACTGAAATCATCCGATCGTCGCAAACGTCGCAAAAGCGCTTGACACGGTTTGGAGCGGCATGGTTTTCTTGCCGCATGTTGCAGCGCCACACGCCCACGACGACCGACCTCACCGCACCTGCTGCGGCCTCCGTCCTCGTACTCGTCCTTATTACCTCGCCCACAAGTGCGGGACGGACCGGCGTGTAAGCAGCAGAAACGCCAGATTCGCAAAACCCCGCACTGAGAAGTG
>Ga0247823_10001889_pt1 | contig 17281 bp, 14 predicted proteins | sample 13C_PalmiticAcid_2_FD_192426 | JGI IMG/M metagenome (GOLD analysis project Ga0247823, IMG submission 192426) | Soil microbial communities from agricultural site in Penn Yan, New York, United States - 13C_PalmiticAcid_Day30 | ecosystem: Environmental > Terrestrial > Soil > Agricultural land...
CGGCGTGCACCGCGGCGGGGAACGGACGATGGACGTGTCGGCGGACCTGACCGAGCTCGGGCGGACGCGGGTCGCCGTCGTGAGCAGCGGGTGCAAGGGCTTCCTGGACATTGGGCGGACGCTCGAGTTTCTGGAGACGCAGGGGGTGCTGGTCGCGACGTTTGCCGAGGGGAGGGAGAAGGCGGATTTCCCGGCGTTTTGGGCGCGGGAGAGCGGGGTGCCGAGCCCGAGCGTGGTGCGGGACGAGAGGGAGGCGGCGGCGGTGATTCTGGCGCAGGAGAGGTTGGGCGTCGAGTCGGGGCTGTTGTTTGCGAATCCGATCCCGGAGGAGTTTGCGATTCCCAGGGCGGAGATGGAGAAGGTGCTGGAGACGGCGGTGAGGGAGGCGGATGAGAAGGGGTTTACCGGGAGCGCCAACACGCCGTATATCCTCAAGAGGATCCGGGAGTTGACGGACGGGAAGAGTGTGCCGGCGAACAAGGCGCTAGTGGAGGCAAATGTCGCCCGCGCGGCCAAGATCGCGGTGGAACTAGCGAAGCTGATAGACGACTCGGCTGTCACGCCGACTGTGGTGAAGACTACGGTTACGACCAAGACCACGTCGTGGCCTGGCGTTGACACGACCGGCCAGGCGTCGTCTACAGTCCAGGTGCAATCACAAGTAGAAACAGACGCGAAGCAGGTACGACACTAGGAAGAAGCACATGCCAGTTAGTTGACTGACTTGACCCAGGACAGCCATCCAGTAGACGTCCTAGTGGCGGGCTCCGTCGCCCTTGACTTGAACTGCGACTACGTCGGCGGTGTAGCATCAGGACACGGCAAGACAGTATCACCAGCACTGCACACCTCCAACCCAGCTACCATCAATCAATCCGTGGGTGGCGTGGGGCACAACATCGCCCTCGCCGCGCACAGAGTCAGCGAGGAGGGCAAAGTGCGTCTATGCAGCATGGTCGGCGATGACATCGCCGGCTCAACCATCCTCTCAGCCCTCCAAACCTCGGGCCTCGACACCTCATGCATCCGCAAGCTCGGTCACGAATACCCCTCCACGCGCACCGCCCAGTACGTCGCCGTCAACGACGCGCACAAGAACCTCGTGATGGCCATGGCCGACATGGCCATCTTTTCCTCCCACTCCTTCCCCACGTACTGGAACTCGGCCGTGGCCGCCTCCAAGCCGAAGTGGCTCGCCGTCGACGCCAACTGGGCCGAGCACGACATCCAGACCTGGATCCACGCGGCTCGCAACCACGGCGCCAAGGTCGCCTTCGAGCCCGTCTCGGTCGAGAAGTCCCAGCGCTTATTCCCCGCCCTCCACCACAAAAAACACACCCACTCCCATTCCCACTCCCACGCGCACACCAGCATCACGGATCGGCTGTCCATCTTCCCGCGCGCCAGCGTCGACCTCTGCACCCCCAACCAGTACGAGCTGCTCGCCATGTACGAGGCGGCCAAGCGCCACGGCTACCTGGAGCACGACCTGCCGTGGTTCGAGGTCATCGACGCCTTTGGCATCATGCGCGGCGCCAGGGAGCGGTTCGTGAGCATCGCCAGCGCCGAGGTGGCGGACGCGGGCATCCCCGTGCAGGCCGTCAACCTGCTGCCGTACATCCCGACCATCGTCACCAAGCTCGGGGCCAACGGCGCGCTGCTGACGACGGTGCTGGGGAGGGACGATCCGCGGTTGCGCGACCCGGAGGAGGCGCGGTATGTCGTGAGCAGGTGCATGAACGATCATCCGCATGTGGGCGGGGTGTATATGAGGCTGTTCCCGGCCGTGGAGAGGGTCAAGGATGTCGTGTCGGTGAATGGCATTGGGGATACGTTTATGGGGGTGCTGGTGGCGGGTTTGGCGATGGGAGGGAAGGTGGAGAGGTTGATTGATGTTGCGCAGCGGGCGGCGGTGTTGACGCTGAGGAGTAAGGAGGGTGTCAGTGAGGAGGTGAGGACATTGAAGGGGGATTTGAGGCGGGCAGTGGAAGAGTCGAGGTGAAGCAGATGGGCTTTCATTGATTCTGTCTCACACATGACATGAAGACGGGCCACTGGATGGCTGTCTCCGCAAGAGGTCCCATTGATATGTATTCAAACGAGATACCACTCAATTGTCGACTATCTCATGAAAGCAAGTAATGAGGTAACTGACAAGAACATTATTGACCTCGGTTTGGGCAATGAATTAGCATTGATTGACCTCCCGTGAGCAGCACTCCGTGGTCTCCGGCGATCGACATCACCAAGCTTGGCAAGTCCACTAACAAGATCAAGGCACGCCATGCAACATCATCAAAGGAACACCATGCCCGATCAAGAGGTTCCCCAGATTTCGAGGGAGCTTCCCCGCATCACGCCCCAAAAGCAACCTCGGCAGCATCCTGCATGAGGAGAGCTCCCCGCATTTCAACCACTACCCTTGCTGCTTGGCGTGGGTATTATTGGCATGGAGAACTCTCCTTTTAAGTGATGATACGAGCGACCTCCATGTCACTTGAACCATTGTCCAGCTCACACACAATTCAGGAAACACATACAGAGTCATCACGATGCCCATGCACAACGGCATCCTCCCGCGTGAGGGCTTCAAGAGCGACACGGTGCTCAAAATCATCCGCAACACGGCGCTCAACCCCAAGTTAGTCCTGCCGCTGCTGTTGTTGGCCAAGTACACCAAGAAGGGCCAGGACTGGGCCATCCTGCACCCCAAGGCCTTCTCACGCCTCAAGACGCTGCTGGTGTTTGGCGTCCTTCGGTGGATCAGCAACTACTTCTCACACGGCGTGCTGAACAATTGGGTCGACGACAAGTATGACTGGTCCCGAGAGATCGTCGTCATTACGGGCGGTGCCGGAGGCATCGGTGGGCAGGTCGTGCAGCTACTGGCTGAGAGGGGCATCAAGGTGGTCGTGCTGGACATCCAACCCCTGACCTACCCGGCCGGTAAGCAACTCACCCTTTTCACTCCTACACAACAACTAACTCCCCCAGGCCCCACCGTCCACTTCTTCAAGTGCGACATCACCTCCCCCAAGACCGTTGCCGCCGTCGCGCGCGAGATCCGTCAGACGGTCGGCGACCCGACCATCCTGATCAACAACGCGGGCGTGGTCCAAGGCCGCACCATCCTCGAGGCCTCGGAGCGCGACATCCGCTTCACCTTCGACGTCAACACGTTCGCGCACTACTGGACGACCAAGGAATTCCTCCCCTCCATGGTCCGCGCCAACCACGGCATGGTGGTCACCGTCGCGTCCGTCGCCGCGTGGGTCACGGTCCCCAACATGGTCGACTACGCCGCCTCCAAGGCGGCCTCGCACTCCTTCCACGAAGGGCTCACGGCCGAGCTCAAGACGCGCTACAACGCGCCCCGCGTGCGCACCGTGCTGGTCAACCAGGGCTACACCACCACGCCGCTGTTCAAGGGCTACCACAACGACAGCCCCTTCCTGATGCCCGCGCTCGAGCCCGCGACGGTCGCCGAGGCCATCGTGCGCCAGGTGCTGAGCGGCAAGAGCAACCAGCTGCTGCTGCCCTCGTTCGCCAACACGCTGCCCGTGCTGGCGGGGATGCCGCACTGGTACCAGACCCGGCTGAGGTCCAAGAACCAGGCGATTATGACCAACTTTAGGGGGAGGAAGGTGGTGGAGGATGTGGAGCGGTTTTATGATGACAAGGAGAGGGCGGAGGGCGAGGGTGCGGATGCGGTTGCGGCAAGCACCGTGTTGGTGGAGAAGTGAGGAGCGTTCGGGTTTCTTTGTATGTTTTGTGTTTGTTCTATCGTGCACTGGGCGTTGCTGGGGTGGGTCGGTGGTGATTGTGCAACAGTTGATTTGTGTCCTGGCGGGTGGAAATGTGAGACATGTGGCGGTCTGGGGAGGACAAACCCCTGGCTGGGACGCTTCCCTTTGGAATGCAAGTCACATTCCAAAGCCTTGGTTGTACATTCCTCCGCCTGATAAGCCGATTAATGTATAGGGTTACATTGAGGTTGTCTGTTGTAGTTTGGTGACATCAGACTGCATTTTCCCACCTAAGCAACTGCAGCTTCTCAAGCTCCCAAGGGCTTGTCAGGTGGAATTAGGGGCTGCTTGTGTCACGTCCGAATTCTGTTAAGAGGAGTCTCTGAACAAAGGGATAATTATTCTTGTCACCTTCCCGAGTCAGGCTTTGACAATGCCGCTGTTTTTACTCGTAATCCTCATTCCTCTTTAAGTTGAGTGTTTCTTGTTTATTCAGAAGACCTCAGCACGTGTGCATACGAGCATCGGACTGCAAGCATGGACGATCCCCGTGGATAAAAACTGGACAACTCGCTTGTCTCTGCTTTGTCTCTTAAGCCTTTTCTGCCTTGAACAGTGTTCAACAGAGAGTGAACATTGTGCCTTGTGATTACAATTATATTATTACAAGAAGAAAGTGACAAAACCACCATTGTGTCCAGATAGTTGACTCATGGGTGCCGTCAGAGAAGTTGACAAAGATCCTCCGTCTCAACAGGTTCTCCAGTTAATATATAAACAGACTATCCCCCTAAAGCTTCTAGAGAATTCTTTCGATAGTTTTAACCTTCCAGGTTTCCAGCTTCACCCGCAACCGTCAAGTCAACGACTGATTCACTCGTGTGCTTTGCCAAACTTCCCTTGAAGATGACGACCACCACCGCAACCAGTCACATGGAAGCGCCCACCGCTGGGGTTCCGCAGGCGGCGTTCTATCCTCTCAGCAGCCTATGGAGCCAACTCCCGCAAGGCTCAGACCCTACGGACCTCCGCGAACACTGTTTTGCAAAGTCAAAGGCGGCGGCGGCGAGGTGGTCAGGATCCGAGAAGGAGACTGCCAGAGTGAGGCAACAGGAACTCAACACCAAGCGCCGCAACAAGGCTACCTTGCTGGGCGTCTTTGATGTAGTGGTGGCCGTTGAGGAGAAGGAGGCGGCCGAGGATGAGACCTTTGAGGAATACAACGGCGAAGAGTTTGGCGAAGAAGATTACGCTGTGAAAGACCATGAGGAGCACGATAGTGGGCTCACTAAAGAGGACGACTAAGGGGAAGTTTGGTCGCCAAACTACACCCTTCACCTCTCTCCGCCGGTTTCAGCGTCTTTGATTCATACTGTTCCCCTACCCTGGCCTTGCTCGCGACTGGGATTTGGATATTACGAGGTATGTATTACTCTCTGGGGAGAGCTGATAAGCGGTTTCCTAATTTGTCTACTATGTTAGCATAAAGAGGTTGGCGGAATCTTTGACATTCAGGGTGAGACAACAGACTGAAAACGAGTAAGTTAGTTCTGAAATTTTACATGCACCATTTTCTCTTTTCTCTCTACCACTGACTATGGGATTACAAACTCTGAAACTACTCTTTAGTGTCTTGATTGACATGTTTGCAGTCCATTCAAGCCGTTCGCCGTTCTTCTTACCGTCAGTGTAAACTCGGCGTCTGTCTACGTGTCAGCAACCAAGACTTGAATCGAAGATAATTACCATCATGACAAGACACATTCGAGAGACCAAGTTGAGCATAAAAAGCCAAACGATCATCAACACGGGAAGGGCGCTTGTCCTTTGTCTCGAAGCCTGGCCGTACACGGCGCATCCCACTTATAGCAGACTTGCCGTTTTCGGAAGCCCATCAACATTGATTCAAAGTCAGGGGTGGCCAAGATCTTAGGGGCAGGCACTGGCACAGAGTTAATCGGGGGTCTAAATCCTTACTATCTCTCTATGCTCCATCATTCGGAATATACCTCTCATGATGGAAGATTTCTGAGCTTTTCTATTGGCAGTTTGAGTGTCGAGTAACTGCATGGCTCACAAGCGACTTGTTCCAAACCCCCACTCTCTCCGTGTCTCTTAGGGCTTGCTGCGTGTCGCCTAGCCCTACACCAAAGGCAATATATTAGCATCGAACCATCCAGCTGCCGAGTCGTCCGGAATGGCACCACCATCTGCTGAGATGGCAGTTTGCATTACCGGATGGAGAAGGGGTTGCTGATTGTACTGCATCCAGGGCCAATGTGCGGCGCTCTGACCGCCTGCATCTGATAAGGCTGCACATCGAGCCTCGGTCACCTTACCTGTGCGTGGGTTTCGATGGTATGTATCAGACCCCGGATTTTTCGACATGCCACGGCACCGGAAACAGGTCCTCGGGATGTGGGTTCGTTCCAGATTGCCATGTGGTGAGCCTGTAAAAGGTGGAACTCCCGTCGCCTGCGAAATGTGCTGGAAAGAAGGCGCACGGGCTCTGGAATGATGGTGCCAGGGAGGCCCAAGCTCCCAATGTGGGCTCGCCTGAGGGATGCCTGCCGAGCGTTCTGGACTGGCTCGAGACTGGCCCGCTCTGGCCGTTTGACAAATGCAGGCCGCGGCGTGGTGGCCAATGGGGGCCCGCCGATTGGGGGTGACGGTGGAGGCGCCGAGCGAGCGACGTCCAGATCAGCTCATCCCGGGCGTGGAATCAGCCCACTCGTGCTGGAAAACGGGGAAAGATGGATCGCGATATGGCCTGTGCCGTTCAACACCTCCGCCGCCGCCCGCCAAAATGACAGCACCGAAGAGCGAACCTCGACTCTCGTCGCCCCTTCCCTGCGCCTTTGCTGCGCGGTCCTGACTCTCGCGTCTCTGACCGCCAAGTTGGCGTCTGGACTCGGGGCTTCTCTGAGCACAATGCATCTTTTTCCCGTCGTATTATCCTCACGCCCCAGAGGAGCACCGTAGCCCCGTCATATTCACTGCTACCCCAGCCCGGCAGCGATTTTGCAGATCTCTCGTTCCACCAGGTCCCCTGACGCCGCCTTGACGACAGTGCAGATTCGCCTTTTTTTTCTGCTCTGTCAGTTTTGTGCTCCCCGTTCCAAGCATCCAGGACGGCTTCCCAAGTGCTGTGTGATCCGCATCTGGAACTTTTATCTCGACCCTGGTCTCATCCACACCCGACGAAGGTACCCTTGTGTCGTTGACGTCTCGGCTCCAGTTGCGGCGGCCCCCGCCTGCCATCCGTTCACCCCACCATCGGGCTGTCAAACCCCCGTATCCGTCCCAGAAACTCGACCTTGAGCCGTATCTCTCTTTTCTGACGACACAATCTGATGGTGACGGCCGTTTCCCAACCAGCAGAGCAGCCCATTCTCGAGGCTCAGACAGCAAGTCCCGAGGCGGACCTCGGACCATCCTCCGCAACTCGCCTTCCTCTCCCCAGTCCCAGCGGACCGCAGCCCGTCATGGCTCCCGCCGCCGTCACCGACAAGGCATCGGACCAGCTCAGCGAAGATAGGATGGATACCGCCGAGTGTGTCGACCGCCTGACCCTGCTCCGGAGCATGCCCGAGCCCCCCGTGGAATGCCAGGTCTGCGTCGTCGGCGCTGGCCCGGCCGGCCTGATGCTGGCATGCAACCTCGGTCGGTGCGGCATCAAGGTGGAAGTGGTGGACGACAGGGCAGACCAGACGCCAGTGGGGAGGTGAGTTGCTGAGACAAGCTGTCTCCCATACCTGTACCCTGTCCTTGTTCGCTGACACGGCATCCTACAGGGCCGACGGCCTGCAACCCAAGACGATCGAGACCTTCCGCCAGATGCGCCTGGCCGACCCCTTATTACAGCGCGGCGTCCGAGTCTACGACATCGCCTTTTGGCGCAGCACGGCAGACGAACCTCTTCATCGACTCGGCCGAGAAGTCCACTACCCGCCCGTCATAGATGTGATCGACCCGTATATTCTGCTTGTGCACCAAGGCATGGTTGAGAGCTTGTTCATTGAGGATTTGAAGAAGCGCGGCGTCGAGGTTCGCAGAAATACGGCCTTTGACTCGTACAGCGTCTGCGACAACAAGGGCGGCCCGCTCCAGGTCAATTGCCGTACGAACGTGACGCAGGACCGCAAGACGCTCCTCACCCAGTATCTCGTTGGCTGTGGGTACCCTCGAGAGTATGCAATGGGGCAATTTGAACTGACTGCTCTCCAGGCGATGGCGCTCATTCTAAGGTCAGGAGGAGCATACCAGACGCCAAGCCCGTCGGTATGTCGCAGGCTTCCGTCTGGGGTGTGCTTGACGGAGAGCTAGTCACCGACTTCCCTGATATCTGGTCCAAAACTCTTGTCTACTCGCAGGAGCACGGTTCCATCCTGATCATCCCCCGCGAGCGTAACATGACGCGGTTCTACATCGAGCTCAAGAGCACTGCGAAGGCGGATAGGAGCCAGCTCGGCCAGGAGTTCGTCATGCAGCGCGCCAAGGAGATCATGGCTCCGTTCGAGGTCGGGTGGAAGTACATCGAGTGGTTCGGCCGCTACCAGATCGGCCAGAGGGTCGCCAGCCGGTTCTGCGACAACCATCACCGCGCCTTCCTCGCCGGCGACGCCAGCCATACGCACTCGCCCAAGGCCGCCCAAGGCATGAATACGTCGATGCACGATGCCTGGAACCTGTGTTGGAAACTCAACTTTGCCGTTCGCGGCCTTGCCAAGCCAGCCTTGCTCGAAAGTTACGAAGAGGAGCGGAGGAAGATCGCACTGGATCTTGTCAACTTTGACTATGAGCACGCGAACCAAATTGCCGGTGGTGACGCCGCCGCCCTGGCCGAAAACTTCAAGACCAACGTTCGTTTCATATCAGGAATCGGCGCTGAGTACGGCGAGAATGCCATCAACATGGTAGAGGCCCAGTCTTGGGTCATGGGCGAGGCCAAGCCGGGATGCCTCCTGCCGCCAGCCAAGGTTACACGCTATCTCGACTCCAACCCGGTCGACATCCAGCTCGACATCCCCATGCTGGGCCAGTTCCGCATCTACCTCTTGATGTGGGACGTGCACCAGTCGCGCATCTTCCTCGACACCTTTTGCCAGGCCATCGCCTCGAGCGACTCGCTCGTCAGCCAGCTCTCTGCCGCCGCGAGCGTTTCCTATGCCAAGCAACCCCGCCTCCCCGCCCCGGAGGACATCTACCTCCGCCCCGAACGCTACACCGCCGTCAGCCACCTCTTCACGTTCGGTCTCATCAGTACGTCCCCACGCGACTTACCCCTTTACTCTGAACCCCTGACTAACCCGTTTCCACAGCAACCATGCCAAAATCCGAAATCGAAATCACCGACCTCCCGGCCCTCCTCCAAGACAGCCGCTGGACCTTCTACCTGGACGACATCCCCGAGCAGGACACGCGCGGCGCTCTCTGCACCAACAAGTGGCTCGGCAGCCTCGGCCCTGGCGAGGTCGCCATCGTCAATGTGCGGCCCGACGGCTACGTCGGATCCATCGGCCGCTGGGACTCGAGCATCGACGATGCGGGCGAGGATGCTGCCAAGTGGTTGGATCAGTACTATGACCGGTTTTTGCAGGTTCCGACGCCGCCGGGGCAGGCTTGAGTGTTGCGAATTTGAAGGATTATGAGGATGTTGGTAATGCAAAGAGAAAGGGTTAGAAAAACGGAGCGGGTGTTGGCTGATGGAGCGTATATACGTGGCGATGCTGCGAGGCAGTTGCTGTTGTGGTGGGCTGAGAGAGGAGTCAAGGGTTGTTGGGTAGTACCCATTTTTTCTGCTTGTTTTGTCACTTGCCATTCTGTTTGGCGTTTGGAGTCGACATGGCATACGAAAAGTGTCAGAGACTTCCATGTCTCGTTTATTAATAGTTTTCTGTCGTTGTGTTGCGTTGTGCATGGACTAAACTTGTATTTACTTGGCCCCTTTGTTTACCTCTGATATGCGCACCTCGATATGCGCGTGTGGCATGTATGGAGGTCAAGGGGTGTTTTTGACGAGTGTGGATACATACGTGAGGGCCGCGGCGGCCCCTGAATCCAGGGGTTAGTGACGACCTGGGCTAACCATCGGATCATGTCTCGTCAGGGACACCTCTCACCACATCAACCAAAACCAATTGGTGATATCGTGACTATAACTGGCTTCCTAGCGAAAATCAAACACAGCAACCCATTTCAACGATTTGGGATGATTCTCCATGGTAATATGAGATCCACATGACTCGGGCACATCATTCCGGTCGTTTGTCTTTTTTTTGACAGCTATCCCACCCCGAGATAGATGAACAACAGCCAAGTGCGACATGACAGTGACGAGACAGTGTTGCCAAGTGGTTTTGTGCCCGGGGCGTGAGGCGACTTCACAACCAACCCAAGACAAAAGATAAAAATTGGGAGGGGGCAGAAGCCAAATTGATGAAGACATCCGGTTGTACCAATAACACGGGGTTTGATCTAGTCCAACCTCCCAGCGACAAGCGTCTCTGCCATTCCCATTCTTGTGCCGGCATAGCCTGGCTGGCGAAGGGTTGACTCTTGGGGATTCCGAGCCGGCGTGGAAACGAGGTGGTTGTTCTGAGGAGTTGCGCACGTATATGTTAGCCTAACCCATACCATGCATTGCCGATTTGCAGAAGATGGTTGATAGATGGATGATTACCTCAGCGGTGACGGTCTCAACCCTGGAGGGTGGATTTCCAATTCAGGCGTGGATGGAGCTATCAGTGCATCGGGGACCGGGACCATTGTCGTACTTTCGGGTGAATCGCGGACCGGGTATCGGTTTGATTCCTTTGCCTCTTGTCTACCGTTACCCATTCAATCATCCCAAGGTTGGCTGGGGTCCACAGCTTCGCCCTCGACTGTGGTGGGGGCCCAGCATCCTTCGTGGTTTTGCGAGGCGTCAGCAGCGCAAAGAGCTTATCCTGGCCCTCAGAGAGCGCCACGTCCAATGGTGTCATGCCATCCCGGTTTGTTGCTGTCAGGCTGGCGCCCTTGTCGACAAGCAGGCGGGCTATATCTATGAGCCCGCGCGCAGCGGCGATATGGAGAGGTGTTACTCCCTGAGCATCCGGCGGCGAGACATCGGCACCCTTTTCGAGAAGCAGGCGGACGATGTGGATGAAGCCGCGCTCGGCAGCATTGTGGAGGGGTGTTACACCCTCAGCACCCGGCGACGAAACATCGGCCCCCTTGTCGATGAGCATCCGAGCCAGCTCCCCCTGACCCCTGAGGACAGCATGGTCGAGCGGTGTAAAGCCCTCGTGATCCTTTGTCGTAACATCTGATGCTTGGTCGATGAGCAACCCCGCGAAGTGGTCGTACTCGTCCAGGATTGCAAACGGCAAAACCTGGGCTGCCGCCTTGGAAAGAGCGTCCTCTTTCTCAGAGCCCTCTTCCCCGGAGTTGTAAATGTCGAGAAACCGCTCCATGCCCGAAATCCTTTCCCAGATGGAAACGACTACTTTTTTGACCCGGTTGTATTTGCCGAGCAGCTCGGCTTCTTGCTTACGGGCTCGATCATACTTCTCAATGGCTCGGAGCTCTTCCAGCTTGAGCGCTTCGATTTCGGCGCGTATCTTGTCCAGGCCCGCCTTTGCTTCGGCCACTGTCTGTATGACGTCCGTCATGTCGTTCCGCAGCCCCTGCGCTTTCGCCCGATTCTCTTCGCTAGCCTGGAGTAGATCGTCCAACATCTCGGTAGCGCCTGATAACTGTAGGGCAGTGGTCGCGCTGATGGTAACAGGAGGCTTGTTTTGCAGGGCAACAGGCTTGAGAATAAATATGCGCTGTGATGAGGAGGCTTGAATGGTTTCGAGCTCCATGGCCAGGTTCAATGAGCCATTGTTCGCCGCGCATTCTCTCTCGGTGGCCATGCCCCTCCAGACCTCGGCATTGCTGGCAATTTCCCCCAGGGAGGTATTCCTGGATGCAATCATGAGGCTACAACGAGGTTTCGCATCCGAGTCAATCTCGAGGACGACCACAAAGTCGGCTGACGGTTCGGTGCTCTGCCGAAAACGAGCCAGAATTCTTTGCACACCCTCGTCAGTGGGTTCAGCCACCGCTTCGATCAGGGCCCTCTCCTTGTGCCAACAAGGGTTCGGATGCACGTCGATGAGCTCTAGGTTGCGGATGGATTTCCTGACATGGAACCAACAAGCGACCTGGGAAGATGACTTGCGCAAGCCGTCGACCTGGATCCGGATTATGCTGGCAGGAGCTCCCGAGTTCGCGGTTAAGACTGCTTGATGGCCTTCCAGCCTGAAATAGGTGTTTGGTTGTCCTCGAGGTGCGGGAGAAAGCGGTATCCCCACCAGCCTCTCCTTGTCTCCTTCAATGCCGCACTTGAGTAAGCCGAGAGTCTGCCCAGTCGGTGTGGTATAGAGGCTGACTGCGAGGTGAAGACTGATACTGTGAACTTCGATTGGGAGATGTGCATGACGGTCCATGGGAATAACCTGGCCGGAGTTGGCAAAGAAGGAGGGGGCGGGTGCCAGAGCGCCCCCAAAGACGTCGTCGGGCGCAGCCTCACGAGGCAGTTTCCCCGGATTGAAGTCCCATGCGAGGATGGAGTCGTCATCAATGTCTTTCATGATCTGCTCTTGTAATCGACGGAAGGCCTTGTTGCCCTCGCCGTATATCAAAGGCATGTAGACATTGAAAATTCCCAAGAGGCAGTAAGCGATGTCCTCCGGTCGTGTTGTGACTCTTTTAGCGGCCCAGGACATTCGCTGAGCGACGCTGGCATGCTGAAGCTCTGTCATTCCCAATAAGAATGGGGTCGGGATCCCGGTTATGGCCTCAACTGTATCACACAAGTCCCCCTTGTTCCCTACGCACTCCCAGTTGGTGTCGTAGAAGCGCAGGTTCAAGGGGGCAAGGAGCTCCTGGAGCGTCCATCCTCTTTGAAACCAACGACTCGAGGAGAAATCAATGCTGAAGCCGTTGCCGCCCATGTGCGAAAAGTCGGAGAGATACGCGTAGCAGATGGCGGCTTCACGATACCAGCGAAACATGGAGTTGATGGCTTCATTCAACTCCACCGAATTGGTTTTGTCGATGCAGCAGGTGTCGATCCAGACATACTGATAGCCATCCGCCTTCGCTTCTTTGCAGCAGCCCGTCACCTTGGTCGGCCGCGTCGTGGCCGAGTCCAATCTCCCGTTGAGGACATCGTGGTAAGACACCTCTTCGCTATCCTTGCCCCAGGTGTGTGAAAGGACGGCGTATGGGGGGATGTCCACGAAGAACTCCTCGACTTTGAACGTGTCAACGTTCAGAAGTCGCATGACGGGTTGCCGATAGGGAATATGTGTGCAGCGCGCGCTGACTGTGTCGATCGAGAGTGCAAAACGTCCTGACAAGCATGGCTTGTCGTTGTCAAATATCAGGACGAGGCAGCGTGATGGCTGCTTATGCCCTCCTCAACTCAACCCAGGCGGGGCCTCAGCCACCCCGCTTCCCAATCTGGGCACCACTTCAGCCATTCAGATGGGCAGACAGGGCAAGGCTGCATCTCAGCGGCCGCCAGATTTGCAGCTTCTCGGCTGAGGTTGGGTGGGAAAGTGGTTAGGCTTGGGGGCGAGAGACCATTCATCGTCTTCGGCTGTTATGCAACGCGGTGATTGGGCTGAAACAGGTCCTCATCCGGGACGCACCCCGAAGAGCTGATATCGTGGGGTCTTCAAATCCCAAAATTCCCCTTCGAGTTCATTTCCAGTGACGACAGGCTGCTAAGTTGGTAGCTCTGAATCGCCTGCTCACGGCCAGGCTTTGTGCAGCACAATAAGTTTCAGAATCGCACAATTGTGATTCTCCCTCTCTCATCCTCTCCAACAACCCACCGCTCGTCTCCAGCAATCTGCCCCTTCGCAGCAAGCTCAGACCACATCTCGTCAGGAAAAGAAATCTCCTCGCTCCTCACAGCAACGGTTTTCGCACTGCTGGATCGCCGCCTAGCAGCCCCGGCACCACCATCCTCTTGTTCCGCAGTCGCCGACGGGGTGCCCTTGACGGCAACGGCGGGGCGGACATGCACCGACAGGGTCTCGAGGATGAAGCAGTGACGGGCTGTGACGCGCACGCCAGCGGCATAATCGACCATTTCGGCGACAGTAAGGTATGGAAAATCTTCGTGACGCCAGCAAGGGGCCCAGCCGGGCCAGCGAGTCGATTCGGTCGATGCGACGAGGTTGAGGGAGTCAGCACCGCCGAGTGCCCATGGCCAACCTCCAGAGTTTGTCATCACTGTTGGCCGCTGTGCGCCGCGAGGTTCCTCTAGGGCAGTTCCTCGGGGTGGAGCAAGCCCGACACTGTTGGGCGTTGCGTTAGGTCTGGCAGCGCCGTTTGCGCCGGCAACGCGCCAGCAAAAGTTCATGTTGACATCTCCGTCTGCGCCGCATGAGTCGACCCACATGGGGCCATACACAGGCCCATCGACAATAGTGGATAGGGCGGCCGATTTGAGGTCGATTTGAGCCATTCCGGCGTTCAACTCGGTGGTAGAGCGCGAGGCCATCGGGTAGGCTACCTGAGGAGATGTGGTCGGCATCGGGACAACCGGGATTCCCGTACTTCGGACGAGGTGAACGCGCGGGGGGCTTAGGGAGCTGTGCTGGCCATCGGCCCATCGGTGTTCCTCTTCAATCACATACAGATTCCGTCCATCCAGGGCTAGGGACCTAAGCCGCGGTGTTGTCCTCTGGCGTAGTCCGTAGAAGTCTAGCTCACGCCAGGCCATGCGTCGGATAACCTGTGGTCCAGCGGTCGCGGTTGCGAGCGAGGCTCCCGCTGGTTTCTCAAAATCCGTGCTAGTGCCGGCCTGCCCGTACAGCTTGCCAGCTGCTGAGCTGTTCAGCCCGTTCCAAAGACCTGTCGGGAGGGATGGCGTCCGGGCAACGGCCGGCCGCTTATCGCCTTTTGGATCTTCTGATGGCCGGTAGGGGCTGGGTGTGGTGATGTCCCATACAGCGAGCTGCTCGATAGGGTCATCCTGATAGAGCGAGCGGTTGGGCTGCCAAAAGTACACGGCGTAGTGTGTTGCGGTGTGCGCCGAGAAGAAGCGATCGGAGCGGTTTAGGGGCAAACCGAGAAAGTGTAGTTTCCACTCGGACCGGAACTCGACACTCCACGCCTTCTCTGGGCTCAAGGACGAAGGCTTGCGGGTGACGTCGAAGGCTGTCACAAAGTGGCGATGTACCACCTCCCGGTCGTTGAGTTGGTGATATGGCAGTGCCTCGGCCCATTCAATGATGAGCACCCCTTGGGTAAGACGAACGCGACGGATGTGTCTTGAACGAACGTCAAAGGGCACGGGGACTCGCTGACCAGTAGACAGGTCAAGGACTTGATAGACGCACCCTTCGAAGCGGCCTGTCGTTAGCTCACGATCGGAACTGATGGCAGCCGGGTACACCAGGACTCCGTCCTCCTGGCTGTACGACCAGACCGGGTCCGGGTAGTGGAAATTGGACGTCTTCTCGCTCAGGCGCAGGAACCTGTTCCAAGGCGCTACGCCCCAGAATGAGAAGATGGATCCGTTTTCTCGATCGCTCACAGCCAAGTCGAGTTTCTCGACGTAACGCGCTTGCCCCTTGCTTAAGTTGAAGTACCGGCGTGCCACGTCCGCGAAGGTCAACGACCAATTGTGGGGCTGCTCGGCAATGTCTGTAAGCTCGGCCTCGAGGTTTCGAGGGAGATCTGTCAGCGGCGCCGGGGTTGACGCTGCAGCAGCAGCTAAGCGCAATTCACGGCACCGCGGAAAGTTCCAGCGAAGGAGCAGCAGCGAGATATGCTCGTCGGTGAAGGCGGCACGCCATCGGCGGGAGACGGCGCGACTGCGGACGCAAGCGCGTGGCGAGAGATAGGATGCCACGATGAGGAAAAGGTCGTGCGGCAGGTCAGTAATGTCCCTCATCTTGCCAGTGGATGGTGGATGAGACAGCCTTGATGTTGGATGGTGACAAAAAGGGCCATCGCCGGATTGGAATTAATGACCGTGACTGCCTGCCGTGTTAGTCTGGCGGCCCATGACCGCGTGGCCAAGACTGACAGAGCCGAGAGCCCGGGTGCAATGTTTCAAGGCACAGAAAACGATGCATCGGATCTTGGCGCCGGCGTCGTCCAACCTGGCTGGGCCTTCCCTGTGCCCAGGCAGTTTTCTGTCCTTGTGCTGTTTGGCTTGGATCGCGATGTTGACCCGAATCAAAGCGGCATAAGGAGGAACCTCCCGAGATTAAAATTGGGGAGGAAATGTTATGCGCCTCAGAGGGATGCCCATGACTTAGACACCAACCCTAACCCTGTATGATTCCATCAGCCGACGCCCTGTTGCCTGATCCTGGACCCGAAGCAACCCTGGAATCGTTCAACAACTCGGTGTTGCTCCTTCCCTTGGTGATCTTGTGCCACCAACAACGAGACTCGGAGCCGGACCGGAGCTGGGACTGTCGAAGGATACCTTAGGTACCTTAGGTAAACATTCCGACTCGCAACAGACAGAGAGCAGCTGCCATGCTAAACTGTTTTGGTCGTGGAACTCGAGATCTCTCGTGTTGTGCGAGGAAGAAGGCGATGCCTACCTACTTTATCCGTATGGAGAGCAGAATGCATGTGGTCTGCCTCGGATTCGGCGTCCGGAATCCCACCGGCGATCCGGGGCAACCCAAACCCAATCCATGCTGTCTGGCAGCTGCAGCGGCGAAGCATCGTCAGGTCAACTACCAGATCGGGGAGCAGGCCCGGGCCGGAGTGCATCCGCGGTCTGACGAAATGCAGCCTGCAATTCCATGTTTCAACCTTCCCGCACCCAAGCCCACCAGAAGCGAAGAAACTGCCCTAAACCGCCCAGGAGTTAAACTTTTGAGGGGTCGCTGACACTGTATGTAATGCTGAGTGAGACAATCGGTTTGGTGGGTGGCTGCAGCGCGGGATCAACCCGAGTCAAGCTTTTCAGACCGCTCTCGGCGTCCCAGCGGAGTGTTCCGGGCCTGCCGTGGGCCTGCCGTGGGCCAGACCCCGCGACAGCACCCCCCAGCCCACCGTCTTATTCGTGCCCAGGCATCCTGCTCCTCCTGCTCCCCACGAACTCCTGTCATCTTGGCAAAGCCAAGCATCCAGCCTGTCCAGCCTGTCGAGCCTTGGCATATGCAACCCCCGAGCTTCATCTCGTCCACGATCTCTTGGCTTCCGCATTTCCTCGAGCCGGCTTTTGGCCTTTGCATCGCGATCCCGACGAGGTCGGACGCCTTCGACGCGCAGCCCAACCGACCGCGCGCCCTCGCCCAAGAGCCCGCCGCTGGCCGCTGGCCGCTGCCCTCCCCCTGCCCCCGTGTCGCATGGGCAGCGACGCGGACACACCCAAACAACCCGACGCCTGATCCCGACCCGCCCCAAACGCCCACGCGCCGCCTCCCGAACCCGGACGCGCCAAACCACGCATCTCCGTCGCATGTCCGATTGTGTGCCAAGGCAGCGAGCATAGATGGGCTTCTCGAAGAAGCCAGCCGACA
>Ga0247823_10001890_pt1 | contig 17281 bp, 15 predicted proteins | sample 13C_PalmiticAcid_2_FD_192426 | JGI IMG/M metagenome (GOLD analysis project Ga0247823, IMG submission 192426) | Soil microbial communities from agricultural site in Penn Yan, New York, United States - 13C_PalmiticAcid_Day30 | ecosystem: Environmental > Terrestrial > Soil > Agricultural land...
CCGTCCTCGACCTCGATCTCGGTCAGGTTGGTTTCGTCGAGCACCGCGGCGAGCTGGCGCACCAGCTCGATGTCCACGTGCATGTTCTTTTTGTTCTCTTCGCTCATGCGACCTCGAAAATCGGAAGCGGTCCTCAGTGTGCCCGGGACCCGCATACAAACGCGCCCAATGTCAGAGACGGGCCGCCGCTTCAAGCGCAAGCACGTAGGAAAGCGCGCCGAACCCGGCGATGGTTCCCTTGGCAGCCATGCCGACATAGCTGTGGCGGCGATATTCCTCGCGCGCGTGCGGGTTGGAAATATGGACTTCGATCACCGGCGTCCCGATCGAGCGAATACAATCGTACAGCGCCAGCGAGGTATGGGTGTAGGCGCCGGAATTGAGCAGGATCGCCTTCGCGCCGCGCGCCTGCGCATCGTGCATCCAGTCGATCAGATGCCCCTCGTGATTCGACTGGCGCATGTCGATCGCGAGGCCAAGCTCACGTCCGCGATCCTCGAGCATCCCGGCAATGTCGTCGAGCGTGTCCGAGCCGTAGATTTCCGGCTCACGCGTGCCGAGCAGGTTCAGGTTCGGCCCGTTGAGTACGTAAATCGTATCCGTCATGCCGACTCCCGCATTTGAGCTTTTGCGCTAGCCCCTATATCGCGCGCCAGCGAAAGGACCAGCATGCAGACTCACAGCGACGGCACGATCACGATCACGGTCAATGGCGAGCATCGCCGCGTTGCGGGCGGACTGACGCTCGCGCAGCTCGCATCGGAGCTGGGCCTCGCGCCCGAGAAGGTGGCGGTCGAGCGCAATCTGGAGGTGGTGCCGCGGTCGACGCTGGCACAGGTGCTGGTCGAGGATGGCGACGAGATCGAGATCGTGCACTTTGTCGGCGGTGGCGATCATGCGGCGGCAAGCGAGGATAGCTGGACCGTTGCGGGCAAGACCTTTCGCTCGCGGTTGATCGTCGGGACCGGCAAGTACAAGGATTTCGAGCAGAACGCGGCGGCGGTCGAGGCGTCGGGGGCCGAGATCGTCACCGTTGCGGTGCGCCGGGTCAACGTCAGCGATCCCAATGCGCCGATGCTGACGGACTATATCGATCCCAAGAAGATCACCTACCTCCCCAACACTGCGGGTTGCTTCGACGCCGACAGCGCGATCCGCACGCTGAGGCTGGCGCGCGAGGCGGGCGGCTGGGAGCTGGTGAAGCTGGAAGTGCTGGGCGAAGCCAGGACGCTCTACCCCGATATGGTCGAGACACTGCGCGCCACCGAGATTCTGGCCAACGAAGGCTTCAAGCCGATGGTCTATTGCGTCGACGATCCCATCGCGGCGAAGCGGCTGGAGGATGCGGGTGCGGTCGCGATCATGCCGTTGGGCGCGCCGATCGGCTCGGGACTGGGGATCCAGAACCTCGTCACCATCCGCCTGATCGTCGAGGGGGCGAAGGTGCCGGTGCTCGTCGATGCCGGTGTCGGCACCGCGAGCGACGCGGCAGTGGCGATGGAGCTAGGCTGCGATGGCGTGCTGATGAACACGGCGATCGCCGAGGCCAAGGATCCGATCCTGATGGCCCGCGCGATGCGGCTTGGGGTCGAATGCGGGCGGCTGGCCTATCTGTCGGGGCGGATGGGCAAGCGACGTTACGCCGATCCGTCGAGCCCGCTGGCCGGGCTGATCTAGAAGCGGAGGCTGCGATGGTTTCCAAGACGAGCTTGACCGAGAGCGTCCGGAACCATCGCTGGCGAGAAGTCGCGCAAGATCTGGCGACGCGTCCGGACTTGCTGGAGGCCCGCGGCGACAAGGGCCGGGGTTGGCTTCACCTCGCCTGCATGACGCCGCCGGCCGGCGACCCGGGCGACAGCATCCGGGTGGCCGACATCCTGCTCGACCTTGGTCTTGGGATCGACGCCGCCGCATTTACCGAGGGCGAGTGGCAGGCGACGCCATTGTGGCACGCGATCAGCCGTGGACGGAATCTTGCGCTTGCCGGGCATCTGCTCAAACGCGGCGCCAACCCCGATTTCTGCCTGTTCGCAGCGGCGTGGAACGAGGACGATGCGGCGATCCACCTGTTGCTGGATCATGGCGCGAACATCGAGGAGGGAGCCGAGCGCGGCGATACGCCGCTGATCGGCGCGATTGCCTCGAGCAAATTCGGCGCGGCCGAGGCGCTGCTGGCTCGCGGCGCCAACCCGGACGCGACAGACGCTGAAGGACGGACTGCCCTGCATCTGATGCTTCGCAAGGCCAGCGCGCCAATCCATTTCGAGATGTTCGCGCGCCACGGCGCGCGTGGCGATATCGCCGATCGAGAGGGGAACACCGCAATCGTATTGCTCAAGCGCAAGCGTGACCCACGCTATCGCGAGATCGCGCAGCGGCTGGCCGGCTAGGCGATCAGGTCTTCCCGACCAGCCACACCGTCATCCCGCCGCAATCGGGATCTTCGATCCGATGAGCGATGACGGCGAGGCCGTTGTTCGCGAAGAGTGCGCGATATTCGGCGGGGGCGAGGCTGGCGTGAAACAGTTCTTCGCCTTCCAGTTCGCCGATCGCGACGCCGTGCGCGGGGCCGGTGTTGAACAGCGCCACCCCGCCGCGCCGCAACCATACGGCGATCCTGGGGATGAGCTTTTCCTGCCATTCGACGTCGAGATGGAACAAGCTGCTCCACGCGATGATGCCGTCATAGGCGTTCGACTCGGCGCCGAACTTGCGGATATCCGCTTCGATCCAGCGGTGGCGCGGAAAGCGGGTGCGGGCGAGCTGGATCATCGTCGGCGCGATATCGATTCCGGTAACGTGGAACCCGCGGTCGATGAGGTAGCGCGCGACCGGCTCGCCGCCGCCGCATCCGAGGTCGAGCAATTCGCCGTCGCGGGACAGGTGGCGAATGAAGCGATCGAGCCAGATTCGCTCCGGAAAGCTGCGGCGGCGCGCGGCATCGAAGGCATGCGCGTGGCGCTGATACAGCTCGGCTATCCGGTCGGGCATGTCGCCGTCCGGGCTTTCCGCGCGACCGGCTGCGGAACCCTCGCATCCCCCATCGGTTGGATACTCCGAACCGTTATTCTTACCAGGAGGCAATCATGGGCGAACTCGTCGACAAGATCAAAGGCAACGTCAACGAAGCGATCGGCAAGGTCAAGCAGCACAGCAATGACCCGACAACCCGCGCGGAAGGCGAGAAGCAGGAAGTGAAGGGCAAGGCCCAACAGTTCGCCGGAAAGGTGAAGGGCGCGCTGGGCGACGATATCTGAATTTGACACAAATCCGCATAAAAGCCGGAGTAGGGGCCGTTTCCTGCGGGAAGCGGCCCTTTTTCGTGGATAGGCCGATTCGACTCGTTAACTTTCGTTGTGCATTATCCTGTTTCGGGCCGGGCTTTTTCCCGGCGCAAGTCAGCCATCCGGGGGGCTCGACTCGTGATCAACGCTGTTGCCGAACATCCTGTTCTTCCTTTCGCTCAAGGCGAGTGGCGCGTCGAACCGCGCGGCAGTCTGGGCCATGTCCTTGCGCAGGCGCGTCTTGAGCGCGAGATGACGATCGAAGAGGTCGCCGCGCAGACGCGCGTGCCGATCCGCTATCTTCACGCGATCGAGGACGAGCAGTTCGATATCATCCCCGGCCGCATCTACGCCAAGGGCTTCGTCAAGGCGTTCGCGCGCTCGGTCGGACTGTGCGAGCGCTGGGCGAGCGAAGCGATCACGCTGGCGATGGCCGAGAAACGGACGCTGGTCGCCGCCTGATCCTTCTTATCCCCGGATCGCGGTAATCGTTGTTCCGGGGGTGATGAACTCCACATCGGTTTTGAGGTGCAGCAGGCGGACGCCGCTCTGCGCCAGTGCACGGTCGAGTGCGGGCGCGAACTCCGCCGTGTTCTCGACCGTCTCGGCCCAGCAGCCATAGGCGCGCGCGAGCGCAGCGAAATCCGGATTGTGCAACGTGGTGCCGGACAGGCGCTCCGGGAATTCGCGCTCCTGATGCATGCGGATCGTGCCATAGGCGCCGTTATCGATCACCAGCACCAGCATGTTCGCATCATGCTGGATCGCGGTCGCCAGTTCCTGACCGTTCATCATGAAGTCGCCGTCGCCCGCAAGCGCAACGGCGAGCCTGTCGGAACGACGCAGCGCCGCGGCGACCGCGGCGGGGGTGCCATAGCCCATCGCGCCGGACGTGGGGGCGAGCTGGGTCGGCTGAGCGCCATAATGCCAATAGCGATGCCACCAGCTCGAGAAATTGCCCGCGCCGTTGCAGATGATCGCGTCGTCCGGCCCCAGCCGCTCGCGCATCGCGGCGACACACTGGCCGAGGTCGAGGGTAACGCCTTCGCGTGGCCTGGGCGTGGACCAGTCGAGCCAGTCGGCATGGGCCTCGACACCGCCGGGGAAAGGCGTGTCCAGCGGCTTCAGGCTGGACAGCATATCCGCGAAGATGCCGACGTCGCAGCACACCGCCATATCGGCATGATAAACGCGGTTGAGTTCTTCCGGGTCCGGATGGACGTGGATCAGCGTCTGACCGGGATGGTCGGGCGTGACGAGCGTGTAGCCGTCGGTGGTAGCCTCACCGAGCCGGGCGCCGACCACGAGCAACAGATCGGCGTCGCGGATGCGCTGAGTGAGTTTGGGGTTGGGGCCATAGCCAAGATTGCCGGCCCAGGCGGGAGAGGTGTTCGCGATCGCGTCCTGACGGCGGAAGGCGCCCGCGACGGGGATACCCCAGCGTTCGGCGAAGGCGGCGAAATGGAGGCCCGTCGAAAGGTCCCATCCGGCGCCGCCGACGATCGCCATCGGACGTTTCGCGGTACGGATGCGCTCGACGATCTGGTGCGCGGCCTCTTCGTTGACGTCGGGTGCGAGCAGGTAGGGAGTGGAGATCGGCCGATCCACCGCCTCGACCTCGTCGAGCAGCATGTCTTCGGGCAGGGCGATCACTACCGGACCCGGACGACCGCTGATCGCGACGTTCCAGGCACGGGCGATATATTCGGGGATGCGTCGCGCATCCTCGATCCGGGTCGCCCATTTGGCGAGCGGGGCGAACATCGCGGGAAAATCGACTTCCTGAAAACCTTCGCGGTCGCGCATCGAGCGGTCGACGTCGCCGATGAACAACAGCATCGGCTGCGAATCCTGCATCGCGACATGGACGCCGATGCTGGCGTTGGTCGCACCCGGGCCGCGGGTGACGAAGCACACGCCGGGCTTGCCGGTCATCGTGCCGTCGGCGCACGCCATGAACGCGGCGCCGCCTTCTTGCCGGCAGGTCACGAGATCGATTTCGGGGACGTCGTGCAGCGCGTCGAGCACCGCGAGGAAGCTTTCGCCGGGAACGTGGAAGATGCGATCGCAGCCCTGAGCCACAAGGTTATCGACCAGGATGCGGCCGCCGTTACGAAGCTTCGTCATGGTCTCTCTTGTGCCGTCGTGCTGCCGGGAAGTCGAGGTGGTTGCGTCGGTTACGAGCCGCTGTTGTAGCGCGCCTTGAGCATCGCCCAGACCGCGCGCAGGCTCATCGCATCGCCACCCTTGGGGCGGCCGGGCTTGGGGACCGGACGCCAGGCGAACAGGTCGAAATGCGCCCAGGCGATGTCTTTGGGCACGAAACGGCGAAGGAACAGCGCAGCGGTGATCGGTCCGGCGAAGGGACCGTCCGGGGCGTTGATCATGTCGGCGATATCCGACTTCAGCATCTCGTCATAACCGTCCCACAGGGGAAGCCGCCACAGCGGATCCTTTTGCGCGATGCCATGATCGAGCAGGTCGTCGGCGAGCACGTCGGTGTTGGCGAACAGAGCCGGCAGTTCCGGCCCCAGCGCGACGCGGGCAGCGCCGGTGAGCGTCGCGAAGTCGAGGATCAGATCGGGCTTGGCCTCGACCGCCTTGGCCAGCGCATCGCCGAGGATCAGGCGGCCCTCGGCATCGGTGTTGGTGTTCTCGACCGTCAGCCCCTTGCGGGTCTTGAGCACGTCGCCGGGGCGGAAGGCGTTGCCGGCCACCGCATTCTCGACCGCGGGAATGAGGAGGTGAAGGCGGACGGGTAGGCGCTGGGCCATTACTACCCCGGCCAGCGCCAGCGCATGCGCGGCGCCACCCATGTCCTTCTTCATCAGCCGCATGCCGGCAGAGGGTTTGATGTCGAGCCCGCCGGTGTCGAAGCACACGCCCTTGCCGACCAGCGCAATGCGCGGGTGCTTGGGGTCGCCCCATTCGAGCTCGATCAGCCGCGGCTCGCGGCCACGGGCAGCAGCCATGCCGACGGCATGGATCATCGGATAGCCCTGCTCCAGCGCATCGCCGCGGGTGACGGTGAGGGTGGCCTTATGGGTCTTGGCGAGGGCTGCTGCCTCGGCCTCGAGCTCGGCGGGCCCCATGTCGGCGGCGGCGGTGTTGACCAGATCGCGCACTTTGAAGGTCGCCGCGGCGAGGCGAAGCGTTTCCTCGATCCGGCCCGGCTCGTTCGTCAGCAAGGTTCGGGGACCGGACGGGCTCTCGTCCTTGCGGTAGCGATCGAAGCGGTACTGGGCGAGTACCCAGCCGAGCATCGCGGCGCCGGGTTCGCCATTGGCGAGGCGGTAGGTGCCCTCGGGCAATTGTTCGCCAAGCGAGGCGATGCGGTAGGGCGAGGTCTCGGCCTCATCGCACACCAGCAGCATCGACCAGTCATCGTCCTTGTCGCCCGGCAGCACGGCGCGGTTGCCGGCCTTGCCGAGCACCTTGTTCGCGGTGATCGCAGTGCGGACCCGAGCCGGCTGTCCCTTGAGCCATTCGGCCCATTTGTCGGGGTGGACGACATGGATATTTCGGGCGGGCTGGCCGCGATCGGGCTGAAGCAGCGGGGAGAGGTCGGTCATTGCGGCGATGTAAGCATCCTGAGGCATGGCAGCCAAGCGCTATCGACGAACGCAGAGGCTGAGAGCACGGTCGATCATGGCGGTGAGGCGGTCGCGGGACTGGGCGAGGGCGGTGGGGTCGAGGCCGCGTTCCTGCGTTTCGAAATTCACATAGTCGAGGCCGCGCAGCAGGGCGTAGTTGGAGAGCGAGCCGTCGGTCACGCCGACGCGCTCGAACACGACATTGAAGTCGGCGCCGGCCAGGGCGCGGCCACACCAGGCGGTCGAGGGCGAGGTGCCGCTGCGCCAGGGGACATAGGCGAGGGTATCGTCATCGTCGAACGGCCAGTCGCGGCTTTGCGAAGAGTGCGGCTGCATCACATCGTCGCAGAAGCGGATCGAGACCTCGCCGCGGCCGGGACGGTCAGACCGGTTGCAGCTTGAGGCCGAGGTATCGAAACCCGGTGCGTTGGTGTGGAGCGCGATGATCGGGTGGGCGCCGCCGCGATAGTCGGCAAGGACGGTGTTGGCGTAGCGGGGATAGCCGTCGCGGAAGTTGCGGTTGGGATCGATCGGACGGCCACGGTCGACCGCGGCGTTGCGGCGCTTGCCGTCCTCGGCGATGCCCGAGTCGACGGCGATCACCACGCCGCCATGCTTGCGGACCCCGGCCAGCGCAGCTTCGAACCCGGCATTCTCGTTGTCGTGCGGCACGAACCACAGCGGACCGCGGGGCTTCTTCACATTGGCGATGCGGAACAGGCGCCAGGCGCCGCGTTCCTCGCGGAATTCGATCTGAGTCACCGACAGGCCGCGCCAGGTGGCGGGATCGCGGTGCCGGGCGAAATCGTCGTCGGCGATCGTCAGCGGATCGACCGGCGTGCGGCGCACCCCGTCGTCCCCCCGAGAGCCGCCCAGCGCCAGCCACAGGGCGGCGGCGAGAGCGGCGCGGGCCCGCATCAGGCCAGCGGCACGCCGTACAGATCGTGCTCGTCGGCGTCCTCGATCTCGACCTTGACGATATCGCCCTGCTTGAGATGGCCGGCATCGCGGAGGAAGACGGTGCCGTCGATCTCGGGCGCATCGGCCTGAGAGCGGGCGTTCGCGCCCTCATCCTCGACCTCGTCCACGATCACCTCGAGCGTCCGGCCGATCTTGGCCTGGAGCTTGGCGGCGCTGATCGCGGCGGTCTTTTCCATGATGCGGGCGTAGCGCTCTTCCTTGACCTCTTCCGGAACCGCGCCGGGCAGGTCGTTAGCGGCAGCACCCTCGACCGGTTCGAAACGGAACGCACCGACACGGTCGAGCTGGGCTTCGTCGAGCCAGTCGAGCAGATACTGGAAATCGTCCTCTGTCTCGCCGGGGAAGCCGACGACGAAGGTCGAGCGGATCGTGATGTCCGGCGCAATGCTGCGCCAGTTCTTCAGCCGCTCCAGTACCTTCGCCTCGTTGGCCGGGCGCTTCATCGTGCGCAGCACCGTGGGGCTGGCATGCTGGAACGGGATGTCGAGGTAAGGGAGGATCAGCCCCTCGGCCATCAGCGGGATGACCTGATCGACATGCGGGTAGGGGTAGACGTAGTGGAGGCGCACCCATGGCGCGATCTTGCCCAGCTCGCGGGCGAGATCGGTCATATGGGGGACGACTTCCTGCCCCTTCCACATCCGCGGTTCCTTGCGGATGTCCACGCCATAGGCCGAGGTGTCCTGACTGATGACCAGCAGTTCCTTGGTACCGGCCTCGACCAGCTTCTCCGCTTCGCGCAGGATCGCGTCGGGGCGGCGGCTGACGAGGTCGCCGCGCAGCGCCGGGATGATGCAGAAGGCGCAGCGGTGATTGCAGCCCTCCGAGATCTTGAGATAGCTGTAATGGCGCGGGGTGAGCTTGAGCCCGCTGTCGGGGACCAGGTTGAGGAAGGCGTTGGGCGGCATCGGCGCCGCGTCGTGCACCGCGCCGACCACTTCCTCGTACTGATGGGCGCCCGTCACGGCGAGAACGTTGGGGAAGCGGGCGCGGATCACCTCCGCCTCCTTGCCCATGCAGCCGGTGACGATGACGCGGCCATTCTCGGCAATCGCCTCGCCGATCGCTTCGAGCGACTCTTCCTTGGCGCTGTCGAGGAAGCCGCAGGTATTGACCAGCACCACGTCGGCGCCGGCATAGTCGGCCGACATGGCATAGCCGTCGGAACGGAGCTTGGTCAGGATACGCTCGGAGTCGACCAGATTCTTGGGACAGCCGAGCGACACCATGCCCACCTTGGGGGCTTCGGGAAGTCGCGTTGCCATGATTGGCCGCGCACATAGGGAATTCTGCGGAAAAAGATAGAGGGCGAGGGGGAGCGGGGTGCGTGACGGTGCGGACCGCGGTTGACGAAGTTTACAGTTTTCGCGGGTTTCGGGGCGGAAGCCACCGGTTCGCGCCCGGAAAGCACCGCGAAGCGACAGGTTGGCGACCGGAATGCGCCAGCGCGGCGACAGGTGCGCGGCGGCGAGGTGACAGCGGCGCGACCGGAGCGGACGGCCTGGCGACGCTGAGGTCACGGGAACGCGACGACCGCGCGGCAACATGGGGATGAGGGCCAGGGAGGCGAGACGCTGCTCCATCGACCAGTATGGAGCAGATGAAATCCAACATTGGAAGGGGGCGTCAGGCCGGGTTGCCGGCACCCGATTCCGGAATACGGCTGCGCTGTACGGCACATGCGTCGGCGAGGAAGTCGAGCAGGGCGCGGACCGAGGGCAGGAGCCCGCGCCGCGACGGGAAAACCGCGTGGACGATCTCGTTCGCCGGCCGCCATTCGGGCAGGACGGTCACCAGCCTGCCGCTCTGCAGATCGTCCCACACGGCCAGCGTCGGCAGGCGAACCGCACCGGCACCGGCAATGGCGGCGGCACGCAGCGCAGCCATGTCGTCGGTCAGCAGCCGCGGCTGGTGACGCACCTCGGCCACGCTGCCGTCGGTGTGGATCAGGCGCCAGCGATGCTCGCCCCCGGCAGGGCCGAAGTCGAGGCTGGGTAAACCGGTGAGGTCGGCGGGCACCGCGATGCTGCGGGTCCGCAGCAATTCGGGGCTGGCGACGATGCGGATCGTGCGCTCGTCGAAGCGGCGCATCACCAGATCGCTTTCGGTGAGGGGCGGCGGACGGACACGGATCGCGAGGTCGAACCCCTCACCGATCACATCGACGCGGCGGTTGGTACTTTCGACGTGAAGTTCGATGTCGGGATAGTGCGCCATGAAGCGCCCGAACAGGTCGCCGAACTGGAAGGCGATCAGCCCGGTCGGGCAGCTCAGGCGGATGACGCCGCGCGGTCCGGCGCGCGACTGGTCGATGACCATCTGAGCGGCCTCCGCCTCGACCAGCATGGCCACGCAGTGGCGATAATACTCGCGACCGACCTCCGTCACAGAGAAGCGACGGGTCGAGCGCTGGATCAGCCGCACGCCGAGGCGTTCCTCGAGCAGGCCGATGCGGCGGCTGAGCTTCGACTTCTGCATGCCCAGCGCGCGGGCGGCCGCGGCGAAACCGCCATGATCGACCGCCTGGACGAAGAGATAGAGGTCGTTGAGATCCTGCATCGTCCTATTAGTAGGACGCTGAGTCCATTCTCGCAATCTTCCGAGCGGATTGGTGCGTGATTATTGTGTCTCTCAACAGCTGCCTTCCCATTCGGAAGGCGCGGGAGACAGATGATGAAGACGATCCTCGGCACCTACAGCAATCCCAACCAGCATTGGGTCGGCGACGGCTTTCCGGTCCGTTCGCTGTTTTCGTACAACAGCCTTGGCGGGCAGGTCAGCCCGTTCCTGCTGCTGGACTATGCCGGCCCGTATAATTTCGCGCCGACCACCGACCGGCGCGGCGTCGGGCAGCACCCGCATCGCGGGTTCGAGACGGTCACGATCGTCTATGACGGCGAGGTCGAGCACAAGGATTCGGCCGGAAACGGCGGCATCATCGGCCCGGGCGACGTCCAGTGGATGACCGCTGCCGGCGGCATCCTGCACGAGGAGTATCACTCCCCGGCGTTCGGCAAGACCGGCGGCCCGTTCCGGATGGTCCAGCTGTGGGTCAATCTGCCCGCGAAGGACAAGATGGCGCCGGGCGGGTATCAGGGCATCACCGCGGCGGACATCCCCACCGTGGAGCTGCCGGACGACGCCGGCCTTGGCCGGGTGATCGCGGGCGAGCTGCTCGGTGCGAAGGGGCCGGCGCGCACCTTTACCCCGATCAACGTCTGGGACGTGCGCCTGAACCGCGATGCCGACCTGACGCTCGACCTGCCCGAAGGCCACACCGCGATGCTGGTGGTGCTGGGCGGCCATGTCACCGTCAACGGTAGCGAAACCGCGCGCGAGGCGGAGATGCTGCTGCTGAGCCGTGACGGCGACGCGGTGCGGATCCACGCCGACGGCGATACGACGATCCTGGTCCTGACCGGCGAGCCGATCGACGAGCCGATCGCGGGCTATGGTCCGTTCGTGATGAACAGCGAAGCGGAGATCCGTCAGGCGATCGACGACTTCAACAGCGGCAGGTTCGCGGCTGCCGCAGCCTGATGCGGACCCGGCTCCCTTCGCCCGAAGAGGGCCGGGTTCTTGCTTCGGATCGGCCCGGCGGGTGCGGCTGAACGCATTTTTAGCGGAGTCATCGCGACCGGCCGTAAAAATCGGGTCGGGGAAATCGCCGCCGCGCGTCTAATAGCGGGCAGATGGCGATGTGAGGTTTTGTGGGCGCGGCATATGGAAAGGACATCGTTGCGCTCAGCCGGGAGTTCCGTCCCGCGCTGATGGCGTTCTTTCTGCGCCGGGTGCACAATCATGCCGAGGCCGAGGATCTGACTCAGGAGGTCTTCTCGCGCATCGCCGCCCAGCCGGACATGGCGATGCGATCGGGCAGCGCGTATCTGTTCCAGATCGCCGCCAACCTGTTGCGCGACCGGGCACGGCGCCAGCAGGTGCGGCGCAATTATCGCGAGACTCTGGGCCAGATCGACGGCGAGGCGATCGAGCTGATCGATCCGTTCCGCGTCACCGCCGCGCGCAGTTCGATGGCGGCGTTGCGCGCAGCGCTGGACGAGCTGGATCCGACGACCTCGACGATCTTCGTGCTGTATCGCCTCGAATATATGAGCAAGGATGTGATCGCGGAGGGGTTCGGCATAACGGTGCGCACGGTCGAGAAGCACCTGACCAAGGCGATGACGCGGCTGGCGGTGCGGCTGGGGGATTCGATTTGACCCCGCGCGAACCATCGTCCGAGCAGTTCGAGGCCGCCGCGGCCTGGTGCCTGGAACTGGCGGAAGGGCCACTGGCGGACGAGCGGCAGGACGCGTTCGACGCCTGGCTGGCGGAAAACCCGGACAATCTCACCGCGTTCGAACGGTCGAGCAGCCTGTGGCGGCATGTCGGCGAGGCGGCGGCCTCGCCCGAACTGATCGATTTGCGCGAGCGCGCGCTGGCGACGTTCAGGCGGCGCAATCAGTGGCGCTGGGCACGGCGGGCCGTGAACAGGCATATGGTGGCCGCCGCGGCGGTGCTGCTGCTGGCGATCGGCGGCGCGGCGTGGTGGTGGCAGACCGCACCGGAAATCTACCGCACCGGCGTCGGCGAGCGCCGCGTGGTGATGCTCGACGACGGATCGCGCGCGTCGCTCGACGCCGCGACCGAAGTGGATGTGCGGATGCGCGGCGACCGGCGCGAGCTGCATCTGGTATCCGGCCGGGCGAAGTTCGACGTCGCCCGCGATCCGCTGAAGCCGTTCAGCGTACGCGTGGGCGACAAGCTGGTGGTGGCGACGGGGACGTCGTTCAGCGTCGAGACGATCAACGGCAAGCTGCGCGTGATCCTGTATGAGGGGCATGTCGTGGTGCTCGACCGGCCGGCCGGCGCCGTCGCGACGGCATCGCCCGCGCCGAAGAATGGGGTCGAGGACGAGGCGCTGACCCCTGGCCGCGAGCTGGTCGTGGCGATGTCGGGGCAATCGCGCGGGCAGCTGGCCAATGCCGATCCGGTCCGGTCGCTGTCATGGGAAGGCGGACAGCTGGTGTTCGACGACGAGCCGCTGAGTCTGGCGGTGGGGCGCATCAACCGCTACTCGACCCAGCGTGTCGCGCTGCAGGGTTCGGCCGGGCGGCTGCGCGTGAACGGCGTGTTCAACACCGGCGATGTCGAAGCGTTCGTGACCGGCGTCGAGCAGACGCTGCCGGTGCGCGTCATGCGGCAGCCCGATGTCGTGACGATTGGTCCGCAATAAAATTACGCACATTCTGGCCCGCGCATTTTTTTCGAATTGGCCCGGGCGGCATCTTGCCGGTTGCGCGTCTTACTCCCCCAGGCGCGCAGAACGCCGGTTCAGGGGGACGTGACGATGATCATGGCGCGAAACATCAAGACGGCAGCATGTTCGGTGGCCGCAATCGCTCTGGCGATGCCGGTGGCGGCGATCGCACAGGCGCAGACCTACAGCTTCAACATTCCCGCACAGGATCTGGCGTCCGCGCTGCGGCAGTTCGCCCAGACATCGCGGCAACAGGTCTCGTTCAGCGGGGCGGCGGTGCGCGGGATGCGCAGCGTGCCGCTGCAGGGCGCGCATAGCGTCGATGGCGGGCTGGCGACCCTGCTGCGCGGAACCGGGCTGAGCGTTCGCCGGGCGGGCCGTGTGCTGGTGGTGTACAAGCCGGCGCCCGCCTTGTCGGCAGTCTCGACGCTGGCGGCACCGGTGCGCAGCCAGGACAGCGTGGCCGAGGCGCAGCCCGCCGATGCGGGCGAGCGCGAAGCGGAGATCGTCATTTCCGGATCGCGCATCGACCGGCCCGGCTTCGAATCGCCGACACCGCTCACGCGGGTCAGCGCCGAGGAGCTTGGCATGGCCAGCCGGGCCAATGTCGGCGCGGCGCTGGCCGATCTGCCGCAGTTCAAGGCAGGGCAGTCGCCGCAGACGTCGGGCACCAATGCGCAGGCGGGACGGATGCCGGTCGACCTGCGCGGTCTGGGCGCGACGCGTACCCTGGTGCTGCTCGACGGGCGCCGCTTCGCCAGCGACAACGATCTGAGCACGATCCCGTCGGTGCTGGTCAAGAATGTCGACATCGTCACCGGCGGTGCATCGGCGGCATGGGGATCCGGCGCCGTCGCGGGCGTGGTCAACATCCTGCTCGACCATGACTTCAAGGGCGTCCGACTGGGTGCGGAGGCGGGCCTCTCGACCGAATATGGCGATGCCGGACAGCGCCGGGTGGAGGCGGCATTCGGCACCGGCTTCGCCGACGGCCGCGGCCATTTCATGATCGGCGGAGAATATCTGCAGAATGACGGGCTGATGACCAAGACCGCGCGGCCGAACACCGGGCGCTGGGTGCTGATCACACAGAATGGCGTGTCCACGCTGACCCCCGATGTCGGCTATGCCAACGCCCTGATCGGCGGCATCATCCTGAGCGGGGTCAATGCCGGCAAGGGATTCAACCCCGACGGCACGCTGCGCACGCCGTCGCTCGGCACCGCCATCGGCAGCAACATGATCGGCGGGGAAGCGCCGTCGGACGACAATTACAGCCCGCTCGCCACCCCGCAGCAGCGCATCGCGGGACTGATCAACCTGTCCTACGAAGTGTTCGACAACGCCAGGCTGACCATCGAGGGCCGCTATTCGCGCTATTGGGGCAATTACACCTGGTTCGGCGACCATAATCGCGGTGGCGTGACGATCCAGCGGGACAATGCCTTCCTGCGCCCCGAGATTCGGGCGCAGATGCTGGCGGCGGGCCAGACCAGCTTCACCATGGGCCGGTTCAACTCGGATCTGTCGTACACGACGATCGACCTCGAGCGCGAAGCCTTTCAGGGCACGGTCGCGCTCGACGGCAGCTTTGGCGGAGGCAAGTGGCGCTACGGCCTCTATTACAGCCATGGCGAGTATCAGAACAACATCGACACCCCGGGCTTCCGCCTGACGGCCGAGTTCGCCAACGCGGTGGATTCGGTGATCGGGCCGGGTGGGACGCCGGTCTGCCGGATCGCGCTGACCAACCCGTCGACCAATTGCGTGCCGCTCAACCTGTTCGGCGAGGGCGCGCCGTCGGCGGCGGCGACCGCTTATGTCACCGGCACGCCGACATCGCGTTCGACCACCAAGCTCGACACGTTCGGCGTGAGCCTGCGCGGCGAACCGTTCGAGCTGTGGGCCGGCCCGGTCTCGGTCGCGGTCGGCGTCGAGGGGCGCTGGGAATCGGTCCGGTCGGTGTCCGGCGCGCTCGACCGGGCGCGGGCCTTCGCCACCTTCCAGTTCGGCGAGCTGGCGGGCAAGGATTCGGTCAAGGAAGCCTTTGGCGAAGTGGTGATCCCGCTGCTCAAGGAAGTGCCGTTCTTCCACAAGCTCGAGTTCAACGGCGCGGTGCGCTATTCCGACTATCGCAACAGCGGCGGCATCTGGTCGTGGAAGCTGGGCGCGACCAACGAGTTCCTACCCGGGGTGATCGGCCGCGTGACCCGGTCGCGCGACATCCGTGCGCCGAGCCTGAGCGATCTCTATACGACCCGGACGCAGAGCTATGTCGGGGTCGTCGACGTCAATCCGGTGACCAATGTCAGCCAGAGCGTGACGGCGCAGGTCATCGGCGGCGGCAACGCAAATCTGTTGCCCGAAGCGGCCGATACCTGGACGGCGGGCATCACGACGTCGCCGCTGCGCGGGCTGACCGCATCGCTCGACTATTTCGACATCACGATCAACGGCGTCATCGCTTCGGTCGGCGCGCAGGACGTGATCAATCGCTGCCGGGCCGGCAATCAGGATCTGTGCGGGCGCATCAGCCGCGATGCCGGCGGCAATCTGCTGGAAGTGCGGGCCGTTCCCGCCAATCTGCAGCGATACAATACCAACGGCGTGGACGGCGAGATCGCCTACACCACCGCGCTGGGCGGCGATCCGGCGAAGAAGCTCAACTTCCGCGTCGTCGGCACCTGGGTGAACAGCCTGACGATCAACGACGGCATCACCAACATCGAATATGTGAAGAACACGAGCTACGCCTTCGTGACCGGCATGCCCGACTGGCGCATCAACGGCAGCGTCGGCTATGCCGACAACGGCTTCAACGCGGTGGTGCGCGCGCGCTACATCGCGCCGGGCTATTACAACCGGAACCAGAACATCACTAACAACCGGGTGCCGGCCTATACCTATGTCGATCTGCAGCTGAGCAAGACGATCGACGCTGGCGGGCGCGAGTTCGACATCTATGCCAGCGTGTCGAACCTGTTCGACAAGGATCCGCCGATCGCCTCGCTGTTCTCGCCCTTCTACGATACCGTGGGTCGGTTCGTGACGGTCGGCGCGCGTATCCGGCTGTAAGGGGGTTTTCTGAGAATGCAGGTGCGTGGTTCGCTTGTTCGCGCGGCCATTCTGGGGACAGCGGCGTTCGCCGCCATCCCCGGCGTGGCGCAAACCCGGCAGGCGCCGGACGACCGGCTGAAGTTCGAGGCGCGCGAAGGGACGTGGATGGCGCCCGACATCTCGCCGGATGGCCGGACGATCCTGTTCGATTTGCTCGGCGACATCTATGCCCTCGACGCCGCGGGCGGAACCGCGCGGCCGCTGCTGGCGGGCGACGCGCTGGAGACGCAGCCGGTGTTCTCGCCCGACGGCAAGCGGATCGCATTCATCTCCGACAGGTCGGGCGCGGCGAATCTGTGGGTCGCCGATGCCGATGGCAGCAACGCGCGCAGGCTGTCGGGCGATACCGATCCGGCGATCTACACGTCGCCGGCATGGTCGCCGGACGGGCGTTTCGTCTATGTCTCCCGCACCATCCACAACATCCTGGCGTTCGAGCTGTTCGCCTATGACCCACGGGGCGGAGCGGGGATCAAGGTCACGCAGGCGCGACCCACCGGGAACGAGGGCAACGCCGACCGCGTCAACGCGATGGGCGCGGCAGCTTCGCTGGACGGCAAATACCTCTACTATTCGCGCAAGATCGGCGGGCTGTGGTCGGACAAGGTGCTGCCGCATTGGGAGATCGTGCGGCGCACGCTGGCGACGGGTGTCGAGGATCGCATCATCACCTCGCCCGGCGCGGCGATGCGGCCGGCGCTGTCGCATGACGGCAAGCGTATCGTCTATGCCAGCCGTTCGGGCGCGCAGACGGGGCTGCGCATCCGCGATCTGGAGAGCGGCGCCGATCGCTGGCTGAGCTTTCCGGTCGATCCGGACAGCCAGATGGGCGGCTATTATAACGACCTGATCCCGCGCGTGGCGTTCCTGCCCGGCGACGGCGAGGTGCTGACCGCGATCGGCGGCAAGCTGACGCGCATCCGCGTGGCCGACGGCGCGCGCTCACCGGTGCCGTTCTCCGCGCCGGTCGATCTGGCGGTGCGGCGGAACACGCGCGTCGAGGTGCCCGACGAGACCGGGCCGGTACGGGTGCGGGTGATCCAGGC
>Ga0247823_10001891_pt1 | contig 17276 bp, 20 predicted proteins | sample 13C_PalmiticAcid_2_FD_192426 | JGI IMG/M metagenome (GOLD analysis project Ga0247823, IMG submission 192426) | Soil microbial communities from agricultural site in Penn Yan, New York, United States - 13C_PalmiticAcid_Day30 | ecosystem: Environmental > Terrestrial > Soil > Agricultural land...
TGCTTGGCGCGCGTGGTGACGCCGCGTTTGATGCGTGACATGCTCTAGCGCTCCTTACTTCAGGCCGTAGGGCGCCCAGAGGCGCACATGGGCCACATCCGAATCGCTCAGCACGCTGGTGCCGCGGTTGGTGCGGATATATTTCGCATTGTGGCTGCTCAGGCGGTGACGCTTGCCGACGACGCCGTGCTTCACCTTGCCCGAGGCGGTGAATTTGAAGCGTTTCTTCACACCGCTCTTGGTCTTCATTTTGGGCATTTTGGTCTCCTTTGGAAGTCCGTTTGCGTATCGACCTGGCAGCCCTTTCAGCCAGCCGACACAATCGGAAGCGGGGCGCTTAGGGGGATTCGCCCGGAAATGCAAGCATGTTCCCCGCCGTGGCCGCGCAGCGTACAAGACGTCTTCGCCCGATCGAAGGAGTGAGTCGCATGTCCGAAGAATATTACGCCATGACCGGCGTCGTCCCGCACCTGACGATCCGCGATAATCGCGCCAGCGAGGCGATCGATTTCTACACGAAAGCGTTCGGCGCGACCGAAAGCAACCGCCACATGGCCGACGACGGAAAGCGCATCCTGCACGCGCACCTTGACCTGAACGGCGGCCCGCTGATGCTCAACGATGATTTCCCCGAAATGGGTGGCGGGCAGGGCTCGCCGCCGCCGGCGGGCGTCGGGCTGCATCTCGACGTTCCCGACGCCGATGCGGCGTGGGACAGGGCGCTTGCTGCGGGCGCGTCGGTCCGTTTTCCGCTCGACAATCAGTTCTGGGGCCAGCGCTACGGGCAGGTCACCGATCCTTTTGGCCATATTTGGTCAATCGGCGGCCCGGTTACCGAATAGGGTTCTTACGCTGTCGGCCGGCTGGATAGAGAGCCCCGCGTGTTTTTCGCTTAGTGCTGGCAGGCGAGCCCTTCGATCACATCCTCGAGCCGCGCCGGATCGCCCAGCGCGATGACGTGCCCCGCGCTATCGGCGTTGAGCGGATCGCCGTTCCAGTCGCACATCGTCCCGCCCGCGCCCTCGACGATCGGCACCAGTGCGGCGAAGTCATGGAGTTTCAGCCCCGCCTCGACCACCAAGTCGATATGGCCGCTCGCGAGCAGGCCGTAATTATAACAGTCGCCGCCAAAGATCAGCCGCTTGTGCGACGTCTTCGCCGCAAGCGCCATGAAATGCTCGCCGTCATGGTCGCTGAAATATTGCGGGCCGGTCGTTGCGAGTACTGCGTCGGCGAGGTCGCGGCACGTTCGCGTGCGCGCGGGCGCCCCGTTGAACAAGGTCGGCTGCCCCAGCGCGCCAACCCAGCGCTCGCCGCTGATCGGCTGGTCGATGATGCCGAGCACGGGCCAGCCGTCCTGGAGCAGCGCGATCAGCGTGCCGAAGATCGGTCGCCCGGCCATGAAGCTGACCGTGCCGTCGATCGGGTCGAGTACCCATTGGCGCGACGCGTCGGCGCGTTCGGCGCCATATTCCTCGCCGATGATTCCGTCGCGCGGCGCCTCGGCATCGAGCAGGCGGCGCATCGCGGCTTCGGCGGCACGGTCGGCCTCTGTGACCGGCGAGGCGTCGGGTTTGGTTTCGTGCGAAAAGGCGGCGCGAAAGAGCGGACGGATCGCTTCGCCGGCGGCGTCGGCGAGGCGGTTGGCGAGGGAGAGGTCTGATGTAAGCGACATGATCTTCCGCTAGCCCAGCCTCGCCCGCGCCGCCAGCCCAAGCGCATCCGCGCGGCAGGGTCGGTCGTTATTTTATCAATTTTACAAATCTAGTATAAATTGTAAAATCGCCGTCATGGCCGGCGATTTTCCCCTTGGACCTGTCATCGCGACGTTCGCGCGCTACGGCCTGCGCAAGACATCGATGGAGGATGTTGCCATCGCACTCAGAGTGTCGCGGCAGGCGCTCTATAACCGGCATGGATCGAAGAGTGCCTTGATCGACTGGGCGACCAGAAGCCTGATCGATGGCTCGCTGGACGACGCGATCGCCAGCCTAAACCAGCCGGCAAGGACGCTCGTCGAACGTGTAGCCGATGCACTCGATGCTTGGGTAGGCCGGCATATGGACGCGCTGCATTCATCGCCGCATGGTGCAGAGATCGTAGCGATGCTCCAGCGCGATCCGCCCGAGGCGGTGCGCGTCGCCGAGCGCCGGCTGGTCGCCGCGATGGCCGAAGCTATCCGGTTCAGCGGTCCCGGCTCGGCGGTATCGCGCGCGGGAAGCATGGCGCAGGCATTATGCTGGACCGCGCGTGGCCTCGTCCATGCCGTGCCCGATCATGCGACGTTTCGACGGCAGCTCGATCATATCGTCGGCGCGCTCGTCGCGCGCTGACGCAATCAGTCGAAAAGCGAGGAGACGCTCGATTCGTCGGCGATGCGCTTGATCGCCTCGCCCAGTAGCGGCGCGACGGTGAGCGCGCGGACCTTGCCGCTGTCGTTCACCGCATCGGTCGGCTGGATCGAATCGGTGATGACGAGTTCGGTAAGCTCGCTCGCGTCGACGCGCGCGACCGCGCCGCCCGACAGGACGCCGTGCGTACAATAAGCGACGACGCCCTCGGCGCCCGCCGCCTTCAGCGCGGCGGCGGCGTTGCAGAGTGTGCCCGCCGAATCGACGATATCGTCGATCAGGATGCAGAAGCGGCCCTTCACGTCACCGATGATGTTCATCACTTCGGATTCGCCGGCACGTTCGCGGCGCTTGTCGACGATCGCGAGCGGCGCGTTGTCGAGCCGCTTGGCGAGCGCCCGCGCGCGGACCACACCGCCGACGTCGGGCGACACGACCATCAGATTCTTGCCCGCAAAGCGCGCCTGGATGTCGGCGCTCATCACCGGCGCGGCGTAGAGGTTGTCGGTCGGGATATCGAAGAATCCCTGGATCTGCCCGGCGTGCAGGTCGATCGCGAGTACGCGGTCGGCGCCCGAAGTGGTGATCAGGTTGGCGACGAGCTTGGCCGAGATCGGCGTGCGCGGGCCGGGCTTCCGGTCTTGGCGCGCGTAACCGAAATAGGGGACGACCGCGGTGATGCGCTTGGCCGAGGCGCGGCGCAGCGCGTCGTTGATGATGAGCAGCTCCATCAGATTGTCGTTCGCGGGAAAATTCGTCGGCTGTACGACGAAGACGTCCTGACCGCGGACATTCTCATGGATTTCGACGAAGACCTCTTCGTCGGCGAAGCGGCGCACGCTGGTATCGGTCAGCGGCAGTTCCAGATAGTCCGCGATCGCGCGGGCGAGGGGGAGGTTGCTGTTGCCGGAGATCAGTTTCATGGGGTGCGATGCCCTTTCGCGGCGGACGGGATTGCGCGCCCCCTTAGCCAGCGTGAGCCGATAGGGGAAGGGGTTAAAGCCATCCCGCCGCGCGTAACTGTGGCATCATGTCGCGCGCGACGGGCGCTTCGTGATCTCCGGTCAGCGTGATGATCGCGGTACGGCCGTCGCGGCGTACCGCGACGACCGCGTCGCGTGCGACCCACCAGCTACGATGGACGCGCAGGCCGTCGCGTTCGCCGAGACGTTCGATCGCGTCACGCATCCGCATCAGGACCAGTTCCTCGCGGCCTTCGCCGATAACGCGGACATAATGGTCCTCGCCCTTGAGCGCGAGGATGGCGCCGAAGCCGGGCGGGAGGGGCAGCGTGGGCAGCGGGGGAGCGGGTAGAACAAAAGGCGCGGGTTCCGACGCGGCGGCGGCAGCCGGAACGGTGCGGCCGAAAACCGAGGCCATTACCACCGATGCGACGACCGCGATGACGACGATATAGAGGTACATCGTCCAGAAGCCGCGCCAGCGCAGCACGTCGGCAAAGGGCAGGTGCGTCACCATCATCGTGACGATCAGCGTAAGCGGCACACTGGCGACGACAAGCGCCAGCAGCTTGCCGGCAAAATGCGGTAGCCCGGTAGCCTCGCACAGCCAGCCGGCGACGATATTGGTCGGCCGGAAAAGCGCATAGCCCGCGAGCAGCCAGATCACCCAGGCCAGCATCCGCTGCGCCGGCGGAGCGCCGAAGGTCCCGAAGGGACCGAGCAGGCCGACGAGCAGGCCGAGCGCGACCATCACCAATATTTCGATCGTCAGCCGCTTTGCCATGCTGTGCCTTGTGCGTGCCATTTCACGAAGCGTCAATTGGCGAGGCGGCCCGTTTCGCGAAGAAATCCGACGCTTTTGCGTAGGCGCGATTGCGCGTGAACGGCCGGCGGGCAGGGGAGGCGCATCGATAGCCACAACAGGATTTCCCATGACTGCCACCCCCGCCAAACCCCTTCGCCGCATCGGCCTGATGGCCCTGTTCGTCCTTGGTGCGATCATCCTTGCGATCCTTGCCCGTTCCGTCACCGGCTCGTCGGACTATCGAACCCCGGCGTGGGCGATCTGGGTGCATCTCGCGACGGTCGTCCCTGCTCTGCCGCTTGGTGCCTGGTTGCTGTGGCGTCCGCGCAAGGGCGATATGGCGCACCGGATCGGCGGGCGCATCTGGGTGGTGCTGATGATCGTCACCGCGATCGACAGCTTCTGGATCCGCACGATCACCGGCGGGATCGGCCCGATCCATATCTTTTCGGTGGTGACGATCGTCCAGCTGCCGCGCGCTGTCTGGTTCGCAAAGTCGGGGCAGATCGACCGGCATCTGAAGATCATGCGCGGTGTGTTCTACGGGCTTATCGCCGCCGGCTTTTTCGCGATGGCGCCGGGGCGGACGCTGTGGGCGCTTCTCTTCGGTTGAACGGACGGGGCGGTTGCGCCTAAACCACGGGCATGACACAAAAGCTGACCATCGTTCTTTCGCAAATGACGCAGGTCGTCGGCGATCTCGCTGCCAACGCCGCGGCGATGCGCGCAGTGCGCGCGCGGCACGCGGGCGCCGACCTGATCCTCTACCCCGAACTGCAACTGATCGGTTATCCGCCCGAGGATCTGGTGCTGAAGCCCGCGCTCGCTGCGCGCGCCGCGACGATCCTCGCCGAACTCGCCTCCGACACCGCCGATGGTGGCCCGGCGATGCTCGTCGGTTCGGTCGAATGGGATGAGGGGAACCTCTATAATATCGTCGCGCTGCTCGACGGCGGCAAAATCGTCGCGACGCGGCGCAAGCATGAACTGCCCAATTACGGCACCTTCGACGAAAAGCGTGTGTTCGCCCCCGGTCCGCTCCCCGATGTGGTCGAGTGGCGCGGCGTGAAGCTGGGCCTGCCGATCTGCGAGGATGGGTGGCTGCCGAAAGTCTGCCAGCATCTGGTGGGGCAGGGTGCCGAGCTGCTGATCTCGGTCAACGGCAGTCCCTATGAGATCGACAAGGACGAGCGGCGTCTGACGCAGGTGTTCGCGAGCCGCGTCGCCGAAACCGGGCTGCCGGTCCTGTTTCTCAACCGCATCGGCGGGCAGGACGAGATTGTGTTCGACGGCTGTTCGTTCGTGCTGAACGGCAACGGGACGACCGCGCACCGGCTCACCGACTGGGATCCCGAGGAGCGGGTGACGCGCTGGACGAAGGCTGCCGGCGGCTGGAGCTGCGAGGCGGGCGCGATCGCCGAGTGGGAGGCGCATCCGGCGGATATCTACAGCGCGATGATCGTGAGCTTGCGCGATTACGTCGAACGCAACGGCTTCCCCGGCGTCGTGCTCGGCCTGTCGGGCGGGATCGATTCGGCGATCTGCGCCGCGATCGCCGCCGACGCGCTGGGTCCCGACAAGGTCTGGTGCGTGATGATGCCGAGCCGCTTCACCAGCCAGTCGAGCCTCGACGATGCCGCGGGCTGCGCGAAGATGATCGGCTGCAAGCTCGATACGATTTCGATCGTGCCCGCCGTCGAGGCGTTTGACGCGATGCTCAGCGGAACCTTTGCCGACAGGGACGTCGACATCACCGAGGAGAATGTCCAGTCGCGCATCCGCGGCGTCACGCTGATGGCGCTCAGCAACAAGTTCGGCCCGATGCTGCTGACGACGGGCAACAAGAGCGAGATGAGCGTCGGCTATGCGACGATCTATGGCGACATGGCGGGTGGCTATAATCCGTTGAAGGATGCGTATAAGATGACGGTGTTCGCCGTCGCGAAGTGGCGCAACGAGAATGTGCCCCGATTGTCGCGCAACCCGGTGGTGCCGGTGATGCCCGATACGATCATTACCAAGCCGCCGAGCGCCGAGCTTCGCCCCGACCAGAAGGACGAGGACAGCCTGCCGCCTTACGTCGATCTCGACCGGATGCTGCATATGCTGGTCGAGGAGGAAGCGAGCGTCGACGATGTCGTCGCCCGCTATGGCTTCGACCGCGACGCGGTGGTGCGGATCGAGCGATTGCTGATGCTCGCCGAATATAAACGCCGCCAGGCGCCGCCGGGGGTCAAATTGTCGACGCGCAATTTCGGCCGCGACCGGCGTTATCCGATCACGCATGGCTTCCGGACGGCGTAGCGCGGCGTGGCGAACTGGCTCACCGGAATCGGTTATGCGCTGTCGATCGTCAGTGTGGCGCTGCTCGCATGGGTCGCATGGCCCGCGCCCGACGAGGACCGTGCGTTGGTCGGGGCCGTGATTGCCGGCGCGGCGCTCTCGGTCGTCGGCATGGCGCTGCGCTGGGGCGCGCATATCGTCCAGAACCGCAAGATCGCGGAAGACGACTGACGGCGGCCGAATATGCGGTTATAGGCCCGCGTCATGACCGTCGTTACCCGTTTCGCCCCGTCGCCGACTGGCACCCTCCATGTCGGCAATGTCCGCACCGCGCTCCACAATTGGCTGTGGGCGCGCAAGCATGGTGGCCGCTTCCTGCTGCGGATCGACGACACCGACCTTGAGCGGTCGAAAGAGGAATATGTCGATGGCATCCGCGCCGACCTCGCCTGGCTCGGCTTCGATATCGACGGCGAAGAGCGGCAGTCGGCGCGGTTCGCGCTTTATGAGGCCGAGTTCGAAAAACTGAAGGCGGCGGGGCGCGTCTATGCGTGTTACGAGACGCCCGAAGAGCTCGACATTCGCCGCAAGATCTTGCTCTCGCGCGGGCTGCCGCCGGTTTATGAGCGCAAGCCCGCCGATGCGCCGGTCCCTGAGGGCGTCGCACCGCACTGGCGTTTTCGTCTCGATCATGATGCGGCGATCGAATGGACCGATATGGTTCGTGGATCACAGCATTTTGAACCGAAAACGATGTCCGACCCGGTGGTGCGCCGCGCCGACGGCAGTTGGCTCTATCTATTGCCGAGCGTGATCGACGATATTGCGATGGGAATCACGCATGTCGTGCGCGGCGAGGATCATGTGTCGAACACCGCTTCGCAGATCCAGATGTTCGAAGCGCTCGGCGCACCGCCGCCCGCCTTTGCGCATGAGGCTTTGCTCGTCGGGACCGAGGGCAAATTGTCGAAGCGGCTGGGTTCGCTCGGCATGGCCAGCCTGCGCGACGAAGGTATCGAGCCGATCGCGCTCGTCGCATTGCTCGCGCGGCTCGGGACGAGCGATCCGGTCGAACCCGTGACGACTGTGGCCCCGCTGATCGAAAGCATCGATTTCGCGCGCTTCGGCCGCGCCCCGGCGCGCTTCGACGAGGCCGAACTCGCGCTGCTCAACCAGAGGATATTGCACCACACCGATCATGCATCGGTCGCGGACCGCCTGCCCGCCGCGATCACCGAAGCCCGTTGGCATGCGATTCGCCCGAACCTGATGACGGTGGCCGAGGCGGCGGAGTGGGTGTCGGTGTTCGAAGGGCCTTTCACCTCGCCCGCGGCCGAAGAGGCTGACCGCGCGGTGCTGGCTGCCGCCGCCGCCGCGGCGCCCGGCGTCGACTGGAGCGCCGACCCCTGGCACGCGCTGACCGGCGCCGTGAAAGACGCGACGGGGGCGAAGGGCCGCGCGCTTTTCCTGCCGCTGCGCCGCGCGCTGACGGCGCGCGACCATGGTCCCGACATGGCCGAACTGCTGCCGCTGATCGACAAGGATCAGGCGGTGGCGCGGCTTTCCGCTATCTGACGAGCCATTTCCGGCGCTCCGCGCGCTTGCCTATCGATTCGCTTGACATGAGACGTGATGTTATAATATCACGTCAATCTGACCTGGCCGATAGCAGCGGTCGGAACGCGGCGGGGCCGGGTCATAGAGGCAAGGAGAGATGCCATGACCCTGATACCCCTGATTTCGGCGATTATGGCCGCGCCCGAGGCGACCACCGCGCCCGCCGGAGCGGCGCCGCCTTTACCCCGTAACAGCTATGGAAGCGACACCGGCCGCCACCCGGTTGCCGCCCTGTTCGCGGTGGGACTGCCCGCCGCGCTGGTCGTCGCGGTTGCGCTGTCGCCGATGATCGTCGAGAGGATTCCCGAATCCGAACGCCAGATCTGGGAACCGATAACGCTTGAGAAGCCCGCGCTCCCCGAACAGCAGCCCGACGCCAAGCCACAGGACCAGCCGACCAAAACGGTTATCGCAGCGACCGATTCGCCTCTGCCGCCGGTAAGTCAGGATCCGCCCGTCGGCCGGATCGACGAGCCCTATGTTCCGCCAGCCGGCACCGGCACGGGAACGACCATGCCCCAAGTCATCGATCCGCCCGCGCCGCCTCCCAAGCTGGTGCTCGCGCGGCTCGACGAGCGTTATGCGGGTCTTTTCCAGCCCGATTATCCGGCGCGTGCCCAGCGCGAGGGGATCGAGGGCGTCACGGTCGTCCGCGTGCTGATCGGCACCGACGGGAGGGTGAAGGCGGTCGAGTTGGTCAGCACCGACGATCCGGCCTTTTTCGAGGCGACGAAACGGCGCGCGCTGACCAAGTGGCGCTTCAAGGCAGCGACGCGCGGCGGGGTGGCCGAGGAAAGCTGGAAGGAAATGCGCGTCCGTTTCGAAATCAAGAACGCCTAGTGTCAAAACCCAACCCCTCCCGGGCGGGCGGTTCTGTGCCGCCCGCCCGTTCCTTTCGCTTGACAGAAAGGCCGAATCCCGCCAAAGGCGCCCGGATATTGAGGGGCGGCGCGGCGTCGCGCGGCCCTTTCATGTTTTTCACACCAACGTCGGGGCCCTAGTCCCGCCGCATCCCTCGGACCTCCGGTGGATGTGCAGTTATTTCGAGGAACAGGGCCATGGCCAAGCCGACGACCGTCAAGATCAAGCTGGTGAGCACCGCCGACACGGGCTTTTTCTATGTCACGAAAAAGAACCCGCGCACGATGACCGAGAAGATGTCGGTGCGGAAGTACGACCCGCGTGTCCGCAAGCACGTCGAGTTCAAGGAAGCCAAGATCAAGTGACGCATTTCCCCATGCGCTGAAAGCGCGTGGGGCGGAAATGCGTCATTCCGGATTCGATCCGGGATCCAGAAGGGCGGCTCCGCGCCGCCCTTTTTCGTGCGTGTTTGAAAGTCCGCTTCGGGGTGGAGAACTGCCGCCTCCTCCTTCGTCATCCCGGACTTGATCCGGGATCCATCGCGGCGCTGAAGTCATGGACCCCGGATTAAGTCCGGGGTGACGATGATGGGTAGGGCCGCTCCCGGTTGCTAGCTGCTGTTGTTCGCAGCCGCGAATGCTCCGATGATTTGCTGTTCCGACAATCCTTGCTGCCGTGCCCATTCGATCAGATACTCAGCCAAGTGCCAATCAATTGGTTCATCCGGACGCACAAGGCAGTTGGAAAGGCGTAATCCACTGTCATTCGACGGGCCGAGTTGATCGATCTCTTTCCATATCCGCGATTGTATTGCCGATAAGATAGCGGGCGCAGCTTTTTGGTCGAATGCCTCCAGCGCTTCCCGTTGAAGGGGGTGTTTGAGAATAATGTGTTCGTGAAACGCGCGAACGATCGGCAAGGTGCTGGGAGCAAGCTCTCCAGCATCGATCCTGGCGATTATCAAATCGGCATCCTGAGGTGCGCTGGTCATGGCGAAAGCCTATCACCAAACGCTATGTCCGCAATCGGTCGTTAGCAACCGCTCAGGCAAACGCCCCGACGCTCTCGATGAACTTGATCACCGAAATCGGCTTCGACACATAGGCTTCGGCCCCGGCCGCCTTGATCTGCTCTTCGTCGCCCTTCCCCGCATAGGCGGTGACCGCCATGATCGGGACGGCACGCAAGGTCAGGTCGGCCTTCATCTGGCCGATCAGCTCGAGCCCGCTGACATGCGGCAGCTGGATATCCATGATGATCAGGTCGGGCGACACTTCGCGGGCCTTCGCCAGCGCGTCGCGGCCGTCGCGCACCGGATGCGCGCTATAGCCATGGGCGTTGAGCAGGTCGCAGAAGAGACGCAGGTTAAGCTCATTATCTTCGACGACCAGGATGGTCTTGCCCATGTTACTTCTGTTCCCCACCTTGCATCCGCGGCCCGTTTAGGCGAATCGGCCGCACGACACAATTGCATCGCGATGAAGGGACTTACGACTTGAACGACGGCGATGCCGCGCTGGCGCTTCAGGCGCTTGGCTGGATATTGAGCGACGAACCGCGCGCCGAAAGGTTGCTTGGCCTGACCGGGCTGGCGCCGGGCGAACTGCGTGCTTCGCTCGGCGAGCAGGCGACGCTTGCGGCGATCCTGTCTTTCCTCACCTCCCATGAAAACGACCTTGTAGCCTGCGCCGATGCGTTGCAGGTGCCGCCTGCCAGCATTGCCGCCGCGGCCCAGAGACTCGAAGGAACCACCGCATGAACCGCCCGCTCGTCATCACCGATTGCGACGAGGTGCTGATGCACATGGTCGTGCCCTTCGCCGAATGGGTCGACGCCGAACATGGCGTGATTTTCCGCATCGAGGATGCGAGCTTCGCGAATGCGCTGAAGCGCAAGGAGTGCGGCACGCCGCTCGAGGCGGCCGAGGTGTGGCCTTTGCTCGACGGTTTCTTCCGCAAGGAAATGACGCGGCAATATCCGATAGCCGGCGCGCTCGCCGCGATGGCGGCGATCGGCGCCGAGGCCGATATCGTCGTGCTCACCAATGTCGGTCCCGAACATCAGCAGGCGCGGATCGAGCAACTCGCGCTCCACGATTTCCACGCGCCCGTCATCGGCAGCCGCGGCGGCAAGGGCGAGCCGGTGCGCCGCCTGATCGAGAAATATCAGCCCTCGGTCGCGGTGTTCATCGACGATCTGGCGGGCCATCATCAATCGGTCGCGCACGAGGCGCCCGATGTGTGGCGCCTCCATCTCGTCGGCGAACCCGCGATCGCCGACAAGATTGCGCCCTCGCCTTACGCCCATGCGCGAATCGACGATTGGACAGCGGCGCGCGACTGGATATTGGCGCGCCTTGCCGAAAACATCCCCGCCCCGGCCCCCCAACCGGTCTAATCAAGGAACAACCCATGGATATCGCCGCCAAAATCGCCGAACTCGGCCTCGAACTTCCCAAGCCCGCCGCGCCGGTCGCCGCTTATGTGCCCGCCGTCGAACATGGCGGCCTGCTTTATGTCAGCGGCCAGCTGCCTTTCCGTGACGGGCAGGTCGTGACCGGCCGACTTGGCGAAAATGTCGATGTTGCAGGCGGTCAGGATGCGGCACAGCGCGTCGCGCTGATGCTTGTCGCCCAGATCGGGCAAGCGCTCGGCGGCGACTGGTCGCGCGTCGAGCGCGTGATCAAGCTCGGCGTCTTCGTCAACAGCACGCCCGGCTTCACCGATCAGGCGAAGGTCGCCAATGGCGCGTCGGAGCTGTTCGAAACGCTGTTCGGCGAAGCGGGCCGCCATGCGCGCGCCGCGGTCGGCGTCGCGGTGCTGCCGCTCGGCGCCGCGGTCGAGGCCGACGCGATCGTCGCGGTGCGCCCGGCTTAAGCCATGGCCGAGGCGGACCCGCCGGCACGCACAATATCGCTCGGTACCGGCGTCGCCGCGATCGACGGCTCGGCGTGGGATGCGCTGCACGATGGCGGCAACCCGTTCGTCGGCCATGCCTTCCTGTCGCTGCTCGAAGATTCGGGCAGCGTCGGCGCGGGCACCGGATGGCAAGCGGCGCCGTTGCTGGTCGAGGATGCGGGCGGAGCACTTGTAGCCGCCGCGCCCGCCTACCTCAAATCGCACAGCCAGGGCGAATATGTCTTCGACCATGCGTGGGCCGATGCGTGGGCGCGTGCGGGCGGTGACTATTATCCCAAGCTGCAGATCGCGGCGCCCTTCACTCCGGTGCCGGGGCCGCGGCTGCTATCTAACGACAAGGGCGACGCGCTGCTGCTGCTCCGCGCCGCCGAGGCGGTGGTGCGGCAGAACCAGCTGTCATCGGCGCACGCCACCTTCGTGGCGCCCGAGCAGATGCCCTTGTTCGAAGAAGCGGGCTGGCTCGTCCGCCGCGACATCCAGTTTCATTTCGCGAACACCGGCTACACCAGCTTCGACGATTTCCTCGCCACGCTGACCTCCGCGAAGCGCAAGCAATTGCGCAAGGAGCGGCTACGCGCGATCGAGGGGCTGCGGATCGAAGAGCTGACCGGCAATGCGATTCACCCCGAGCATTGGGACGCGATGTGGCTTTTCTATCAGGACACCGGCGCGCGCAAATGGGGGCATCCGTACCTCACGCGCGAGGCGTTCGACCTGATGGGCGCGACGATGGCGGGTCAGATCATCCTGCTTATCGCCTATGACAGCGACGAGCGGCCGGTCGCGGGCGCGCTGCACTTCCTCGGCGCCGACACGCTCTACGGCCGATACTGGGGTTGCCAGATCGACATCCCCTATCTGCATTTCGAACTCTGTTATTACCGCGCGATCGACATCGCGATCGAACGCGGACTGGCCCGCGTCGAGGCCGGCGCGCAGGGGGGGCACAAGCTCGCGCGCGGCTATGGCCCCGTCGCAACATGGTCGGCGCATTTCATTGCCGATCCGGGATTTCGCCGCGCCGTCGCCGACTATCTCGAGCAGGAACAGCAGGCGGAGGCTGTAGAGATGGAATGGCTCGAAGGGCACACGCCCTTTAAGCGGAAGGATTAGGCCGCGAAGCGGCGCGCGGCGGGACGGCGCGCCGTCTCGTCGAGCCAGGCGCGTGCCTGGCGCTGCGCTTCGGCGATTTCGTCGCGGCTCATTTCGTCCGACAGGTCGGCACGGCATTGCTGGCCTTCGATATTGCCGCCGAGCGCGGCCAGGTTGAACCATTTATGCGCCTGGATCAGGTCGACATCGACCCCGCCGGTGCCGGTCGAAAAAGCGATACCGAGATCGAAATAGGCATTGGCGTCGCCGCGTGCGGCGTCGAGCAAACGGCTCTCGATCAGATATTGGGCAGACTTCAGACTGTTCGCCATGATAACCCCCTTTGCCTCCACCCCACATGGAGACCTCGGGGCCCAAATTTGCGGTTTATGGTCAACAAAGCGTTAACGATGATCCGAATTTTTGTGGATATCGCCAAAAGTCCACGGAAAGTGGCGCTTTTCGACGTTAACTAGCCCACCGGCAAATTGTCGATCAGCCGTGTTTTCCCGATCCGCGCTGCCGCCAACAGCCGTGCGGGCTTCTGAAACGCGCTCAATCTTTCGAGGCTGTCGGCATCGGCAAGCGCGACATAATCGACGCTGTCGAACCCGCCCTTGACGATCGCCGCCTCGGCCTTGGCGAGTGCCTCCCCTACATCGACGCCTCCCGCGATCGCTTTCGCCGCCGCCTTCAACGCAGCAGGAAAGGCGGTCGCCGCCGCGCGCTGTGCGGGTGTCAGATAGGCATTGCGCGACGACAGCGCGAGCCCGTCGGTGTCGCGCGCGATCGGCGCGCCCAAAATGTCGATGCCGAAATCGAGGTCGCGCGCCATGCGGCGGATGATCGCGAGCTGCTGCCAATCCTTTTCGCCGAAGATCGCCACGTCGGGCCGCACCTGATTGAACAATTTGGCGACGACGGTCGCGACGCCGTCGAAATGGCCGGGGCGCGCGGCACCGCAATAATCGGCGCCGAGCTCGGCGACCTCGATATGCGTGCTGTGCCCCGGCGGATAGACGGTCGCGACATCGGGCGCCCACAGCAGGCTGGTGCCTTCCTGCGCGAGCATCGCGGCGTCGCGCGCCTCGTCGCGTGGATAGGCGGCGAAATCCTCGTTCGGCCCGAACTGCGTCGGATTGACGAAGATCGATACGACGGCATGGTCGGCGACACGCTTCGCCATGCGGACGAGCGAGATATGGCCGTCGTGCAGCGCGCCCATCGTCGGGACGAGTGCGACACTCTTGCCGCCCTGCTTTAGTGCCGTAACGGCACGGTGCAGCATTGCGATGTCACGGATGATTTGCACGCCCGGTCGCCCTTCGATATTGGCGCGACTATATCACTTCGCGCGCTGGCCGCCCATGCCGCGCAAACAGGAAAATCGCAACGCTCATGACGAAGCCCGCACCGCACCGCATCATCTTTGCCAATGAAAAGGGTGGGACGGGCAAATCGACCTGCGCCGTGCATTTCGCGGTCGCGCTGGCGAGCCAGGGCTGGCGCGTCGCGGGCATCGATCTCGACCCGCGCCAGCGCACCTTTCACCGCTATCTCGAAAATCGCGAACAGACGGCAAAGCGCCGCGAGGTCGCGCTGCCGACCCCGCGCTTCGAGGTGTTTACCGGCTCGACGATCGAGGAACTCGACGAGCAGGTCGCGCGGCTCTCCGAAGATGCCGATTATATCATCGCCGACACGCCGGGCCGCGACGACGTCTTTGCACGCCATCTCGCGACGAGCGCCGATACGCTCGTCACCCCGATCAACGACAGCTTCATCGACTTCGACCTCATCGGCCAGGTCGATCCCGAAACCTTTCAGGTCACGCGCCCGAGCTTCTATTCCGAACTGATCTGGGACGCCCGAAAGGCGCGGGCGAAGACCGACGGGCGGACGATCGACTGGATCATCCTGCGCAACCGCCTCCAGCATGTCGACGCGCACAATATGCGCCGCGTCGGCGAGGCGCTGACCCAGCTGTCGCGCCGCGTCGGGTTCCGCGTCATCCCCGGGCTCGGCGAGCGCGTCATCTATCGCGAACTTTTCCCCGCTGGCCTCACCCTGCTCGACAAGGCGCATCTCGGCGGCATGGGGATCGGGCATGTCGTCGCGCGGCAGGAACTGCGCGAAGCGATGGGGGGGCTCAATCTTCCTGCGCGCGAGCGGTTCCACCCCGATGGCGACTTGTTTGCCGCCGCTTGAGTTCCGTCTCTCCCCCAAGAGGATCCCCCATGACCCATGTTTTCCATCCGACATTGCTGCGCGAATATGACATCCGCGGCGTCGTTGGCGACACGCTGTCCGACAAGGACGCCTATGCCATCGGCCGCAGCTTCGCGACGCTGGTCCGCCGCGCTGGTGGCAAGCGCGTTGCCATCGGCTATGACGGCCGCCTGTCGTCGCCGATGCTCGCCGATGCGCTGGTCGCCGGGATCAACGCCGCGGGCGTCGACGCGCTCAACGTCGGGCTCGGGCCGACGCCGATGCTCTATTATGCCGCATCAACCGAGGATGTGGACGGCGGCATACAGATAACCGGCAGCCACAATCCCCCCGACTATAATGGCTTCAAATTTGTGATGCAGGGGCGCCCTTTCTACGGCGCCGATATCCTGGGCATCGGCAAAATGGCCGCCGCGGGCGATTGGGAGTCCGTCGATGTGGGGGACGAAGGCACGTCGGAGAGCATCGATATCGTCGACGCCTATGTCGACCGGCTGGTCGAAGGTTTCGCGGGCGGTGCCTTCCGCATCGGCTGGGACGCCGGAAACGGCGCCGCCGGCACCGTCATCGAGAAATTGACCGCGCGCCTTCCGGGCGAGCACCACTTGCTGTTTACCGACATCGACGGCCATTTTCCGAACCACCATCCCGATCCCACCGAGGAAAAGAATCTCGCCGATTTGCGCAAGCTCGTCGCGGAGAAGAGCCTCGATTTCGGCGTCGCTTTCGACGGAGACGGCGACCGCATCGGCGCGATCGACGGCGAAGGCCGGGTGATCTGGGGCGACCAGTTGCTGCAAATCTATGCCGCCGCGGTGCTCCAGGACCTGCCCGGCGCGACGGTCATCGCCGATGTGAAGGCGAGCCAGGCTCTGTTCGACCGCGTCGCCGAACTCGGTGGCAAACCGTTGATGTGGAAGACCGGCCACAGCCTGATCAAGGCGAAGATGAAGGAAACTGGCAGCCCGCTCGCGGGCGAGATGAGCGGGCATATCTTCTTTGCCGACCGCTATTATGGCTATGACGACGCGCCTTATGCCGCGATCCGGCTGATCGAGGCAGCGACGAAGCTTGGGCAGAGCGTCACGCAGCTTCGCGGTGACATGGCACCGATGGTCAACACCCCTGAAATGCGCTTCCAGGTCGACGAGAGCCGCAAATTCGCCATTGTGGATGAAGTCCTCGATCGGCTGGGAGCCTCGGGCGCGCAGGTCGACCGCACCGACGGTGCGCGCGTGCTGACCGACGATGGCTGGTGGCTGCTCCGCGCCTCGAACACGCAGGATGTGCTCGTCGCCCGCGCCGAGGCGAAGGACGAGGCGGCGTTGACGCGCCTGCTCGCGGCGATCGACGAACAGCTCGCTTTGTCGGGGATCGTGCGCGGACCGCAGGCGGCGCACTAGTCCCTTGTCTCCCCTCCCTTTCAGGGGGAGGGGAGCAGCCCTGCAAAAATCTTGCCAGATTGACGTTCGCCGCGTCGCTGGGGTAACGCGCTCGTGGGGCTAGAACTGGAACCGACCGACCTATGACCGACGACGAATCCAATGCGGGCACGCTGACCGACGGCGATCATGGCGTCACCGAGCATCGCGCGCATGTCCGCGAAGAAGCCGCGGCGGGCAACGGCCTCGCGGTTATCTCGATCGCGAAGAGCTATGACAAGCGCACGGTTCTCTCCGACGTGTCGTTGTCGGTCGGCAAGGGTGAGGTCGTCGGCCTGCTCGGACCGAACGGCGCGGGCAAGACCACCTGCTTCTATTCGATCATGGGGCTGGTGAAGCCCGACGCCGGACGCATCATGCTCGACGGCGCCGACATCACCGCGCTGCCGATGTATCGCCGCGCGATCCTCGGGCTCGGTTATCTGCCGCAGGAAACCTCGATCTTTCGCGGCATGACCGTTGCGCAGAATATCGGCGCGGTGCTCGAACTCAGTGAGCCCGACAAGGTGTCGCGCGAGCGGCGGCTCGAGGAATTGCTCGACGAATTCGGCCTGACGCGTCTTCGCGATTCGGCGGCGATGGCGCTGTCAGGCGGCGAACGCCGCCGCGCCGAAATCGCGCGCGCACTTGCGGCCAACCCGTCGATCATGCTGCTCGACGAACCTTTTGCCGGCATCGATCCGCTATCGATCAGCGACATTCGCGACCTTGTCGCC